>MDTD01131967.1_pt1 | contig 10601 bp, 8 predicted proteins | sample 811221 | NCBI WGS metagenome assembly MDTD01 (sample SAMN05326646, study PRJNA326480) | marine metagenome | isolation source: seawater | place: Pacific Ocean: South West | collected 2011
AAATTGAAAGGAAAAAAAGTTGATTATTTTAAGGAGAAATCAAAACTTGATGAGGGATGGATAAATGGTGGTTTTTTTGTCATAGAGCCTGCGTTTTTAAAATACATTAAAAACGATCAAACATATTTAGAGAGGGAGCCGCTAGAAAAAGTGTGCAAAAAAAAAGAATTAGGTGCATATAAGCATAAAGGGTTTTGGCAATGTATGGATACAATAAGAGACAAAGAAATATTAGAGAATAAAGTTAAGAAGTAAATTGATCAAAAACAAAAAAATATTGATTGTTGGAGGAACTGGTTTCTTAGGTTTTAATTTAGCAAAAAAACTTATAAAAGATAATGTAGTTACAAGTATTTCAACTAGAAATCCTCGTAAAGATAGAAGTGTAAAAGGAGTAAAATATATTACTTTAGATATTTCTAATAAAGATAAATTTAATAAAATTAAGAAATATTCATTTAACTATGTAATAAATTTAGCAGGATATGTTAATCATAAAGATAAGATTAATGTTTATAAAAGTCATTATATAGGTACAAAAAATTTAATTAATTATTTCAAAAAAAAAAAAATTGATTTTTTTCTACAAATTGGGAGTTGCACAGAATATGGACATTTAAAATCACCCCAAAAGGAAAAATCTAATTTAAAACTATTAAATCTCAAATCTTTTTATAGTAAAGCTAAGTTAAAAGCTTCAAAATATTTACTAAATGAAATTAAAAACAAAAAAATTAATGGTTTAATCGTAAGACCCTATTTAATTTATGGACCTTACCAAGATTACAATAGACTTATACCTATTGTATTTAAAAATTGTATTTTAGATAAGAATTTTAATTGTTCAGATGGTGAGCAAATTAGAAACTTTTTATATATTGACGATTTTGTTGAAGCCATAGCTAAGATTCTTAAAACAAAACCAACATGTAAAATTATGAATATTGGATCGAGAAAATCTTATAAGGTAAAAACTATAATTAAAAGAATTAAATCTATCACAAATAAAGGCAAACCTTTATTTGGAATGATTCAGCTAAGACTGGATGAGCCAAAAATTATATATCCCGACCTTAATAATTTAAATAAATATGTAAATTGGAGAGAAAAAGTTAATTTAAATCTTGGCTTAAAAAAAACTTATCTTTACTTTGAGAAAAATGTCAGAAAAACCACTAGTTAGCATCATAGTCAATTGTAAAAATGGTGAAAAATATTTAAATCAAGCACTAGATAGTGTTTTAAAACAAACTTACAGTAATTGGGAATTAATTTTCTTTGATAACTTTTCTAGTGATAATTCAAAAAAAATACTTATGGACTATAAAGAATTTAGATTTAAATACTTTTTGAATGATAACGAAACCAATCTTTCAGTAGCAAGGAATAGAGCAATTAAAAAGGCAAAAGGAAAGATTATTACTATATTAGACCACGATGACTGGTGGGATCGAAATAAATTAAAAAATCAAGTTGAATGCTTTAAAAACAATCAAATAGATTTAGTTTTTAGCGATTTTTACTTATATTATCAAAATTTTAATAAAACGAAATTAATCAAATCTAAGATCAAAGGAAATTTATATTCCTCAATAATTAATAATTACAATCTTGGTATTAATACTTTTGCATTTAATGCTAATATTTTTAAAAAATATTCTTTCGATGAAAATTATCATATAATTGGTGATTACTCCTTAATTTTTGAATTATCTAAAACTGTTAAATGGAAAAGAATAAATAAACCTACATCTTATTATAGAATTCACAGTTCAAATGAAACAACCAAAAATGAATTACCTCATATAAATGAGCTAGAGCATTGGTATTTGAATAAATTTATAGTTTTTGAAAAAAACGAAAAATATAAGAAAAAAATAGCTAATAAAATAAATTATATGAAGTTTAAAAATAATTTAATAAATAGAAACAAAAAATATTTAATAAATTTTAAAGAAACAAATTTTTTTTCACTTTTTAAATTAAAAGAAATTTATCTTATGTTCCTTTATCTATTAAGAAAATGAATAAAATCAGAATTTTGTGTAGGAATGCAATATAATACCATCGTATCTTCGGATAAAAGGATATCGAAAAGAATAATAATATTGATGCCATGGACAAATCTCGGAGTAATGTGATTGATTTGGATGCCAAGGATACTCTTTAAAAATTAAAGTTTCTTTGTTTGATAGAATTTTTTTTTCTCTATTGCAACAATATAAATATGCACTGTTGGATTTTATTACATCGAAATAATTTTTTACCTCATCATTATTCATTTCCTGAAATGACACAATATTTACAAATAGATCTATATTTTGGTTTTTAAGTAAATTTTTTTTGTTTGCAGGAATTAAAAATAATTTTTTATTTTTAGACTTCAGATCATCTAAATTATTAACAATCTGAATTTGACTATCTAAAATTATATTATTTTTTTTTATTATTAAATAGTCATGTAATAAAGTCTCTGCTAAGTTAATTGAATAAATTTTTGCTTCAGGAAATATTTTAAATGATCCTATGACAAAATTAGCCTTTCCATCACCTATAACACAAATTTTATTTGGATTAACTTTTTTTTTTAATTTATTGAAAGTAAAAATATGTCTAATTGCGTCAACATCAACCTGTCTATTCATTTTATCAAATAATTCTTTATAAATTTTATATTCTTTAGTATTAAAAATTTTTAAACCAAATAAATATCTTGAAAAAATAAAATGTAAGATTGACCTACTAAATTTTTTTTTTTCGAAAGATCCAAACCCAAAATTTTTATCTAAATTTTCTAAATTTAAATTTTCAACATTTAATCTCTCGTTCCAAAAATTAGATTTATTATTTTCAGTTGTTGGGATAAGTTTTTTTAAGCTTTCAATTATATATGTCATTAAAAATATTTAAAAATATTAGATCTTGTTTTTTCATAGAAAATATTTAGGAATTTTTCAAATTTTTTTAATTCATTATTGTATTTTTTTTTATTTTTATATTTATTAAACAAATTTATGAAGTCTTTTTCAGTTTGAATAATATTTTTGTTATATTGGTATAGTGGATCTATTTTTTCTATATCGTTACTGCTTTTTAAGTAAATAGGAAGCACATTATTATTTAAGGCCTCTATAACTGATCCTGATCCTCTATAAAGGCAGTATTTTGATTTTTTAATATCTTTGTGCAAGTTTGAATTAGATATCTTTATATTTTTTGGAAGATTAAAAACATTTAATTTCTCAATCACTTCTTTCCATTCTAAAACTGGATGAATTCTCCAAATAAAACACAAGTTTTTATTTTTTTGGGCAAGTTTATAACTAAATTTAAATAAAGTATAACATTCGCTAGGAATGCCCTCTGGTAAAACCAATATATTATTCTTTTTAGAACTATGATAATTTTTTTTACTTAAATCTCTTGTCTCTAGACATATAATTTTTGTTTTTTTAAAATTTGATTTTTTTTTAAATATATTTTCATAATATTTATTTGGGGTAAAAATTATATCTGGATTGTATTCTTCTTTATAATTTTGAAATATTGAATATGAAGAAGGAATTATTACCGATGTTTGAAAACCAAAACTTTTTATATTTAAATCTTTACATAATTTACAAATCAATCTTTCATATGCATATCCTTCATAAGTAAATGCAACAGATTTTGGTTCAAATTTAATTAAAATTTTTTTTAGCTGTTCATAAATTCTCAAGTTATACAAACATTGGCTTATAAGATTAAGTCTTGAACCCAATTTTTTATGATATCTGAATATTTTCAAATTATTAAATGAAAAAAAAATTACTTTAATAATTAATAATAACTCTTTTAAAAAATTTAATCTTGTAGAAAGTAATATTGTATTTCTTTCTAACTGGAAATTTTTAGAAAGTATAGAAGTATGATTTATATAAACATTAAGTGGTTTTTTTTTAATTTTTTGTTTTAAGCTCGCAAAATAAATATCTTTATTTTTAACATTTTTAAGCTTGTGAGATAAAATTAGTATATCTATTTTTTCTCTTTGAATATTTTGATTTATGCTATCTGACAGAATAAACTTTTTTATTAAATTGCTTACGACTTTAAATACATTAAATTTTTTTTTTTTGAATATATCAGTAGAATCTACAAAATTTGGATGAGAATTTTTAAAATATAAGTGAGAAAAGGAGTGTAATATCAAACTGTTATCAGTTTGAAGTAATTTGAGATAATATTTTTTAATTTTATTTAAAAATAAAATATCCTTTTGCAAGATTTTACCTACAATTTTTTTAATAAGATTTCAAAATATGGTGAACTCATGGGTCGTTTGCAGTTACGTCCAAATAATAATCTTTTTGGTTTAATGTAATGATGTATCGGAAAAATATCAAAATAAATCTTGCTATAATTTTCTATTGTATAATCAAATATATTAAGATTTGTATCATATGTTTTTTCAAAAAATGGTGAGCTAATAAATCTATTTACTGAATAAATAAAATTTATCTCTGAATTTTTAATTTTTTTAATATAATTCATGAATGTAATTTTGCTCATTTCACCAAAACTAAAAAAGTTACTAAGTAAATTAATTTTCCAATTTTTAAAATTTTCTAGTTTATTTGCAGGCAAGTAAATAATTGATCCTTTATCGACAGAGTCTAAATCTTTTAGTTTGATTGCTTCATTGGGTAAAATATGTCTATTTTGAGGAAATTGAAGACATAAATTTATATAAGATCTACATAATTGGTGATTAAAGTCACAAAGTATTATTTTTAAATTTGGAAGTTCATTTTTTATAATACTCTGAACTCCGCCGTAATAAGAGCCTATGTCCATCCACACAGATCTGTCATCAATGACTTTATTTTTTAAAATTTGTTTTGAAAGATAAATGTATCTTAACCATCTATAATTTGCTGACAAATTATTTTCTTTATCGAAAAAATAGATATTGTTTTCTAATGGAAAATTATGAGCGGGGTATTTTTTTAATAAATCCATACATTTAGTTAATTTTAAAATTTCATAGTCATCGAAAAAAGTGTTCTTATCAAAGTTTGTGCCATTAACAAATCTTCTAATTTCTTTTAAAGTATTTAAAAATAATGAAATAATTCCAAATTTTTTTATATGATATTTATTTATCTGCCAAGGTGCACCCAAATCAGTTTGTTCTTCCCAATTAATTAAATTTTTAGCAAGTAAATTTATATTATTTTTATAAATTTCATTAAAAGTTTTTAAAATATTTTTATGCTTACTATCAATATCAAGGGTAAAATCTTCATCCCAAAAATTATCACAATTTAAAATAAATTTTTCAATTAAATCTTCATGTTTCATTATTTATTTAATTGCCAGCATTCCTTCAAAACAAATGGATTTTTGAATTGAAACAATATCTTTAAATCCTGATCTTTTTAACAAACCTATATTGCCTGCTGTAGAAAAAGGTTCTAATACTGATTTTAATGATCTTGTTTTGTTAAAAATTTCTTCAGGTTTGAAGCCATTATTAAGTTTAAATTCATTATAGACTCCTGTCAGGATATCTTGAAATCTTGCATCTGGTCCTCTAACTTTTTCAAAAAATAAAAATGCACCACCCCAATTTAAACTTTTATAAATTTTATTAATAACTTCTTGCCTTACTCTTGGAGGTATAAATTGAATCGTGTAATAACATATAGTTAAGTCATTTTTCTTTAACTTAATATTCTTTAAGTCTTTATTTAAAAAAGTAACATTTTTTTCGTGGTTTAGCTTTTTAGCTTTTTTTAACATATCTCTTTCTATTTCAATCCCCTTAAAATATATTTTTTTTTCTTTATGTCTTTTATTTAACTTTTTAATAAGAGTTCCAGTTGAACATCCCAAATCATATACAATGGATCCATTTTGAAGGAAATGGTCGGAAATACTACCTATCAGTTCATGTCCCTCATAGTACAAAGGAACTGATTTTAGAATATGTTGATCAAATTGCTCAACAACCTTACCACTAAATTTCCAGTTTGAGTTTGAAGTTTTAATTTTTTGACCAGTTTTAATTTTGCTCATCTAATTAATTTTATTTATTATATTTTGTACTTCGAATATGTCATCACATATATCAATTAAATTTTTATTATGCGAAATAATTATAAATGTTTTATTGTTATATTTCATTTTAAGATTTTGGATTATTTCCATTTCTGCCGATTTATCTAATGCATTTGTAGCTTCGTCTAGTATTATTAAATTTGGATCTGAATATAAGGCTCTACAAATACCAATTCTTTGTTTTTGGCCAGATGAAAGATTACTACTCTGGTCATCAATTATAAATTCCAATCCATTTTCTAAGTTAGATATTATTTTATTGAGCCCTGTAAGAGCCAATAATTCGTCAATTTTTTTGCTATGCTGAGAAATTTTTTCTCTTCCATAAATAATATTATTTTCTAGAGTATCATTCATTAAATGCACGAAATTACCAGAATAACCAATGGTATTTAACCATTTATTTTTAATTTGACTTAATTCTTTTTCATCTACAAAAACTGAACCAGAAGTTGGTTTAACGATACCTGAGATAATATCAATTAATGTTGACTTTCCAGAGCCACTGATTCCTTTTATGCCATAAAAAGTATTTGCATTAACTTCAAAATTTACATTTTCTAAAATATTCAAATTTTTAATTTTTAGAGAAATATTTTTTAATGCTATTTTTTTTTTAATCTTTATTTTATCTTTGCTATCAATCTCAATATCTTGACTTGCAACTAAAGAAAGATTTTCATTAATTTTTTCTGAATATACAATACCATAATTTAGGTACTGGAAGTTTATAAATAAGCGATTTGCAATTGGCAGAATTTTTAAGGCTGCATAGGAAAAAAAACCTGCTAGTGATAAAAATATCGTCTTGTCACTTATATCTTTAAAAAAAAATACAAAAGAAACTAGACAAAAAATTATAAAAGTTTCAAGTATCACTCTCGGAGATGAGTTCAGCCATGTTGAAATCACCATAATTTTAGAATTTTCATTTATGTATTTATGAAAATATTTTATGAAAAAGTCCTTATTATTAAAAATTTTTATTTCCTTTATGGAACTCAATGCTTTGGTTAAAAAATTAACTTTTCTTTCATCTGTAAATCTCCTTTTCTTACCCAAATTTGACATATAGTTTTTAATTGAAAAAAAATACAAAAATAGAAAAAATGTCAAAATAGAAAAAATTAAAAGTGTAATTTTTAAATTTACAATAACTAAAAATATAAAAATTGATAATAACATTAAAAAATCGCTTAAAATTAATAAAGCTGGTTTTGTAACATTGTTCGAGAATATATTAGGATCATCATTTGTTGATTGAAATAAGTCAGATTTTTTATTCTCTTTAAAATAATAATAATCTTGTCCTAAAATATTATTAAATATCTTTGAACTTAAAAAAGTTCTGTAGTCATATATTATTTGGTTAATTTTATATAATTGAAATGCTATAATCAAATTTTTAACAATTATAATTATTAAAAAAATTAATAAAAATTGATTAAAAGAAATATTAAAATTAATTATTTTTTCAATTTTAATTTGGTCATTGTCACTCATGAAGCCACTTATTAGTGGTATTATGGACCCAATACTTATAATCTCAAAAACCATTACAACAAAATTTAAAAATACAACAAAAAAAAATTCCGTTTTGTTGAATGTATAAATTTGTTTTAAAATTCTAATTAATTTCATTTATTATGTTATTGATTAATATCTGCTTTTTTATTCTTGGAGAATAATTTTCTATGTATCTAAGTAAAAATTTTTTACTATTATCTTCGTATTTATGTTTAAAAAAGTATTTATGCAATTCAGTAATTTTTTTTTTATTAACACTTTTTTCAATTTTTTTTAAAAAAATATTTTTTGCTTTATTTAAATCATTATATGCAAATGGATAAATTTTATTTAAAGAGTTGAGTAAATTGTTCTTATAGGAATTGGCAACTATATTTAAACTGTCTTTTTTATAGTAAAGTGCCTCTGATCCAACAGATAAACTCGCAAAGGATATAACTAAATCCGATATATCAAATATATGAAAGTTATTGCTATAGCTTTTGTGGAAAATCTTTAATCTTTTTTCTTTATTTATTTTTTTTAGATAATCATTGTCTTGAATTTTTTTTGCTGTACTTTTCCATTTATTTTTTACAATTAAAAATATTTCTTTATTATGATATATATATTTTAAAGCAAAATTCATAAAATCATTATATACCTCTGGGTTAAAAGCAGTATCAATATCGAATGACGAGTCAAAAATACTTATTACTTTAAATTTATTATTTATTTTAATTTTTTTTTTCTTTTTGTTTGACGATGCAAAATATGGTCGGGACTCTATAAGGTATTTGATTTTATTTTGTCTTTTATCATATATGCTTTCCATTTTTCTGCCCCAAAAAAAAACCAATTCATCTGGCTGTGTTAATAAATCATTATAGGTACTAGGTAAGTAGGATCTTGAGTAATTTATATTTAGAATATTTAGTTTATCCAAAGCATCTCTTATTGGAGCTATTTCACTATCCATAGTTTTGCCATGGACAAAAACTTTAATTTTGTAAGATTTTAAAATTTGGTAGTAAAGTTCGTACACAAGAATATATTCTATAAAAATTGAGCTTAGATAAGGATGTCTAAAAAAATTAATCAACATTTTTTTTATTAATTTTTTTGATTTATTAGAAATTTCATTTATTTTAAAAACATTTGTATTATTTTTTGAATTCAGCTTTTTTACACAAATATAATCTTTTTTTATTTTTTTTTGAGTCGAGGCTTGTGAAAATCTATTTGGAAAATCTCTATCAAATAAAGTAAGGCTATTCTTACCTTTATCTTTAAAATAAAGCTCATCAGGAAAATCAATTTTGTCATTTGAACCGCCATGAAAAAATTGCACTAAAAAATCGTATTCTTTTTTATTTTTAATTTTAGAGGATTTTTTTAAAAATAGATTTAACAGTTTTACAATTGTTTTGATTATTAACTTATTTTTTAAAAAAAAAAAATTTAAATAATTAAATCTTTCTTTTAAATTAAAAAATTTTTTTTTAATCGATAATTTATTTTTAATATAATTATCTGATGATTTTACATAAGTCTCTTTTAATAAATAGTATTTTAAAAAAATTTCAAGATAATCAGAATTAAAATTAGACTTAAGGATTTTGAATTTTTTTTTATTTAAAATTTTATTTATTTTTTTTTTTAATTCTTTTTTTACTCTCTCATCAAAAAATTCTCTGTAAGTAATTTTATTGGATCGATAGTATTTCCAATATGGTAAAAATTTAGTGTATTTTCCTATAAACATTATTTAAAAGATTTTGGTAGTTCTATTATATGAAAAATTGACAAAATATTACAATCTTATATCAATATTGTAAATATATTATGCAGAAAGTGATCATTGTACATGCTTTAGATACCGAAGGACCTCTTCATGAGTCAATGGACAACCAATTTGATAGAATTGAGGATTTGTTTGGTATTAAAAATATAAAAAGAACAAAACATAATTTTGAAAAATTATTAAGGAATAAGATTAAGCTCGGAAACGGTCTGGAAAAAAAAATTAGTTCAATATTTCAAGGACATATAGCCGAAAGAATAGATGATTGGAGCAAAATAGATAATCAAAGTGAAATTATCTACTCTAAAAAATTTAGAAATAAATACGTTGATAGTTTTGGAAATTGTTGGAAATTTTCATGGCATTGTATGGATCATATAAATTATGACTACAATCCAAGACGTAGAACTCTTGGCTATCATAATATTTATGATTATTACAAGAAATATGTTGATGAAAACAAGAAATTTGGAGACGAAATTCAATGGCACTTTCATCCAATGTCAACTTATAATGATAGTCACAGATGTGCTACTTCTTATTTTAGAACACCCGAAGTATTTAATATTCTAACAAGAAAAGTTATTGAGAGAAATTTTTTTCCTTCAGCTTATAGGGCGGGTTATCAAGTTGAAAGACCTGATTCTAATTGGTTTTTAGAGCAGTGGATACCTTTTGATATATCAAATACCTCAGTAGAAAATAATAAGGAGCTTGATAAATATTTAGATTTTAAAAATGGAAGAAGTACAAACTGGAGAAATGCTCCAAATGATTGGTCAATCTACAACCCTAGCCATGACGACTATCAAGAAAAGGGAGGCTGCAGAAGGTGGATCGGTAGAGCTCTTAATGTATTAAATAGATTTGCTAATTTAACTGAAAAAGAGGTGGATAAAGCTTTTAAAAAATCAATCAAAGAGAAAAAGCCTGTTCTTCTAGGTGTGTCTGGACATGACTGGAGAAATTTAATTACAGAAGTTGATCATATTTATAATTTAATAATTAAATCATCTAAGAAATTCAACAATGCTAAATTTGAATTCTGTACTACAAGTGATGGTTTTAGAAAAACTATTTGGCCGAATAAAAAAAAATTTGAGAGATTTAATTTAAAAATAAAAATTAATAAAAAGCCAAAAAATGATTATCCTAATCTTTTAATAGAAAATAATATTGGTAAAATCTT
>MDTD01028154.1_pt1 | contig 10600 bp, 6 predicted proteins | sample 811221 | NCBI WGS metagenome assembly MDTD01 (sample SAMN05326646, study PRJNA326480) | marine metagenome | isolation source: seawater | place: Pacific Ocean: South West | collected 2011
TCTGCAAAAGAAACATTGGCTGCTAATGGAGCTCCTTCAGCGTTAGCAACATTGAACGTTGCAGTGAAAGTCGGAGCTTGGTCCAAAGTAAGGCTCAATTCTTTAATCTCTTTGGCGACAACATCTACACTTGCAGTCTTGCTGAAATAACCAAAAGCACTAATCTCAAGAGTGTAAGTACCTGCGGCTAGGCTTAATCTGGCCACGCCATCTTTAGCTTTGACCACTTTATTGCCAGGCTTGATTTTCACTGTAGCGTCTTGATCGCCGGACTCTATGCTGACTATCGCCTTACCCCCAGTGAGTACAAGTTTGACGGCCTCGTAAGCATCAACCCGTCCCATACCGTAAACATTATCCATTCCAGGATCGCCTAAATCCACGGAAGTTTCATGCAGTATTTCTCGGATACGCTCAACAGGAAGATCTGGGTCTGCTTGCAGCATCAGAGCAACAACACCTGCAACGTGAGGCGTAGCCATCGACGTACCACTCATTTTCTGGTAACCGCCACCATTCTTTGCTGAATAAACGTCAACGCCAGGTGCTGAAACGTCAGGCTTAATATAGGTTTCTCCCTGAAAAGTTACCGGACCACGACTTGAGAATCGAGCAATTCTGTCTTGACTATCCGTAGCACCGATAGTAATTGCCTCTTTGTAAGCACCGGGGGCACCTACAGTTCCTGGGCGAGGACCGCTGTTCCCCGCTGCGAAAACGGGTGCAATACCCATGGCATGCCAAGTATTCATTATCTCGACCCAATGTGTTCCCAGAGGACCACCCCATGAATTACTAACTACGCGTGGAAAGTCATCGGTTTCCGGATCGCCGTCTGGATCAGTCATCCACTGCATACCATTCATGATAGCTTCCCTGGTAGTGGAGCCAGAATCCGAAAAGATTTTTCCGCCTATAAAGTTAACTTTTGGAGCGACTCCAATAGCTTTTCCGCTAGTGGCACCTCCACCGATACTTCCTGCGCAGTGCGTACCATGGCCGTGACCATCATTTGCTTCATCATCCTCATAACTTGATACAAAATCCTTGTTTCTAATTACTCGACCAGCAAGATCGTCGTGCTCCGAATCAATTCCAGTGTCGAGGACACCAACTGTTATGCCTGTTCCATCGATCCCTAGTTCGTTCCAGACCTCAGCTGCTCGCACCTTTTTGAGGCCGTAGGTAAACTGATCGGAGTCAACATTTTCCTCCGTCGTTTCCATTGGATCGAATAGTTTGATAGTTTCGTCTAATTCCAAACTGGCTAGGTCTTCACGATCCTTCAAGGTTCGCAGAAACGCAGGCGTTGCAGTAATAGCAATACTGTTATCAATCCAGAACTTGGAAATTCTTTTGATATCAGAGCCTCTCTTCTGTTGCACCTCGATAGTGTCCAGAAGATCATCCATTGCCAAACTCGCTTGCCGCTGCTTAGATTGAATAATTTCTGATGGGGTTAAACCTTGAAGACTTATGGGTGTCCCGACGTTACGGAATTTAGCAATCACGGTGTAATGTGCGTTGCTTGTATTTTTTAGAGTTTCTTCGAGCTCTGGCTGAACCCATGGTTTAGCCATTAGCTGGCCAGCAATACCAAGTGCCAGCACTCCAGTAAAAAGTTTTTTCATCAATAGCTCCTTATATCAAAATTATGATTTGCAGCGATGCGCAAAATATACCTGAATGTACGTGAAATTTAGCAATAAAACTTTAACGAGCGGACAAAAATCGTCAACAGAAAAATGTAAAAAAAATAATCCAGTACAGTTGGTTATCCAGTGAATCTCGCTCTGGCAAAGGTTTAGCAGTTTCAAAAATATTTTTGAATGATCGTTCTAAATACTGTAAAAGAGTATAATTTTTTGTCTATATTTGTGTAAATTTACTCTTTTTTGGTTTCGTTTTATTAACTTTACAGGCTTACTTTTTTGCAATTTTAGAATTCTAAACTGCAAGACTTTCGTTAAATTGATGCAATCGAAGTGAACATCTATATAATTCCATCATCGAGGCCTTTTATGAATAACTATGCTTACATGTCCACCAGTTTTTTGCGGTGGTGATTTAGCAATTCAAGTAAGGCCAGAAAATCATATGGTACTCTTTAGTTTCGATATCACAAATCGGGAATGGTTCTTGAATAAAATATGAGCGGAAATTACATAATTAGTTATAATTGCGACTTTGAAATTTGGGTGAGGGCTTAAATGCTACTTAGATATCTCAGTGATGTACATTTGGAATACCGTAAACCGTCAGATGGGCTTCTCCATTTGCCTGCCTTATCCACCGATTGTGAATCGGTTTTAATTCTTGCGGGTGACATTGGTTCAGGAGTGTCAATTATAGATTGGATGAGGGAGTTGAGTCCGAGATTCAGGCATATTCTCTTCGTGACAGGAAATCATGATTATTGGGACTCTGATAAACTGGAACTTGACCAACAGCTTTATAAATTATGCAGTTCGATTCCTAATGTTGATTTTCTTAATAGTAATGCTCGTGAAATAGGAGGCGTAGAATTCATTGGTGGTACTTTATGGGCTGATTTTGATAAGGAGAATAATAATACCATTTCCCAAGCGCATGAAATCATTCCCGATTTTCGCCGAATTAAGATTAAGGGTCACGATATTACTCCCAATGACATGATCGATGAACACAAGGGTTGCCGTGATTTCATTTTTTCAGCTCTCAAGAATTCTCAGTGCTCTAAGAAAGTTGTCATCACTCATTATTTGCCAAGTTTTCGTTCCATTGATCCCAAATTTTATGAAAGTCCTCTAAACGGTTATTTTGCAAGTTCATTAGACCAGCTTATTGAGGTTCATCAACCACAACTCTGGTTTCATGGACATACGCATGCTAGTTGTGACTATAACATTGGTTCCACGCGAGTTCTCTGCAATCCATTCGGATATCTGCATGTAGAATTAAATTCTGACTATATTGAAAAGGCAGTGATTCAGATTTAACTTTGAGCACCAAGCATATTTTTGATAAACAAGTCGATTGACCAAGATTTTTCCTCCAACGAGTTGAAAATTTTTATTTTCAAAGTCACAATTAGATAGCTTTAGAACTGTTCTAAAGTACGATTATTATTTCATAAGCTGACTATCAGTCAGGTTGATTCTCGTGAAGGGGGAGAAATGAAATTTAGTAATTTAGCGATCACTGCTATCGTTAGTTTGGGACTACTTTATGTGCCTATTATTGATGCCCATGAAGAAGAAGAACGTACTATTGCTATGGGGGCCAAGCCTAACTCATTTTGGTGGCCTGAAGCTGTTAATTTAGCACCTCTGCGACAACATGCAGCAAAGTCTAATCCAATGGGCGAGTCTTTTGATTATCGTAAAGAATTCTTGAAACTCGATCTCAAAGCGGCGAAAGAAGATATTCGCAAAACTTTAAAAGACTCACAGTCCTGGTGGCCGGCTGATTACGGTCATTATGGACCTTTTTTCATCCGTATGACCTGGCACAGCGCAGGAACATACCGTGTTACGGATGGACGCGGTGGTGCAGCTGGGGGGCAAATGCGGTTAGACCCGCTTAATAGTTGGCCAGATAATGGTAATTTGGATAAAGCAAGACGACTTTTATGGCCTGTAAAAAAGAAGTATGGTAAACGTCTGAGTTGGGCTGATCTGATGGTATTAGCCGGCAATGTAGCCTTAGAAGATATGGGCTTTAAAACGTTTGGATTTGCTGGTGGGCGAGAAGACGATTGGGAACCTAATTTGGTTTATTGGGGACCAGAACAGGAATTCAAGGGACGTAACAGACACACCAAAAATGGGAAACTGAAAAGACCTTTCGGAGCGACTCACATGGGCTTAATCTATGTTAATCCAGAAGGTCCTGATGGCGTGCCAGATCCATTAAAGTCTGCTGCCGCCATACGCGAATCTTTTGCTCGAATGGCTATGAATGATGAAGAAACAGTAGCATTGATTGCGGGAGGGCATACTTTCGGAAAAGCTCATGGTGCTCATAAAGTAGAAAAATGTGTAGGACGTGAGCCCGGAGGCGCACCAATCGAAGCACAAGGCTTTGGCTGGCATAACAAATGCGGTAAAGGTCATAGCGAAGATACAATTACTAGCGGCTTGGAAGGTGCATGGACTCCGACTCCAATAAAATGGTCCAATCAGTATTTGACGCTACTGTTTGCCTTCGACTGGGAGCTCACCAGAAGTCCGGCTGGTGCAAAACAATGGAAACCCACAAATCGTAGTACCGATAATATGGTGCCTGATGCGCATGATCCTAATAAGCGTCACGCTCCAATGATGCTAACTACAGACCTCGCATTGAAGTCTGACCCCGCTTACCGCAAAATTGCTTTGCGATTCAGAGATAATATGGCAGAGTTCGAAGATGCTTTTGCTCGTGCATGGTTTAAGTTAACTCATCGCGATATGGGTCCTGCAGGGCGCTATTTGGGTAGTGATAGGCCCTCAGAGTCATTGATTTGGCAAGATCCCATTCCTGCTGTAAATCATAAGCTCATCGATACTCGAGATATTACGAAATTAAAGCACAAGATTCTGAGCTCGGGGTTGAGTGTGAGTGAGCTAGTTCGTACTGCATGGGCTGCTGCCTCCAGTTTTAGAGGAACAGACCTGCGCGGTGGAGCGAATGGAGCCCGAATAAGGCTGTCCCCCCAAAAAGATTGGGCTGTAAATGATCCTTCTGATCTGGCAAAAGTTCTGACTAAACTCGAAAATCTACAGCAGAATTTCAATACTCAACTAAGTAATGGCAAGAAAGTATCTTTCGCGGATGTAGTAATTCTTGGTGGCGCTGCAGGTATCGAGAAGGCTGTACGCGATTATGGTTATAAAAGGATAAAGGTTCCGTTTACTCCCGGGAGGATGGATACCACTGCGGAACTGACAGACGTTAGTTCGTTCAACGATTTAGAGCCTAAAGCCGATGCTTTCCGAAATTATTATCATTCTAGCGCAGGTTTTAATCCGACTTACATGCTAGTAGATAAAGCTCATATGCTACAGTTGAGCGTACCCGAAATGACAGCTTTGATCGGTGGTATGCGTGTACTCGATGCCAATTCGGGTAAGTCTAGTCATGGAGTTTTTACTGATACTCCTGGAGTCTTGAGTAACGACTTCTTCGTAAATCTTTTAGACATGAATAATAAATGGGTGAAGTCCGCATCTGAGCCAGGTATTTACAATGCTATCGATCGTCACAGCGGTAAGCTTAGATGGACGGGAACACCAGTTGACCTTGTATTTGGATCTCATGCAGAATTGCGTGCTATTGCAGAAGTGTATGCTGCTGATGATGGTCGACGAAAATTCGTTCGTGACTTTATTAATGCATGGACTAAAGTCATGCGAGCGGATCGTTTTGATTTGAATTAGGGAAAAAATAGAGAGCCGGGTGTGGGATTAAATATGATTTTACACCGGGCTCATTTAGGTAAATATGAGAAAAATAGTAATATCTTCAGCCGGTGGTTACGACAAGTTGACTCTTCAGGAGTCGGAGGACCCTGAATGCCAAGGACCTAATGATGTACTTATCGATGTTTCTTACTCGGGAATCAACTATGCAGACGTTTTAGTTCGTATGGGAGTTTACGAGTCAGCTAAAGCTTATGTCGGCTGGCCTATAACGCCCGGTTTCGAAGTGAGCGGACATGTACTACGGGTTGGTCAAAGAGTTCAGGAATTTCAGGTTGGAGATGAAGTAATCGGCTTCACCTTATTCAATGGCTACTCGAGCAGACTTTGCCTACCTGCGAATCAAGTAATTAAACTTCCAAAACAATTTAATCTTGAGCAAGGAGCTTGTTTTTTAGCGACTCATATGACAGCTTACTATGCCTTGTACCAGATTTTTCACTTGCCTAATAAATCCCTGCTGCTCGTACATTCAGCGGCTGGAGGTGTTGGTTCTGCTTTAGTAAATCTGGCGACAGCTCGGGGTCATAGAGTCGTGGGTTTAGTAGGCAATCCAGTCAAGAAAGAGTACGTGACGAAGCTAGGAGCAATAGACGTTTTTGCACGTAGCGATAAAGATTTTGGGTATCACCAGATTAAGCAAAAGTACGGAAAAGATTTTGATGCTGTGTTTGATGCTAACGGATACACTACTCTACGTTTTTCGTATGATATATTGAAGCCCACTGGTAAATTGATTTCATATGGATCACATAATCTCCTCCCTAAGGTAGGTGGCAAACTAAATTATTTAAGGGCCATAGTCGGTTTACTAAGAACTCCACGCTTCAATCCTCTTGATTTAATTACTGATAATAAGGCAGTAGTGGGCTTTAACCTCAGTTTTCTTTTTGAGTATGAGCTGTTAAAAAATGATTGTCTAAACGGTCTTATTAGAATGGTTAATGAGCAGCTCGTACCCCCACCCAAGGTAAGAATATTTACGATTGAAGATGTAGCTAATGCTCATCAATGGTTAGAGTCGGGCGAAAGTACTGGTAAATTAGCTCTATGTCACAAATGATTAATTAAGTTGCCAAATTGACCCCATAACTAAGCATGAATTGAATCGTACATCCTTTGGGATTAAACTAAGCTCGTTTTGAAAACTAATGTAGTAATGATTTATAACCAGAGAGCAAATGCAATTGTTGTGGCTTTAGGGATGATCAGTGCTGTGATACTCCTCTTTTGGTTGATGCCTCAATTTGGATACAATACGATCTACTTGTATTTTAGAGGATTAGGGCACAGTTCTGTCGATAAAGTGACTGTCGTCAAGGATGACCGATCAGAAAATTTTAAGAGCCCTTTACGATTAGATTCTAGTATTTCCTACGCGCCAATTTGGGGAGTTGACGCGATTGAATCGAAGAATCAATGTAGTCGCTCACAGGTCTTGCGACAAACACTCGAATTGAATCTGAACCGTTTTCGATATGAGCCTAAAGATAAGTTATCCATTTGGGGTATTAAATCAAAGCAGTCTGATTATTTTGATAAATTAATTAACCTCACCGGCTTGAATTTTTATTGTCAGGCAGAGAACAATAAAAATCCGATTGTGGAAGCTAAACTTTTAATACAAATGGCTAGACATTTGGTGTTACTGAGAGACCAGCAAGATTATAATCAATTGCATATTTCGCTAAGCTCTTTTTTAACAAATCCTGCCCGTACGCAGCTTTACGCACTTAGCAGGATTAAAAATTTCGAGATAATAAAACAGGACGATCCTGAGGTTTTGAAGCATTGGCGCGATTGGCTGAATCAAGAGAAGAATGCGCTAAGAAAATTTTTAAGTGGATTTAATTCTGATTGGGTGCCGGGTGACTTGTATAAACTAAATATTTCAAGACAGGACCGCTGGCTTGGTTTATGGGATGAAATCAAGTTAAAGGAGCTATTACAGGGGTTAAGTTTTCGACGCGATTTGTACGGCTCTTTATTTAATCACACACTTAAATTAGTTGAGCAGAATGAATTTAATCCTAATAAAATTAAACTGATTGAACAGGAGATTAAGAGTCAATTAAATGAAAAATTTAATCTAACTTTGAACACAAGCCCTATGCAAAGATTTTTAGATTTTTTGATCGCTCCCAGGGGTTTTGATCGAAGAGTCCTGCATAATTGTTTTAGAGATTTTTCCATTGATTTTGACAATGGTGTGTTAAGCGGCATTCGATGGCAATTACGATTAATTGCCCGCATTGAATATGCAATTGAAAGTATCGAGTAGAGTTAGTTATTTTTTAGAATTCGTCTTCAACAACTCGTCTTACTAATCGAAATCCAAGATCCTCTTCACGCATGTTGATGGGAATGGGCGTTTGTGATTGAACGCTACACTCTGCTGGCTCACTCATGTAGGAACCCCCATGCTTGACACGAATGTTAGGCTCGCCATCCTCCATTAACGGAAAACTTTTCGTAAAGTCATCTCCCCTTTCCATTGTCCACTCCCAAGCATTTCCATTCAAGTCATAGATTCCCCATGAATTAGGATTCTTAATTCCTACCATTTTCAGATCATCGGAATTGGTTCTATACCAACAGAAAGGTGATAGACCGCTGTAATCCTCCCCGCTCATATATTTCGTACTAATCCCAGCAGAAGTCGCGTAGGCAATTTCTTCTTGAGTGGGTAATCTGTAATCAGGTTTACCGTATTTAGAATTTATGATGTTAATGAAAGCTTGAACATCCAAAAAGCTTACATAAACAACTGGCTTTGATTGTCCTACGGCACTAGGTTTCGCCTGAAACTCCTTACTATTTTTCCATTCTTCTGAGCCAACAATTGAAGCCCAGTTCTCTTGTGATAGCTCTGTTTTTTGGATATAAAATGGATATTCTATCGTTTCATCTTGATGTTCATATGAAAATTCACCGGGTTGTATAAGCACAAACTCCAGTCCGAATTGATCTTTGATTGTAGGGGGAAGATTCCAAGGAGCAAACTCATCCTTCTCAGCTTCGTCTAATTCTGTCGAATCATCGACAGGATCATCTTTTTCCCTATTTTCAGAATCCTCATCAGTCACGTTTTTCTCATCAATCTCGGCGTTTTTTTCCAAAGCATTAGATTCTTTTTCATCAGAATCTTCAGATTTTTTTTCAGAAGCATCTTTGTCTTCACTCTGGGGTTTTTCGTCCTTTTGGGTATTCGTATTGATCGTCTTTTCCGGATTAGTGTTGCTCACGGTTTTCTCTTGACTGGATAGACTCTCCTCACCTATCTGATTATCTTGAGAATAGCCGAAGAAGAGGAATATGATTAAGAAGATGGAGGTGAAGGACAAATGTAAAATGCTCATACTAAAAGTATGAGTAGTTTGCTTGGAATTTACAAGCTTACTGGCATAATGTTATTTGGTTTTTAGAGAATTATTCTCAAGCATAACTCCCTTCAGAACATCCATGCCTGCGTTGAAATAATTTTTAAATTGTGAGTAGCTAGTTATGCTTTTCGTCATCTGAATTATTTGAGATGGACGAAAATAAAACTCTTTGTAAATAGTTGAAGCAAACTTATGCATGTCCTTAACGGAGAAGTTGGTATTCTCAAGTTTTAGATCCTCTTGTCTGAGACCCTGAGTGATAGTTAGTTTCCAAATATCGATGCCAGTTTGTTTAACAAGTTCATCATAAATAGGTGTATTAGGGATAGGCCAATAAGGAGATATTTGAACATAATCTATTGGTTCCGTGGTAATCAAATCAAGGGTGTTTTGGAGACTCTGTTCTGTCTCACCTGGTAAACCCAAAACAAAGAAACCGGTCACTCCAATTCCACTAGCTTTTGTTGTTTGAATAACTTTTCTAATATGTTCAGTACCCTTTTGTGTTTTATTTATGTTACTCAATACTGAATCATCACCAGATTCAATGCCATAGCCAATCCAGGCGCAATTGACAGATGCCATTACTTGTAGAAGTTCTTCATCAATTTGGTCAGACCTAACCCTACAGGACCATCTAATAGTTAATCCTCTTTGCTTGTAAAGCTTTGCAAACTCAAAAACCCGTTGTCGTGGAACGGTAAAATTAGAATCGAAATAATCGAGCTCTCTGATACCGTACTTTTTTTCACAAATTTCAAGTTCATCAATGAGGTCGCATGCAGTTCGAATAAAGAACGGACTCAATCTTATCTGGCAAAATTTGCAGCCGAAAGGACAGCCAAAAGATGACATTCCCGCTGTGAAAGGAAAACCTTTTGAAAGAATCGAGTAGTAATTAGAGACATCTAGTATGGAACGATCAGGATGCGGTCTAACAAATTTTTTGGGCAGAGCAACTGCTTGATTGACATAGACCTTATCTTGATATTTACACGCTGTACCAGGAACCTTCCACCATTCGTCGTCGAGTATGAAAGACTTCAACCACGGTACCATACTGGCTTCAGCAGGACTGTGGAAAACAGCTTTAATAGAATCATGTTCGGCCATTTCAGCGGGATAATTTTCTGCTCCTGGCCCACCCACCATGATTGGTTTACTAAACTCCTTATGAAAAGCTCTTATCCATTCGATTACGAAAAGAAAATCAAGATTGGTAGATGTGAAGCAGATGAAATCGAACTTTTTCGTTTTCGCAATATCAATTGCTGACTGGCAGTCCAAGTTTAGAGCGCTACATTCAAGCAACTCCGTTTCCACGCCATGTAATTTCAACCATGCCGAGACATAGAGGAGATTTAACGGTGGTACTACCCCCAAATGTCTTACATTTTTTATAAATGCTAGAGTGTCTGTATCATTCTTGAACGAATGAAAGACTAAAAGCACCTTCACTCCGGCTAACGGGCTACTGGAACATGGTTTTTCAATTTCTATGCTTGTGGGGCGCTTATATAGAGGGCGCATATACAAATAGTATATACTAATGGGAGTCCGAAAAGATCTATTTCTTGTGAAGCTTAATTCTTCTTAAGCCTTCACACGTGGTAAAGTAGATATGGAGGCCATGCAAATGTCATATTGGCAACATCTAAAAAAAGCTAGTTTCCATAGGGATTTTATTCGTGATTCCACGATTTTAAAGATACTGGGTTTTTATCCATTAGAAGCATTCGTACTAAATAGGACAATTTCTTACCCCGAAATCATTAA
>MDTD01163036.1_pt1 | contig 10600 bp, 8 predicted proteins | sample 811221 | NCBI WGS metagenome assembly MDTD01 (sample SAMN05326646, study PRJNA326480) | marine metagenome | isolation source: seawater | place: Pacific Ocean: South West | collected 2011
ATTAAACAAAAATATAGAAAGATTAAAAAAAGAGAAAATAAAAATATTTATTGGTCATAAAAAAAATCAAATTAGAAATGCAACAATTGTGGTAATTTCATCAGCTATAAAAAAAAATAATCCAGAATTACTAGAAGCGAAACGAAAAAATTTATTAATAATAAAAAGAGGAAGAATGTTGGCTCATATTGTCTCATTAATGAAAAATATCGTAGTTGTTGGATCTCATGGAAAAACGACCACAACCTCACTTGTCGCATCAATTTTTCAAAAAACAAGACTTGATCCAACAATAATTAATGGTGGAGTTATCAATTCTTTAAAAAGTTCTGCCAAATTAGGTAAAAGTGATTGGTCAATATTAGAAGCTGATGAGTCCGATGGTAGCTTTGTTCATATCCCACCAACTTACTCAATCATTACTAATATAGATAGAGAACATATGGATTTCTATAAAAGTATAGATGAATTAAAAAAATCTTTTAATAAATTTATTGAAAAAGTTCCCTCATTCGGAAAATCTTTTATTTGTATTGATGATAAGATTAATAAAGAAGTTATTAAGTCAATAAAAAATAAAAATTTTTACACTTATGGAAATGATTCAAAGTCTAATTTTTTAATTAAAAACATATCACAAAAAAAAGAAATAACTCAATTTGACTTAATAATAAATTTACCCAATAAAAAAAAACAAATAATAAAAGGCATTAAAATACCACTTCTTGGTATTCATAATATTAGAAATTCAGTAGCAGCTGCAGCAGTAGCTTTGACTGTTGGTGTTAGCGTAAAAGATATTAAAGATGGTTTATCTAAATTTAAGGGAGTTCAAAGAAGATTTAATAAAATTTTTACATTCAGAAATATTAATTTTTATGATGACTACGCTCATCATCCAACTGAAATTCAGATGGTTCTAGATGGTGTAGACAAAGCCTACAAAAGTTATGAAAAGGTCTGCATTTTTCAGCCTCATAGAATTTCGAGGTTGAAGGATCTTCGAAAAGAATTCTCTCTTTCTTTTGTTAAGGCAGATATGGTCATTTTGCTTCCGATATATGCGGCAGGGGAAAAAATAAAATTGGGTTTTAATTATAATGAATTTGCGAGAGAAATTATAAAAAATTCAGGGGTAAAATTATTTTTAGTAAAAGATAATATTCATTTGGCAAAATTTATAAAAAAAAATATTTATGGAAAAAAAATTGTAATAGGAATGGGTGCCGGAACTATCTCAAATTGGATGAAAAAACTACCGGAAATGATTAAATGAAAATAGATCAACTAAAAGATTTACTTAGTAATTTTGATAAAAATGTTTTTTTTGAGCATGATCTTAAAAAAAAGAATTGGTTTAATATAGGTGGAAAGTCTAAAGTTTTCTTTAAAGCAGATAATCTAAATCAACTAATAAACTTTCTTAAAATTCTTAATAATCAAGAAAGAATATTCATTCTTGGTGCTGGGTCAAATATCCTAGTTACTGATAATTTATTTGACGGAGTAGTAATTAAATTAGGTAAAAATTTTAGTCAAATTACTTTACATAGTGATGATATTATAATTGCAGGTAGCGCAGCGTTAGATAAAAGCTTATCAAATTTTGCTCTTGAAAACCATTTAAGTGGGTTTGAATTTTTGTCGTGCATACCAGGTACAATTGGTGGTGGTATATCAATGAATGCTGGCTGTTTTGGTAAAGAGTTTAAAGACATATTAATTTCTATTCAAGCGATAGATAAATTAGGCAGAGTAATATCTATACCTGCTAAAGAAATTGAATTTGAATACAGAAAAAATAATATACCTGAGGATTACATTTTTCTGAGCGCCTCTTTTAAAGGGACTAAATCGATAAGAAATAAAATTGAGACTCTAACAAATGAGCTAAAATTAGAAAAAGAGAAAAATCAACCCTCAAAAGTTAAAACAAGTGGAAGCACCTTTAAAAATCCAATCTCACAAACTAGCAAAAAGGTTTGGCAACTTATTCAAGAGTCTGTGCCTTTAAATCAGAGTTTTGGTGATGCGTGTATTTCAAAAAAACATTGTAATTTTTTTGTAAATAAAGGTGAAGCAAAATTTCGGGATATGAAAAGGTTAATAGATTTTGTCTCTGAAAAAGTTTTAATAAAAACTGGAATTAGTTTAGAAAAAGAAATTAAAATTTTGGAATAATTTGAAAAAAAAGATATTAATAATTTCTGGTGGTATTTCAAAAGAGAGAATAATTAGTCTTGAAACTGGCAAACAGGTAGCAAAGGAATTAAAAAAAAATGGTTACAAAGTGAGGATTACAGAGCCAAACTATGAACTATTTAGCACAATTAATTCTTTTAAACCTAAGATAATATTTAATGCATTACATGGTCAGTTTGGAGAAGATGGCTACATACAAACAATATTAGAAAGCACCAAAATACCTTACACTCACTCAGGAGTCATTTCATCCGCTCTAGCTATGGACAAGGACATGTCAAAAAAAGTTTTTATAAAAAATAAGATATTAACTCCTAAATATTTCTGTTATTCACACAATTTATCCAAAAAAAACTTAATTGAAAAAATTGAAAAAAAATTAAAATTTCCAGTGGTTATCAAACCTTTAAATGAGGGTTCAAGTGTGAATGTCTTTATATGTAATAAGTTAAATATCTCAAAAAAATTAAATTTATTAAAAGAATATAGAAAAGTTTTAGTTGAGCAATTTATTCCTGGTCGAGAGATTCAAGCAGCAATAATTGGATCAAATAAACTAGGAGCAATAGAATTAGTGCCTAAAAGAAAGTTTTATGATTATCAAGCTAAATATAACCCAAAAGCAAAAACCAAACATATTATACCAGTCAACTTAACTAAAAATAAATATAATCAATTGATGAATATCGCATTAAAAGCTCATAAACTTTTAAAATGCAGTGGTGTTACTAGAGCTGATTTCAAGTTTTTTAAAAATGACTTTTATCTTTTAGAAATAAATACTCAACCAGGTATGACAAAACTTTCTTTAGTTCCAGAAATAGCTGCATTTAAAAAAATCAGTTTCATTAAATTAATTGAATTAATTTTAAAAGATGCAATTACTAACAAGTAGAAAAATACTTTTTTATTTTTTTTTAATAATTTTTTTAACCACTTTTAATAATAGATATTTCTCAGAAATTAGATTTAAAGACATAGACAGGATTAAAATAATAGGATTGGAAGAAAGTGAAAAGCAAAATTTGTTAAAGAAACTTAAATTTATCAAATCTAAAAATATTTTTTTTTTAAATAAAATTGATATTGTAAATGTCTTAGATGCTAACAAGATAATTGAAAATTATACAATATCAAAGATATATCCTTCATCATTAGAGATAAAAATAAAAAAAACAAAATTTCTAGCAAATGTTTTCAATGATGGAAAATTATTTTTATTAGGTTCAAATAGTAAATTAATTAGATCAATCGAAATAAAAGATGATCTTCCGATTATTTTTGGAGGGTATAATAAAGAGTCCTTTTTTAATCTCTTACAATCTATTGAAAATTCTAATTTCCAACTATCTGAAATTAAGAATCTATATTTTTTTAAATCAGGAAGATGGGATATAAAAACAAATTTAGATATTACCATCAAACTACCAAGAGAAAACTTAAAAGATTCATTAAATCTATCTGCGCTTATATTAAATAATCGAGAATTCAAAAAGATTAATGTTTTAGATCTCCGCCAAAATGACCAAGTGATTACATATGAGAAATAAAATTAATTTTGAAGTTTTTATAATTTTAAGTGAAAAAAAAATAACATTATCTGTAATTCGTAAAACTGACTCAGATTTAATTTTTCAAAAGGAGTCTTTTTTTGAGAATAATTCTATGGGTTCAAATTTTGAAAAATTAGATTTTTTTCTGGATGAAAATATTCTTAAGGTTGAAAAAATTTTAGGTAGTTTTATTGAGCATGTAAATATAATTATAAATTCAAGAGATTTTTTTAATTTACAAATTTCTGTAAAAAAAAATGATTATAATGAAAAAATTAATAACCATATACTTAACTACTTAATTAAGGATGCTAAATATCAGTGTGAGAAAACAATAAAAGATATGAGAATTATTCATATTGTAATTGATAAGTATCTTATTGATAAAAATCATTTCTTGGATCCACCAATTAACCAAAAGTGTAAAAATTTTTCTATAGATATTAGTTTTATATGCCTTCCTAAAGAAATAATTGAAGAGATTGAAAAAAAATTAAAGAGTTATCATATTTCGATAAATCATATACTAAATGCAGACTATGTTTATAAATTTTCAAATAGCACAAATATTCCTATTGTTGAAATGGCAAGTAAAATTATCGATGGGCATAACAAGAATGAGGTTAAATTAGTAAATAAAAAACAAAAAAATAGGGGTTTTTTTGAAAAATTCTTCAATTTATTCAGTTAATTGTATTTTATAGTAATATTTCTTGTTTTTGAATAAGTGCATCATGGTTGTAGATATTTCGAGTGTCCTTATTAAATCAAAAAACTATTAAAAATCCCGTAAGCTTTAGAGGAATAAGCTTACACAGTGGAAAAATCTCAAATATCTGTTTGAAACCATCAGACCCAAATTCTGGTATTATTTTCAAAAGAACTGACTTAAATACAAACAATATAGTTTTTCCAAATTTTTCTAACGTTGACAATACTATTCTTAACACGACAGTTTCAAACGAATATGGAGTAAAAGTTTCTACAATCGAGCATCTAATGGGAGCTTTGTTTGGACTAGGTGTAGATAATGCCTTGATAGAGATTGACAGTGAGGAAGTTCCAATTTTGGATGGTTCAGCAAAAGAATTTATAAAAAAAATCTCAATGTCTGGATTGAAGAAAAGTGAAGCTCCTATTAAAATTATAAAGATTAATAAGAAAATAGTTTTTGAGGAAGGTAAAAAATTTATTTCAATCGAACCATCAAAACTAAGTTTAGATATTGATTTTGAATTAAAATATGAAAATATTGTTATAGGAAATCAAAGAAATAAAGTAAATATATATGAGGACGATTTGTCCAGTGTTTTTGAGTCAAGAACTTTTTGTCTATTTGAGGATATAGAAAAAATTCAAAAAAATGGCTTAGCAAAAGGTGGTAGTTTAGATAATGCAATTGTAGTGAAAAATAACACAGTTATGAATAAAGAAGGATTAAGAAATCCATTAGAATTTGTAAATCATAAAATACTCGACTGTGTAGGAGACTTATATACTTCAGGTTATAGAATGATAGGCAGTGTGATTTGTTCTCAAGGTGGTCATTATCTGACCAATCAACTTTTAAAAAAAGTATTTGAAAATAAAGACAATTTTTCAATAATCGAAATTCAAGAGAGAAATCTTCCACATTCACTAATAAACAAAAGACTATTAAGATCTATAGCCTAATCATATTGTTCTTTTAAAATAGTGCTTTAAATTATATAAAAGTTTAATGTTAATCATTAGAACTTTTTTATTGTTGTTTTTTCTCTTGATTTTTACGTCTTGTTCTAAAAATGAGAATAAAGTCTCCACAATTAAAGAAAAAAGTTTAGATCTCCAAGTTTTAGAAGCATATAATCTTGGTAAAGATGCGCTTGAGGGAGGCGATGTTTTATACGCAGCTAAAAAATTTAATGAAGCTGAAACTTTATTTCCACAGTCTAATTTGGCTCCAAATTCTGCCTTGATGGCAGCTTACGCCTATTATTCTCAAGATTACTACTCTGATTCTATTGCTGAATTACAAAGATTTCTAAGGGTTTATCCCAATCACAAAGATATTGATTATGTTCACTATCTTATGGGGATTTGTTATTTTGAACAAATAGTTGATGAAAAAAAAGATTTGCAGTCTATCAAAAAAGCAAAAAAAAAATTTTTATTTCTTTTAAAAGAGTATCCTAATACTGAATATGCACTTGATTCAGAATTTAAGTTAAGTTTAGTTAATGATATTTTAGCTGCTAAAGAAATGTATGTCGGAAGATATTATTTTGGTAAAAAAAAATGGGTATCTGCAATTAACCGATTTAGAACCGTAATTGATGATTACGACACAACTATTTATACGGCCGAAGCATTACACAGATTGGTTGAAGTTCATTACACCATAGGTCTTATTGAGGAAGCAGAAAAGTATGCACAACTTCTTGGATATAACTATGGTTCATCTGAATGGTATCAAAATACTTATAGTTTGTTTGATAAAAATTATAAAATAAAAAAAAAAGATAGGTTGAAAAATATAAAAAAAGAAAACAAAAAGATGCTAAAAAAGTTTAAATCTCTTTTTGAGTAAAATGAAAAAAAAAAAAATTGAAAAAGAGTATAATGAAAAAATAAAAAAATTAATCAAATTTAATAAGTTTTATTATGAACATAATAATCCTCTTATAGATGATAGAGAATATGACAATCTTAAAAAAAATATTTTAGATTTAGAGAATAAATATTCATATCTTAAAAATAAAAATTCACCTTCATTAATTATAGGTTTTAAACCCTCAAAAAATTTTAAAAAAGTTTCACACAAGGTACCTATGCTCTCATTAGCTAACGCATTTGACGAAGAGGATTTAATTAATTTTGAAAAAAAAATTATGAATTATTTGAATCAAAATAATCCTTTTGAAATTGAGTACAGCGCTGAACCTAAAATAGATGGAATTTCTGCCTCTTTATCTTACAAGGATGGAATTTTTAAAACAGGTTTATCCAGAGGAGATGGTAAAGAAGGAGAAGATATCACAGAAAATTTGAAAACAATTAATGATATTCCTCACAAGATCTCGTCAAAAGATTTTCCTGAAGAGATAGATATAAGAGGAGAAATATTTATAAAAAATAATGATTTTAAAAAATTGGCAAATAAATTTGCTAATCCACGAAATGCAGCCTCAGGTTCGCTAAGACAAAAGAATCCTTTAGAGACAAAAAAAATACCTCTCAAATTTATTGCTTATACCTTTGGTTTTGAAAAAGGAATGAAAATTTCTAAACAAAGTGACTTTTTAAAAAAACTTAAAGAATGGGGGTTTAAAACAAATCCTTTAAACAAAACTCTCAAGGGTATTCAGAATTTAATGAAAAATTATAAAGAAATTGAAAACAAAAGAGGAAGTTTAGATTTTGACATTGATGGTATCGTTTACAAAATTAATGACTTTAAGTTACAAAAAAGACTCGGGAATGTTGCAAATGCTCCTAGATGGGCTGTGGCACATAAATTTTCAGCTAATAATGGAGTTTCAAAAATTGAAAATATTGAAATTCAAATTGGTAGAACGGGAGCATTAACACCTGTTGCTAAAATTAAGCCAATTAATATAGGTGGAGTCATGGTATCTAATGCGACACTACACAACGAAGAAGAAATAATCCGTAAAGATATCAGAGTTGGAGACACTGTATTAATCGAAAGAGCCGGCGATGTAATACCTCATGTAATTTCAGTAGACTTTAAACGTAGAGATACCAAATCAAAGAAATTCACTTTTCCATTGAATTGCCCATCCTGTGGATCAAAAACTATTAAAGAATATAACTCTTTAACAAAAAAAGAAGATGCAGTTAGAAGATGTACGAGTGATGGTTTTGATTGTGAGAAAATCTCTATTGAGAAAATTAAGCACTTTGTATCCAAAGAGGCGTTTAACATAGATGGGCTGGGTAAAAAAATTGTCGAAAATTTCTGGAAATTGAATTTAATTCGACTACCTCAAGATATATTCAAACTTGATTATACTAAAATTGAAAATTTAGATGGATGGGGAAAACAATCTGTATCTAATTTAAAATATTCAATTAATTTAAAAAAGACAATTTCGTTTGAGAAATTTATTTTCGCTTTAGGAATAAGACATATTGGATTAGAAAACGCGAAATTGATTTCAAAAAATCTTGTATCAATAAAGAATTTTATTTCATTGTCTAAAACAAAAAAATTTGATGATTTAATTAACATAGATGGGATTGGTGAAACTCAGATTAATTCTATCAAGAATTTTTTTTTAAATACAACAAATTTAAAAGTATTAAATGACCTAAGTATATTAGTTAAAATCAAAAATGCAGTTTTGCTAAAAGATGATGGTTTATTAAGCAAAAAAACGTTTATGTTTACTGGGAAGCTGACTGGTATAAGTAGAGCGGAAGCAAAATCTTTGATTGAGGATAATTCTGGATCAATTGTGAGCAATGTATCAAAAAAACTTGATTATTTGGTAGTTGGTGAAAAACCAACAAAAAGAAAAATTGATTTAGCCAAAGATTTAAAAGTAAAGTTACTATCCCAATCCGAATGGTTAAAGATGTTAAATAAAACTAGCTAACCATTTTTTTTCTTTTTTTCTTAGAAATTTTGATAAAGTTAAATAGATATTCAAGTGGTAATTAAAAAGATAATTCTTTTCTTCTTTATTAAGAATTTTAAAATTAATTAAATTTCTATCAATAGGAGCTAAAGTTAGATTTTTAAAAAATAATTCTTTTTTATTTTTTGATACGTATAAAAGATTTTCTATTCTAATACCAAATTTTCCTTTTTTATAATAACCTGGCTCGTTGCTTAGTATCATACCTTCCTGTAATCTAATTTTATTAAATTTTGAAATTGCCTGGGGACCTTCATGCACATTAGAAAAAAAACCAACACCATGTCCTGTGCCATGTTCATAATCTAGACCACTTTTTTTAAGATTTAATCTAGCTCTTTTATCAATTAGTTTACCATTGTAATGAGTTTTAAGATTTGAAGTGACAACAGCAATGTGCCCTTTCAAAACATTTGTAAAGATGTTCTTTATAGAACTTGAGGGTTCGGAAAAACATATTGTTCTAGTCACGTCTGTAGTACCATATTGGTATTGACCCCCTGAGTCACATAAAAATATATCTCTTTTGTCAATTTTTTTTGTATTTTTTTTTGTAGCACGATAGTGAATGATTGCTCCATTTTTTCCTGCTCCTGCGATAGTATTAAAACTTGGAAATAAATATCTTTTATTTTTTTTTCTAAATTTCTCCAATTTGTTTTGTGCATCAACCTCTGTTAATTTCTTTTTATTTTCCATTTTTATCCAATATAAAAATTTAGTTAATGCTACCCCATCATCTATATGCGCATTAATTATGTTTTTAATTTCAACCTTATTTTTAATTGCTTTAAAAGCATAAATTGGGTCATCTTTTATTATAATTTTATGTTTTTTGATTAGGGAGTCTTGGTAAAATATCGAGCATGTTTTATGATCAATCATAAATTTACTTTTTTTAATTTTATTAAATAAAGTAATTATCTCTTGAGGGCTTATTACTTGGTTTTTTAAAATTTTTTTTTCTTTAATTAATTTGATAGCTTTTTCTTTTTCACTTATGAGAAAAATTTCTTTATTTTTATTCAATAGTAAGTGACAATGTGGCATTGGGCTATAAGGATTATCATGACCTCGAATATTCAATAACCATGCAACATTTTCTGGTGCGCTAACAAATAAAAAATCTACTTTTTCTTTTTTCAAAATATTTGAAATTTTTCTAATTTTATTGAAATGATTTTCACCAGCTATTTCCTCTTTTAAAGAATAAAACTGCTTATTTTTTTTTGAGTAATTATTGTAAATTTTATCGATTAAATTGAAGTTTATCATTTTAATCTTATTATACTTCAAAAAAAATTTTTTAATTTCATTCTCTGTGAATATTTTCGGATCTATGCCTAAAGTAATATTTTTAAATAACTTACAATTCAAAATTTCACTTAGCTTTTTGATTATAAAATTATTTCCACTTTCAATTCGTGCTTGAAGAGAATATCTTCCATCAACAAATAGGTAATTCTTTTTTTTTAAAATTACTGCATATCCAGCTGATCCACTAAAGTTTGAAATAGTTTTTAGCCTATCATTTAAAGAGTATTCAGAAAAAAATTCATCATTTTTAGGTATTACATACCCATCTATACCATGTGAATTAATTTTTTTTTTTAAAATTGATAATCTTTTTTTTATCATTTAAGCTTTTTCTGATATCTGATCCAACCAGGGCTTCTTATATTGTCATCATCATTAAATTCAATATCTTGATTAAATTCAAAATCATCTATTTCATTCTTATCTTGATCAAAAAAAGAATTTTTTTCTAAAAATTTTTCAGGAAGTTCACCAATAAATCTTGATGCCATACTGTCAACCCAATCACCTTGATAAAATCTGTTCATTGAAAATGATATAACTAATTTTTTTTTTGCTCTAGTTATCCCAACATATGCCAATCTCCTTTCTTCCTCTAAACCGTTTTGTCCTTTTTCCTCAATAGATTTTTGATGAGGAAAAAGACCCTCTTCCCATCCAGGTAAAAAAACAACATCAAATTCTAAACCTTTGGCAGCATGCATTGTCATCATATTTATTTTTTCACCATCCCAACTTTGATCGATAGAAGTTGCCAATGAAACATGCTCTAAAAAACTTTCTAAGTTATCGAACTCTTTCATAGCACTTATAAGTTCTTTGATATTTTCAAGTTTATTTTCATTTTCTAAATCTTTTTTATTTTTAAGCATTGCTGAGTATCCC
>MDTD01059829.1_pt1 | contig 10599 bp, 8 predicted proteins | sample 811221 | NCBI WGS metagenome assembly MDTD01 (sample SAMN05326646, study PRJNA326480) | marine metagenome | isolation source: seawater | place: Pacific Ocean: South West | collected 2011
TGTGAATCAGGATCTGTAGTATTACAGGATGCTGATGGCGATGGAGTTTGTGATGGTGATGAAGTAGCAGGATGTACAGACGCTACAGCTTGTAACTACGATGAGCTTGCTACTGATGACGATGATTCTTGTGAGTACTTGACTTGTGCAGGTTGTACTGATGAAGCGGCAAACAACTACGATGCTGATGCAACGATCGACGATGGATCATGTTGTTACCTAGCTATTGCTGGAGGAACAACTGTTGATGCTCTTTGTAATGGTGACATTGGATCTGTAACTATCGTTACCGATGGTGGAATAGGTGTTGTTACATACACAGTAGGAGATGAGTCGAATGAGACAGGAGTCTTCGAGTTAGCAGCAGGTACTTACACGGTTGTTGTTACTGATGAGAACAATTGTTCTGTTGAAGTTGATGTGGAGGTAGAAGAGCCAGACGTTCTTGAGCTTGAGGCATCGGCAACTGATGAGACTGCAGCTGAGCTTGGAGTAGGTACTGCTACGGCGACTGGAGGTACGGGTGATGTGACAATTACTTGGACTGACGCGTCGGGTAACGCTGTTGATGCAGGTGCGCTTGCAGCTGGTACGTACACTGTGACTGCAGTTGACGAGAATGATTGTTCTACTTCGGTTGACGTTGATGTTCAGTTCAATTCAATCAGCATGATCGATCCACTAGAGTTTGGAATGTTCCCTAACCCAACTTCAGGTGAGGTCACTATTCAGCTACCAGAGGTTCACAATAATGTTGTGGTTCAGGTTGTTGATGGCGCTGGTAGAATTGTGTTCTCAACTGAGTTTGGGGTGATGCAAGGAAACAACGTGATCAGTCTTGGAAGTCTTGCTTCAGGAACGTACAACGTGATGTTGAGCAACGATGAGGGCACTTCTGTTAGAAGGTTGTCGATTATGAGATAATAACATGCTGAGATAAAAGAAAGCCCGGCGAGAGCCGGGCTTTTTGTTTGGGATAAATTTTTTAAAAAAAAATTACTTTGCTTTGAAAGCAGCGATAGCGTTTCTAGTGAAATCGCTTAGGACTAGGCGTCCAGAGATTGCTGCTCTTTCTTTAAGAAGGTTGTTCCAATCTTCTGTGCCATTCCAGAGAACTGTTTTGAGTTCTTTCATGGCTTCAGGTGAGCTAGAGGATAGTTTTTCTGCAAGAGCTAGGATAGCAGCGTCCATTTCTTCAGCTGTGTCAAAGACTTGGCTGTAAAGGCCGTATTGGGCTGCCCAATTAGTGTCCTTCCATGAAGTGGCGTCAATTGTTAATTGGGCGAATCCTGAAGTGCCGAGTTTGCGCTCTACTGCTGGGCCTACAACGAAGGGGCCTATGCCTACAGCTAGTTCAGATAGCTTGATAGAGGCGAATTTGGTTGCGAAGCAGTGGTCTACTGCTGCTGCTAGGCCTACGCCGCCGCCTACGGCTTTGCCTTGAACGCGTCCGAGGACGAATTTGGGGCAGAGGCGGATGGCGTTGATAACGTTTGCAAAGCCGCTGAAGAATTGAAGTCCTTCTTCCTCGTTTGAGATAGCCACGAGTTCGTCGAAGCTTGCGCCGGCGCAGAACGCGCGGTCGCCAGAGGATTTGAGGATGATGACCTTTGTGTTTGGGTCTGAGCCGGCTTGGGTGATTGAGTTTGCGATTTGGGCTAGAATGGCTCCAGGCAAACTATTTGAAGCAGGGTGGAAGAATTCAATCGTGCAAATTCCGCCTTTAGTATCAGACTTTACAAAAGCTTCCATAAGAATTATCTCTTGTTAAGAGGGACAAAATCGCGTGCAGTAGCACCAGTGTAAACCTGACGTGGTCTTCCGATTGGAGCAGAATGCTCAATCATTTCCTTCCATTGGCCAATCCATCCAGGGAGACGACCTAGGGCGAACATTACAGTAAACATATCTGTTGGGATGCCTAGGGCTCTGTAGATGATTCCGCTGTAGAAGTCAACGTTAGGGTAGAGGCCTCTTTGAACGAAGTACTCGTCGTTTAGGGCTACTTCCTCAAGTTGCTTAGCGATATCTAGGATTGGGTCCTCTACGCCAAGAGCTTCAAGTACTTCGTCGGCTGCCTTCTTGATGATGGTAGCTCTAGGGTCGAAGTTTTTGTATACTCTGTGACCGAATCCCATAAGGCGGAAGCTGTCGGTTTTGTCTTTAGCCTTCGCGATGTATTTCTCTAGATCGCCGCCGTCTTGTTTGATTTGCTCAAGCATTTCAATGACGGCTTGGTTTGCTCCACCGTGAAGTGGTCCCCAAAGTGCTGCGATACCAGCAGAGATAGCACTGTATAAGTTTGCTTGAGATGATCCCACAACGCGGACAGTAGCTGTAGAGCAGTTCTGCTCGTGGTCAGCGTGAAGGATTAATAATTTATTTAATGCCTTTTCAACGATAGGGTTTACCTCGTAGTCCTCAGTTGGTACACCAAACATCATGTACAAGAAGTTGCCCTCGTAGCTTAGGTCGTTGTTTGGGTACATAGTTGGAAGCCCCTTGTTGTGCTTGTATGCTTGAGCAGCAAGCGTAGGAAGCTTCGCAAAAATTCTGTGAATCGTTCTTTCAATGTCAGAGAATGAGCGGTTTTGCTCTTGTGACTCAGGGTAGAAAGTACTTAAGCTTGAAATCATAGAACTCAACATTCCCATAGGGTGTGCACCAATAGGGAAGGCCTCAAAGAATCTCTTCATGTTTTCGTGAAGAAGAGTGTGATGAGTGATTGAGTCAGTGAAGTAATCTAGTTCCTCCTTTTTTGGTAGCTCTCCGTAGATAAGGAGGTATGCTACTTCTAGGAAAGATGCCTTTTCAGCAAGATCTTCGATAGCGTAACCGCGGTAGCGAAGGATTCCCTTTTCACCGTTAAGGAAGGTGATAGCGCTTTGAGTAGAACCAGTGTTTTTAAAGCCAGGATCTAGTGTTATGTAACCAGTAGAAGCCCTTAGTTTACTAATATCTAAGGCTTTTTCGTTTTCAGAACCAGTGATTACTGGGATTTCAATTTCTTGGTTGTCTAGAATCAGGCGTGCTGTCTCACTCATAATTTGGGCCTATTAATTTTCTTACATGTAAAGAGAATGCTTGCGAAAAGCGGGTTGCAAATATAGTGTGAGACTTGCTATAAATCAAGTGCTTAATGCTACCAGCTTCCAGCGAAGTTTGAAGAGTAATTATCCCAAACCGACTGTATCTTCTCATTAGGTATCTCCCTGGTAAACACTTCGTTAAAGAATTTCAGGTACATTTCAAGCTGCCTTGGCTGTTTATAACCTGAGTTTGCAGTGATGATGTTGAACTCCTCATCGAAGTAGACAATGGTAGGGTAAGCGCTTACTTTAAATGCCCTAGATAGAGTATGTACGCCGTTTCGCCCTCTACGGTTAGGATCGTAAGTGGGGTTGTTGTATTCCTTTCCTTGGTATGTAACAGGATCGGGGTGTTCAGCGTCAAATTTTACTGCGTAGTAATTCTTATTTAAATAGCTGATTACATTGGGATTTGTAAACGTATTCGCCATCATCATCTTACATGGTCCACACCACTTCGTGTACACATCCATCATAACAGGCTTTGGATCGCTTTTCATCGCTTCTTCAACCTCCGCAACAGTCATCCAGTGAATTTTTGCTCCTTGAGAAATTGCTTGAGTATTGAAGCCCAAACAAAGTATAGCCGCTAAAAATAGTGTTCTCATTTATTGAATATTTAGATGTGCAATTTACGCAAAGAAAAAGGCGCCCGGAGGCACCTTTTCAAATTTTGTATATCGTAGAGTTATTTTACTCCGTGCATAAGCTTATTCAGTGGCTTTGAGCAAAGTGCAATAAGCACAGCGAAACCGACAAGTACCCATCCAATCGATGAGAATACTTCAGTGTACATCTGCAATCCTGAAACAGCAGCTTCGCCCTCTTCACCACCACCGTGGCCGTGACCACCAGTAAGCGATGCGATTAAACCACCAGCATAGTTAGCAATAGCGAAGCTTAGGAACCACCCGCCCATTGCTGTGCCAGCTATGTTCTTAGGAGCAAGCTTCGTCACCATCGAGAGGCCAATTGGTGAAAGGAATAATTCACCAGTTGTGTGAAGCATGTAAAGGAATACAAGTGTAAGAAGAGGAACCATGTTTGCTTCGTCTGCGAACTGAAGCCCCACTATCGTTACTAAGAATCCCAAACCTAGTTGTAGAATACCTAGTGAGAACTTCATGGGGATGCTTGGGTTTTTGCCCATTTGGTCTAGCTTCACCCACATAACAGAGAAGATAGATCCAAACAACACGATGAAGAACGGATTGAAGAACTGAGTCATCGAAGCCGGCATCAACCAGCCAAATATCTCTCTATCCACATTTCTATCAGCGAAAAGAGTCAGAGAAGTTCCAGCTTGCTCGAAACAAGCCCAGAAGATGATATTGATGAACATGAAGATCACAAGAGCAACCATTCTGTCTCTCCAAACTGGACCTTCAGCAATACCTGCTTTAATTAAGCTAGCTGCAACATATGCAAACAAGCCCACAAGGATCACAGTCATCAATGGGAAGGTGTATTCAGCTCCGCCTACTGTAAAGTCAAATGTGTTCTTTAAAATCAAAACATAGCAAAGTGGAATCAGTAAGAGAGAGCCTATTGAAATCACCTGATACATAGGAAGGCCAAACATCTTTTCCTTTCCCGCTTCATGGATATCTAGTCCTTCAGCAGCAGCGTAGTTGTCTCTACCCGTCCAGAAAATAAATAGTCCTGCAAGCATACCTAATCCAGCAAGACCAAACCCGTATTGGAATCCATATGTCTCACCAACGTAAGCAACAACAGTAGTCGCTAGAAGAGCTCCGATGTTAATTCCGATGTAGAAAATTGTAAATCCTGAATCACGACGTGGATCGTCATCAGCGTATAACTTTCCCACGATAGTAGAGATGTTCGCCTTGAAGTAACCGTTACCCACGATAAGTGCTCCCATACCGATTAGAAGGAAGTTTTCGTTTCCACCAAGGATGAGGAATTCACCGATTGACATTAAAACGGCACCAAGCATAATAGCGTATCTATATCCTAGGTATTTGTCAGCCATCTTTCCTCCAAGAACTGGAGCAGCATAGATAAGTGCAGTGTAAGCACCGTACATCAAGCTAGCTTCGGCGTCACCTTTCATTAGAGATTTTACTAGGTAAAGTGTTAGAAGTACACGCATACCGTAGTAACAGAAACGCTCCCACATTTCTGAGAAGAATAAGGTCATAAGACCTTTTGGATGCCCTTGTAGGGCTGTTGCGTTGTTTGACATTATTGATTGATTAATTATTATTCTTAGAAGTTGTCCTTAACAAAGTTCATCATCATGTTGTAGAGATGAAGTCTGGTGTTTCCACCGTAAATACCATGATTTCTATCTGGGTAAGAGAAAAATTCAAATTGTTTGTTGGCAGCGACTAGGGCGTCAACCATTTCAAGTGAGTTTTGGTGGTGAACGTTGTCGTCACCTGTACCAGAAATCAGCAAAAGTTCGCCTTGAAGTTTGTCTGCGTGATTTACTGGGCTGTTGTCGTCGTATCCGCTCTCGTTTTCCTGAGGAGTTTCCATGAAGCGCTCAGTGTAAATGGTGTCGTAGTATCTCCAGTTTGTAACAGGAGCAACAGAAATACCAGCATTGTAAACGTCAGCACCCTTCGTCATCGAAAGGAGAGTCATAAACCCGCCGTAGCTCCAGCCTTGTATTCCGATTCTGTCTTCGTCAACTAATTCGGTTTGTCCTAGGAATTCAGCGAAGTCAATGAAATCCTCGGTTTCTAGTTTGCCAAGCTCCTTGTATGTGCTGTGCTCAAATTCCTTTCCTCTGCCAGGAGTGCCACGAGGGTCGACTGAGGCTACAGCATAACCCTCTTGGGCTAGGTATTGATGCCACATAAGGCCTGATCCGCCCCAGCTGTCTTGTACAGTGTTTACTCCTGGTCCTCCATAGATGGCAACATAAACAGGGTAGGTTTTGTCTGGCTCAACATCGTGAGGTGGTATGAGCCAACAGTTGAGCTCAACACCGGAATCATTAGTGAAAGTGAAGAATTCCTTTTCAGAATAATTGTATCCATTCAGTGTTTGTACAAGGTCTGCATTGTCTTCGAGCGTTCTCAAGGTGCGCCCCTTTCTGTCCCTTAGAGTGTACACAGGAGGCGTATTTGCATTGCTGTAGTTGTAGATGCTGTAAGCAAACGTAGATGAGAAATTTGCTCCGTGATGACCTGGCGTTTCATCCAGGTTAGAAATATTTCCATTTAAATCTACTCTATGAAGGTGCTTCTGAGTTGGTCCAAACATAGAAGAGCTGAAGTAGCAGGTTTGGTTGTTTGCATCATACCCCATGAAGTCCAATACATCCCATTCTCCTTGAGTAAGCTGATGCGCAGATCCATCAAACCCAAACTTGTAAATGTGATTATACCCATCGCGCTCAGAAGTCCAAAGGAAGCTCGCGCCATCCTCTAAGAAAATCAGATTGTCGTGGATGTCGATGTAAGTGTTGCACGTTTCCTTGAATATCTCTTCAGTGCCAATCCTGTTATTCGGAAACTCTCCCTCTGTGATGAGGAATCTAAGGTCGTTTTGGTGTCTGTTCATCGTCAAGATGCACAAATCGTCAGAATCGTTAGTCCAAAAGAACCTTGGGATATAGTACGCACTCTTCGGAACTGCCACTCCGTGGTTAACCCCAGTTTCATTGTCGTAGATGAAAACCTCTACTTGAGAGTTGTCCTCACCAGCCTTTGGGTACTTAAACGTGTAAAGCTCAGGGTAGAGGTCAGTGTAAGTAGGCATGTGGAATTCGCGAACAGCGCTCTCGTCAAATTTGTAGTAAGCAAGCTTGTTTCCATCCTTTGACCACTTAAGACCTCTATCGTCACCAAACTCCTCTTCGTACACCCAATCAGTCGCTCCATTAATAATGTGATTAAACAATCCATCATCTGTAACCTGAATCTCAGTGCCCTCAAGAAGGTTCGCAATGAACACGTTATTGTCCCTAACAAAGGCAACTTTGTCAGCAGAAGGAGAGAAGGTAGCTAACCTCTGCTTACCCTTAGAAAAATCAGTAAGTGGTTTTGCTTCATCTCCAGTTTTCGTATCGTAGATGTAGAAATTAGCGTGGAAAGAGTGTCTGTACATTGACTCAATATCTGTAGTCAAGAGGATGAATCTTTCATCATCGCTGAACGTGTAGCTGCTAAATCTCTCTCTAGCATCATCAAATGCGCTCAATGAAGTAGCTATAGTCTTGAGTTTTTTCCCAGACTTGTAGGAAAACTCCTCAATCATAGTTCCTTCTTCTGGGTCATTCTTCATAGTCGTGTAGCTCGTTCCTTTAGCCATAGACCGAACCCCCCATACTGATTTGGCCCAAAACTCACCTCCCCAAATCTTCTCATTAGAATATTCCTCCTGCGCTGTTACTGAAGCACTTAAACTTGTGAAAAGAATAGCAAAACATAATAGTGAATAAGTAAATTGTCTCATCGTGATCAAACCGGTTTATTTTTGACAGCGTACAAGATAGTAAGTCAGACATGCCCGAAAGCATTTATAAGGTTTTTTCTCATCTCATTCCATCGGAAAGATTGCATGAAAGTGATGAGGTTTTGGATAGAAATTCTGTCGATGAAACAGAAGATTTATTCTATAGACCAAACCTTGTAGCCGAACCCACCACTACCGCTGAAGTTAGCGCCCTGCTCAAGGCCGCCTATGAAAACGACATTCCCGTCACGGCCGCTGGAGCAAGAACTGGGTTGAGTGGGGGAGCACTTGCAGTTAAAGGAGGGCTAGCTCTTTCACTTCGAAGAATGGATAAAATCCTAGCTATTGATGAATTAAATCATCAAGCTATAGTTCAGCCTGGAGTCATTACTGAAGTGTTGCAAAATGCAGCTGCTGAAAAGGATCTTTTTTACGCCGTAGACCCTGCGTCTAGAGGCACATGTACTATTGGAGGGAATCTTGCCGAAAATAGTGGAGGGCCCAGAGCGGTGAAGTATGGGGTCACTAAGGATTGGGTTTTGAATCTGGACGTTGTTCTGGCTGACGGTTCAGTTATTGAAACTGGAGCGAACACCCTGAAGAACAGTACGGGATACAATCTTACTGGATTGATGGTAGGTAGCGAAGGAACCCTGGGTGTGATTACTCAGGCGACCTTGAAATTGCTTCCTCTTCCTAAGTTTCAGTCTTTAATGCTTGTGCCCTTCGACAGTGCATCGAATGCATGCAAAGCTGTGTCTGCAGTTTTCCGTGCTGGGATTATGCCCTCAGCAATGGAGTTTATGGAGAGGGACGCAATGGCATTGGCGCAAGACTTCACTGGCAATCACGATTTAGAACTCAATCACGAGGCGTATTTGCTTATCGAAGTTGATGGATTTAAGCAGGATGATTTGATGCCGCAATGCTTGGATCTCATGCCCGTATTAGAGGAACATGGATGTGGTGAGGTGCTACTAGCGGATTCTTCATCAGAACAGGATAAGTTGTGGTTTTTAAGGCGAAGAGTGGGTGAGGCTGTTAAGGCTGAAAGCATTTACAAGGAAGAGGATACTGTTGTGCCAAGGGGGCGCTTGCCTGAGTTGTTGGCTGAGGTGAAGAGAATAGGAGGAGAGTTTGGGTTTAGGTCTATTTGCTATGGTCATGCTGGGGATGGGAACCTTCACATCAATATTCTCAAGGATGATATGCCAGATAACAAATGGCATAATGAGCTTCCAAAAGCAATATCAGTACTTTTTGAATCTGTTGTTGAAATGGGAGGCACCTTAAGTGGTGAACACGGAATAGGTTTAGTCCAAAGCCCATACATGGGAATCGCTTGTTCTGACGCACATTTACATGCAATGAGGGCAGTGAAGAATGCGCTTGATCCCAAAGGAATACTCAACCCTGGAAAGATTTTCCCTCAAGACTAAACTTCCGTTGTGGATATTCAGACCATTTCTTAGGTCGCACATTAAGGTCCACCAACTAATTTAGCCGAATTAAAGTGTAACTATTATGGCACAAGATTTACTTAAAGGAAAGAAAGGCATCATCTTCGGTGCATTGAACGATATGTCGATTGCATGGAAGGTAGCTGAGCAAGCAGTTGCTCAGGGTGCTGAGATTGTTTTGACTAATGCACCTGTAGCTATGAGGATGGGGGCGATTAACGACCTGGCTGCTAAGTGCAACAATGCGCCTGTCATTCCAGCAGATGCTACTAGTGAGGAGGATTTGCAAAATCTAATTGAGGGTGCAATGGAGCACTTTGGAGGTAAGGTGGATTTTATCTTGCATTCTATAGGAATGAGCCCAAACGTTAGAAAAGGCAAGCACTACACTGACGTAAACTACAAGTTCTACAACACTACCCTTGACGTGAGCGCTATTTCTCTCCACAAGACGTTGGCTGTTGCTAAAAAGCTTGACGCCATCAACGAGTGGGGATCAGTTGTTGCACTTACGTATATCGCTGCTCAAAGGATATTCCCTGACTACGGTGATATGGCTGACGCAAAATCTCTACTAGAAAGTATCACTAGGTCATTTGGCTACCACTACGGTGCTGAAAAGAAGGTTAGAATCAACACGATTTCTCAATCGCCAACAATTACTACTGCTGGTTCAGGAGTAAAAGGATTCGATGAGTTTATCGCGTATTCTGAATCGATGTCTCCACTTGGAAATGCGGATGCACTTGCTTGTGCAGATTACTGCATTACAATGTTCAGTGATCTTACGAGATTTGTAACCATGCAAAACCTCTTCCACGATGGAGGATTCTCAAACACTGGAGTAAGCATGGAGGTTATTTCTAAGTTCTCGCCGGACTCAGAGTAGAGGTGATAATGTCCTTCTCGAGGTCCCAACCTCTGGCTGGACTGTATTCACGCCCGTAAAAAATTATCTGAAGATGAAGTTTGTTCCAACGCTCACGCGGGAACAATCTCTTTGCGTCCTTTTCTGTAGTTGCCACGTTTTTTCCTGAAGTCAGTCCCCAACGCGTCATCAGCCTGTGAATATGAGTGTCTACAGGAAATGCAGGCACATTAAAGGCTTGGGCCATGACTACGGATGCTGTCTTATGTCCCACACCTGGCAACTCTTCTAGTTTCTCAAAATCAGCGGGAACTTCACCTCCGTATTTCTCGACTAGAATTTCAGAGAGTCTGTGGATGGCTTTGGATTTTCGGGGCGACAATCCGCAGGGACGTATAATTTCTCGAATCTCTTCAACGTTCTGCTTCATCATAGCTTCAGGGGTTGAGGCTAGGTCAAATAATGCAGGTGTCACAGTGTTCACTCTTTTGTCTGTGCACTGCGCTGAAAGCAAAACCGCAACAAGAAGCGTATATGCATCCGTGTGATCTAGAGGAATTGGAGTTTTAGGGTAAAGTTCCTCTAGTTTGTCAATTACATACTGTACTTTTTCGCTCTTCTTCATTCCTCGAATTCTGCCTCGAATTTTGCGCGAGTAAAAATGTGACTCTCCTCAGTTTTAGGGGATTCGAAGTCAAGTACGTTTTCCTGGTCTTCGTAGGTGTCTAGAAGGATGGTTTGGGCTATAGAA
>MDTD01063223.1_pt1 | contig 10598 bp, 7 predicted proteins | sample 811221 | NCBI WGS metagenome assembly MDTD01 (sample SAMN05326646, study PRJNA326480) | marine metagenome | isolation source: seawater | place: Pacific Ocean: South West | collected 2011
AAGTTCTTTCACGACAGTGTATAGAAAAGGAAAACGCCGACGCGTTGTTGCATCGGCGTTTTCCGTTAACCGTGGGGCCGCTCGGAATTCGAGCGGAAACTTCAATAGCGGGGGCTGGATTCGATTTGACTCAAACGGGTTTTGATCGCTATAAATCATACCGAAGGTGATTTTTTTGATCACATTAGGGAATTATTTAGAGAAAATATGCGAGAACTTATATATCGCAAAATGAACTTGATTTCGAATCCATACCCAATTGATGTGTATGTTTAGTATCGATGCTAGGGTCTTCAAAAATTGAAGGATGAAACAATCTGTCATTTTTTTAAATATGCAATACGACAGACCTCCTTCCAAGTCGCTTCAGTCATCACCTCACCATTTTCCATATTCATTTCATGTGCACAGTAGTAGTACATCAACTGATCCATTGGTAGTGAAAAAGCACGCCCTACATTTTCAAGGTAATTGTCAAGATTTTCATCGCGATGTCTTTGGCCTTCTATCAGGAAGAATGTTTTCTTGCCAGCTTTCTTGAGTACAGGTGTAAAATAATCATGTGTTGTAAAAATGGTGTTCTTCATACGTGCCATATGATGATCTTCGCTACGCAGATGGCCATCTGCACCGAGATAGTCGATATGTTTCGTCTTGGCCAGATCATGTGCGAAAGCAAGCGTACCAGCTTCTGCAAAGAGACTAATGGTTACTTCGGAACGCAGTGACTTAACATAACCACTCAGGTCATCAAGTAACGTCGCGACATCCGCAGCAGGTGGACGTGGCTCATCCCAAACAATACCATCGAACCCGAGCGTGATGACCAGTTCCTTGAGATTAACACGAAAATGTTCGATGACACGGCCATTGCACGGGTCACAAACCAGATCGGTACTAACTTCCGGATCACCACGATTGACCAATGTGTTAGCATTTTTCAGTGTCCAAAGTGATGTCCCGTCGATCCATCCTGCTACCAATCGTCCCCACCGACTGGGTACTGCATGAGCCTCCATACCATGCTTATGAATACGGTCGATGATATGTCTGACTTTAGTATGATAGTGAATCATCAATTGAGAATCCGAGGCATATGGTTCCTCCATGCAGAAGGATACAATATCCGTTCCCATTTTGGCCATATTCTGAAGATCCCAATCTAGATGTTTAGGCAACAATGTGTGATATTGTGGTCCAAAGTAGTAACAATTCAAAAGCATGATTTAGTTCCGTAAATATGGATAAACAGATAGTGGTGCCGTGATGGTGTACATTCATCAAGATCACGGTATACGTAATTTGTATGGTTAAAATCGCAGCGGGGGCACAACGAATCAGTGAATGCATCTCACATCGCACTGTCTGATGATTGCATCTGGATCAGGCTGTTGATGTATACTTCTATGTTGTCATAGTCAGCATCAATTTTTCGACCGTTAGCGTCAGACGTCTTGGGATCAAGTTGATGTGTCGTTTCCCATGTGTCGGGCATGCCATCCTGATCAGTGTCGATGGGTGATTGTCCCTTTCGATAATCAGGATAGCCACCGACATCTTTGGGAGAGTCGATGATCTTGCCGGTCAAATTTTTTATACCTGCAATGATTTGCTTATCAATCTGATCTCTTTGTGGGTTCATGGCCCCGCAGTTTGCAAGCACGGTCGACAATACTGACGCTGCGGGTTGCACGTTTACTTCAAACGGCTTGATATGTAGCCCTTGAGGTGCAACACATTTTGTCTTATTGATCAGATCTTTATGTTTTGTTTTGGCATTCTTTGGATTAAAATCGGTCAGCAACAGGTTGTCCGACATAAAAGCACAGTGTGGATTCTTCGGCATCTTCTGAACAATGATCGGATGACGATTCATATCCGTGTCGGGGCCTGGAAGCCAGCAGTTGCCAAAGAGTCCGACCTGTAAATCAACGACGGGATTAACGCCAGGTGTGACTGAGCCCCACTTGTCCTGATGCGCACCAATGACTGAAAGATTAGTTCCCTGTTTGCCCCAGTTGTACATGAGATTGTTGATAATCTGCACCTTGACGTTGCCAGCTATGCGCGGGTTGCGAATCCCATTGGATGCGATGAGATTATGATGCAGAGAAACACGGTCAATATCCTGTCCCCAAATCAGGACACCTGCACTATGTGCGCCTTCGGGATGAATACTATTGTTCAATGCCTGCCCTATGACACACCACTGGACAGTGATATCTCGTAATTTAGCATCTTTTACATGCGGCCATGTGCTGATGTCTAGCGTTTCATCCGTCGCCCATGTCATTGAGCAGTGATCTACAATCACTTTTTGTACATTTCCGGAAATCTGCAAGCAGTCACGATTCGAACCTTTGGTTCCTGCACCATCACCAGGACGAATACGCAGTCCACGAAGAATGACGTTGGAGCCATAAATGCGCAAAGGTGAGCCGGCAAGGCAAATGCCATCCCCCGGGGCAGTTTGTGCTGCCAGCGTCAGATCGCCACTTTTAACTGTCAACGGTCTGTTGAGCAAAATTACGCCACCGGTCCGGAAGACAACAATGCGCGGCCCGTTGAGTTTCTCGCAAGCCCATCGCAATGTACCTGGTGCTGGATTTTTAGGATTATCATCAGTGGAAGTAACGAAAACAACTTTCCCGCCACGTCCGCCAGTTGCAACCGCGCCGTATCCCTGTGCACCGGGAAAAGCCTCGCTCCATGCCTGGGACACACAGCCAACAAACAATATCAACATTCCCACAACGCATGTACGCAACATATGAAAACCTTTCAAATACACATTCAGAACTAAAATATCTGAAAAATTAAAATCCAATCACACTCACTGAGTACTGATGTTATTGGATAACGTATCAATAAAGAAAAAGTCAGCAGGTTGCCAACCGGCCTGCTTGGCAATTCGTATGGCCAATGCTTCTGTGGCCTTCTCAATCTCATCTATGTAATAAAATGAAGGATCAAACACTTTTTCAGGCTCATTGGTTTTGATTTTAGCGCCATTGAGTTTCAGATCACCAACTGATTTGAGATATCCCAGACGTGTGTCCTGCAATGTCCGCGCATCATTGCGTCCTTTACCAGCCGGTCTGATGAGTGTCGCTCGTTTGTTATCACCTGCCTGAAAAATATTGTTTTGAAGATACGATTGAGCAATGCGTTCAGATCGAATTCCATAGAGTTTCCATTCGCGGAAATAGTTATTGTAAGCGTGCAATTTCCCGTAAGAGATGACAGGATGCCTGTATTGTGTGTTGCTGAAATAATTGTGATGCACAGTGATGGTGGTCACCACATCTTTGTCTTGTGTGGCCATCGCCCCAATCTGAAAAACCTGTTCCTGATCATGAAAATGATTCCAAGACACAGTTATATGGGTTGCGCCTCCGGCAATGCCGATGAGCTTGTCGCCTGCCTTACTCAGGTCACAGTGATAAATCCAGACACGATCCGTAGGTGTGCCGCGTTTGCCTCCACCAAGATTGATCGCATCGTAAGGGTCATTGGATTTAGTCTTGGCCACATCACCAAAATCACGAAAAATGATGTTCTCGACAATGACATTGGCAACACTATTGATCAACAGACCGTATTGCCCATGTCCTGTAAGTATGACTTTACTCCCGCGGCCATCGATGGTTTTATGGCTACCGACTTGTATACCTTTTTTCAGACGTATAACATAATCACCATCAAAGACGATCCATGCGGGTTCATCACCCGTAAGTGCTTCGCGTAGTGAACCATGGCCGGAATCTGCATTTGAGGTAACATGCACAGTTGGACCACTGTAACCACCTGTGACATGACTGCCAAAACCTGCACGCTGTGCCAGCAGTTGATCCCTCATTGCACTGCTTAATTCACCGGCATGGCATGTCCCGACACTAAGTATGAATAAGACAATCGGTAAAGTGAACAGAACGCTTCTCACATAGTTTAATTTCAAATTCATCAAGCAAATTCCTGTGACGATATTTCAATTGACATGCCGACCACGGTACAGTTTCTAACACAAGTTCAATATGCCCCACCCCAGAAATAATTATCCGAGCTAGCATATTCGCTTTGAAACTGATCCATGGGAACGGTCTGGCAATGCCCATCGACAAAAGAGACATTATTTGCTTGATTATGTGGGTAATACATATCAAAAACATTGCTATTACTGATGGCGCCTGAATAGAACCAACCAGATGAGTCTTGAACACTGGGATAACCATCCATATAAAACGACGTAGATGATGCACGAGTGATTCGCAATGTCTGTCTGAGCAACCATGGTGGGAAGGTAGATGAATTTGTAAATGTCTTGTTTTCGTTGATGAAGCAGCCAATACGAGCGTTCACTGCCATGGTTCGCTGGTTTTTGATACTGGTACGTACTGAGTAATTGGGAGCCATCGTTGGGCAAGTAAGAATTGTCGGATCATTGCCGGAGTGATGCAGATTCATGTATCGCAGCGTGCCACCCAGCGATTTACCTTTGGTGGCATCGGACGCCTTGGTACTACCGTATTCCATAAACCAACGATCACGGTGCGCGAACCATTCATCATTGTCATTGGTGTACATCAGGCCAGCCATGGCAATTTGTTTAAGCTGCGTGTTGCACTTGATACCCTGTGCGGCCTTGCGGGCCGCTCCTAAAGCCGGCAGGAGAATACTAATGAGTAGCGAAACGATCGAGATCACCACCAGTAGTTCAATGAGTGTGAAACCGCGACCGATAAAATCGCTGTTTGGGTGATATGGTATTTGATTTCTGATTGATTGGTAATTCAGACCCATGCTAAACTCACTTTCTTCATGTGGAGGGAATGTATCCCGTAAGCCTATCTCAAAATTTACCATCCCAATCAGCTAGAGGGCAGATGCTTTTTGCGAAATGGATGTAGCTTTTTGCGTATTGGTGTTCTACGATTGGTTAAGGGAGTTTTCACGATGGCCACACTCAAACGTGTCATGTTGATATTGCGAGACGGTGGTTCATGGGATCGCGGTCTGATTTTCGGCGTCTCAAGCTATGTGCATCCTTGGCATCCATGGTCATTACGCATTGCCTTTCCTTCTGCTGAAACACTCAAAGAAATCCCCAAGTGGTGTCCCGATGGCTTTGTGGGACGATTCCCAACCGTGCAACACGCAAAGGTATTTGAGCAATTCGGCAAGCCGATTGTCAATATCACGCCGTTGGAAGGCATCGGCCTACCACGTGTCGGTGCGGACAATACAATGATCGGTCAACTTGCTGCCGTGCATCTACTCGACCGCTTTTTCTCCTCATTTGCGTTTGTCGGCCACTCCTCAATGACCTATTCACAGAACCGTGAGGATGGCTATGTCGCAGCACTGGCAAAGAATGGATATAAACCAGCCCTGTTTCATGCACCGTTAGCCACTGACAATGAACCATCTCTGGGATTCAGCCCTAAAAACCGACAAAAACTGGTGATCTGGCTTAAGACATTGCCCCGCCCGGTGGCTTTGTTTGCATGTGATGACTGCTTTGCTTTGGAGGTTCTCGAAGCATGTCAGAAAGCCGGTTTATCCGTACCCCAGGATGTTGCCATCATGGGCTCGGATAATGACGAAACATTATGTTTGGCCAGTCATCCCCCATTATCAAGTGTCGAGCTGCCTGCCAATCGTGTTGGGTTTCTTGCTGCGAAATTACTTGATCGTCTGTTATTCAGTGCCAAACCGCCCAAACGTCCGATCACAGTGAAACCAACGCGCGTTGTGGCAAGACAATCAACAGACATTGTGGCTGTGGACGATCCGGAACTGGCAACAGCATTGCATTACATCCGTGAACAAGTTGGCAACCGCATTAACGTTTCGGATGTGATTCATCATCAAGCCATTTCACGCCGCGGATTGGAACAAAAATTTCGCAAGATACTTGGTCACTCGATTCTACATGAGATCCATCAGGAAAGACTCAAGCGTTGTAAAGAACTGCTGACTGAGACAACGCTTGCGATCCCCGAAATAGCAAAACTCGCAGGCTATCGTGATGCCAGACACTTGGCGCGAGCCTTTGCACAAAAGCTTGGAATCAGCCCGTCACGTTTCAGACTGAATATTCAAAAAAATCAATTATTTGATCAATAACACACGGATCGTACGTGAGAATGCCCTTGTTTTTTGGCGTGGCAGTATGACGCAAAAAGCCACATTGAATGCGCAATATACGATGGCCTTGTGGCCATGTGACAGGTATATTGATCATGAACTAATTGTCATGTCTCTGAACTGAATACACCAGGAAAGGCTGTGCCCTGATGCATTGGATAGACTGGGCTGTAGTTGCCACATTTGTGATACTGGTTATGACTCTGGCTTCTCGCATGAATCGCTATACGAAAAGTGTCGCTGATTTCTTGGCGGCCAATCGTTTGGCGGGGCGTTACCTGCTGACGATGGCTGAAGGCAGCGCGGGGCTGGGCGCAATCACCATCGTTGCACACTTTGAAAAGTTCTACTCTGCCGGTTTTGCGGCGGCATGGTGGGGGACGCTCTTTGAACCCATCACATTGATCGTCGCACTTTCAGGGTGGATTGCCTATCGCTATCGACAGACACGGGCCATGACATTTCCGCAGTTTTTTGAGATGCGTTACAGCAGGCGTTTTCGAATTTTTTCCGGCATATTAGTGTGGGTTGCTGGGCTTTTGAACTATGGTATTTTCCCCGCGGTCACCGCACGGTTCCTAATCTACCTTTGCGGTATCCCTATCTACATCGTGCATCTTGGCAGCTGGCCAATTAACCTGACACTCGCGGCTGTGATGTTCGTACTTTTATCACTTGCGGTAATTTTGACACTTGGTGGTGGGCAAATCGCGGTGATGGTGACTGACTTCGTACAGGGCATGTTTTTTAACATCGCTTTTTTAACCATTGCGGTCGTTTTGGCATGGCAGTTCGACTGGAGCAGCATCGTTGAAACTCTCAAGCAAGCGCCATCTGGGCAAAGCATGCTTAACCCGTTTGATCAAGACAATGTCAAAGGCTTTGATGTCTGGTTTTTCCTCATCATGGGTTTCATGATGATCTATACCTACCGCGCCTGGCTTAACAGCAATGCCTATCGCTCTTCGGCACGTAGTCCGCATGAAGCAAAAATGGCGGGTATTCTTGCGGGATGGCGCGGCGTGGTAACCTACCTGATGATGCTCTTTGTCCCCATATGTATGTATGCACTCATGCACAATCCAGACTATGCACAGCAAGCGGCGGCAGTGAACAGCCAACTCGACAACATGGCGACCTCACAATTACGCGAGCAGATGATTGTCCCCACGGCGTTGACACATGTGTTGCCTGTGGGAGTATTGGGGCTCTTTGCAGCAGCAGTGGTTGGTGCCTCTTTGACCACTGACGATACGACACTCCACTCATGGGGCAGTATCTTTATTCAAGATGTCGTGATGCCACTGCGAAAAAAACCTTTGTCGCCCAAACAACACATGCGATGGCTGCGTTTCTCGGTGATTGGTGTGGCAATGTTCGTATTTTGCTTCAGTCTGATCTTCCCATTGCGTGAGTATATTCTCATGTTCCTGTCGATCACCACGGCCATTTACACTGCGGGTGCAGGCTCAGTCATCATTGGTGGACTCTATTGGAAACGGGGAAATACATGCGGCGCATGGGCAGCGATGATTACAGGTTCATCTCTGGCGTTAAGTGGTGTGCTATTACGTAATGTGATCTGGCCCTACCTGTTACCAGTCTTACTCAAATCCGCGGAGTCCGACAGTTGGCTCTATGATCTACCGAAAACATTCCCATTAAATGGCATCCAGATGACTTTCATCTCAGCCATCAGCGCCATCATCGCTTACATCACCGGCTCATTACTCACCAAGGACCCGGATTTCGATATGGACCGCATGCTCAATCGTGGGAAATATGCCATTGCCGATGAACGTAAAGATTTTCAAATCTCGGCATTTTGGCGTCGCCTTGGTATGACCAGTGAATTTACCAAAGGTGACAAAGCCATCTACATGCTGAAACTCATCTGGGCAGGTTTCTGGTTCATCACATTTCTCATCGGCACGATCTACGGCCTGTTTTTCCCGATCTCTGACGATGCCTGGGCGACATGGTGGCTATTTAGACTCATCGTCGTTGCCACCGCCTGTCTACTGACTACCATCTGGTTTACTTGGGGTGGCATCTATGATTTGACCCTTTTGGTGCGACAACTCAGTCAGATCAATCGCGATACTCAGGACGATGGCACTGTTCGCGAAGACTATCATCAGCATCAGGATCAGGATCAAACAACATCATGATCATGACAGACATATTCTGATCACATACTCATCGGCTCGCAAGGTGCAGGTTTGATAGACATAGCCCTCGACAGGCTGGACGTGATTGAGAGAGTTTTAAGTTGCATTGTTGGGTCGTGGTTCTTGGAAAAATGCACTGTATCTGATCGCCAACGATGTTTTTCATGGATCACCGGCTTGCCAACACTATTCCTCCGGGTGCCGCTGGAGGCCGTAGCCTGACCTGCATTGAAAAATCAAAAAGACCACAGGACGTTTATCCGGTGGTCTTTTTTTTTGGGCTCTTCCGCGGAATTTGTGGCAGTTTTTGACTGAAGTCTGCCCCAGGTTACGGCATGGGGGTAGCATATATCAGGACATTGTCGAAAATGTTGCGGGCATTGGCCGCATCGGAACCCGCACCATCCAATGTAACCCGGATATAAACAGCAGCGTTGTTATCCAACGCAGTGACACTGGAAAAATCAAAGGTAAATGAATTGGGCACATTCTTGACTGGCACAAACGGTGAGCCAAAGTTTGTCCATGGTCCATTGCTTGATGTCGCATAAGACACCTGATTACTGGTAAACCCCTGGTTTTTACGTTCGCAGGAAAAACTCATACTCAGGTTCTGGCGATTGGTCGTGTCGACCTGAAACACCAAAGTCGCGCCATGGTTGCTCGTACCGTTACCGATTACTAGTCCATCGCCAGCATCATATCCCGGTAAAGCGTTCTGAAGTGTACCACCAAAATACAATGGACTACCGGTATTCAAGCTCATCGTCAGGTAACCACTACCCAAGTCAGCCGTAAGGTTGGCATCATTAAAATGCCAGTACCCCAAAAGGTTTTCCGGTAGTATCAATTGATCGATTAAACCGTTGATATAAACTTCGATATTGGTGTAGTTGTTATCCAGGTCATAGCCAGCCGAATCATTGGTTCCGACATTTAGTCCACGGTTCGCCTCCCAGTCATCGGCCATACCGTCGTTGTCCGTATCTGTCGGTGCAGTGCCCAAGGCATAGGTTGGATAACCGCCCACATCGGAAGGGGAATCAATGATCGAACCCGTGCCGTAAATGACTTCATCTACGATGCGATTATCGGTGGTGTCTCTTGCTGGTGCTAATGCGCCTGCTGAAGTCAATACGTTCAATAGTGCTACCTCCCCATCCTGATCGATCACGCCCCAGGGAGTAAACGCATAGTTTGTGATGGTGGCATAAGCCGCCTTGTCGATGATGGCTGTTTCCATGACACCATCGGTCGTTCCTTCGGCGCGATTGGGACCATAATTGCCTTTTAGATAACTCATAGTTCCGGCAGTTAATTTGTTGTAACGAATCTCTTTGATGGCAACACTATCCGGACCGGCGATCCAGTAATTACGAACCCAATTGGTCATGGCATCGTTGGCAGGTGTTTCATTACCATAGGGGATAATAATGGCAGTCTGCGTACCCCAGTTGTAGATGATATTATTGATCCATTCACTATGAACACCGCGTGATATCTGAGGGTTACGCGCATTGTTATGTGCCAGCAGATTGTGGTGCATGGAAATATCCAACACATCCCGTCCACCTTGCCCTCCGCCGATGAGGCATCCCATGCTATGTGGTCCATCGGGATGATTACTGTCGTAAAGTCCTTCTGCAATGATACACCATTGCACAGTGCAATCATGCGGTGCGTTAGCACTGGTCATGGCCCAGATATTGACGTTCTCATCTTGGCTCCAACTAAATGAGCAGTGATCGATGATGACGTTATAGGAGCCATCACCAATTGCCAGACAGTCTCTTGTACCGGGACTGGTCCCAACCTGGCCATCACCCGGGCGAATGCGTAAGCCACGTACAATGACATCATGCGTGTTAATATAGATTGGCGAACCTTTGAGACATATTCCGTCGCCCGGTGCAGTCTGGCCTGCAATAGTGAGATATGGGTTGATGATTTGGATTTTGCTGACCAGTTCGATTACGCCACCCGTACGAAATACAACCACTCTCGCCCCAGTCGCCACTTCACAAGCATAACGTAGAGTTCCCGGTTGTGGGTTAGAAGTGGTATCCGTTAAGGTGTCAACGAAAAGAACCGTCCCGCCGCGTCCACCGACAGTCTCCGAGCCAAATCCCTGTGCTCCGGGAAATGCTGGCCATGCAAGTAGTGACGAAGTTGCTCCAAACATTGCTAAGAAGGCAACAAAACAAAAATGGAATCTATTTAAAGACATATGTGATCTCCTTGTACAATCTGAAATGAGAAAGGACAAACCGATGAGCGAAT
>MDTD01131012.1_pt1 | contig 10596 bp, 10 predicted proteins | sample 811221 | NCBI WGS metagenome assembly MDTD01 (sample SAMN05326646, study PRJNA326480) | marine metagenome | isolation source: seawater | place: Pacific Ocean: South West | collected 2011
CTAACCTTTACCAACAAAGCTGCTCGAGAAATGAAAGAGCGTATTGCCAAATTGGTAGGTGATGAAGCGCGCAACTTGTGGATGGGAACATTTCACTCAGTATTTGCAAAAATATTACGCATAGAAGGTGAAAAACTAGGCTACCCCTCCAACTTCACTATATACGATACTGATGATAGCAAAAGCCTTATAAAAAGTATTCTAAAAGAAATGGGCTTGGATGATAAGGTATACAAACCGGGTATGGTACTAAACCGCATATCATCAGCAAAAAATAATCTGATAAACGCCCAGCAATATGTTAATACGCCTGAATTGGTTGATTACGACCTAAATACGGGTAAGCCAAAAATTGCTGAAATTTTTATGAACTACACCCAAAGGTGTTTTAGGGCTGGTGCTATGGATTTTGATGATATACTATTAAAAACCAACGAGCTACTGGCCAAATTTCCCGATGTGGTAAACAAATACCAATACAAATTTAAATATGTAATGGTTGATGAGTTTCAAGATACCAACCACGTGCAATATTCTATTGTGCGCAGGCTATCGGCCATGAATGAGAATATTTGTGTAGTGGGTGATGATGCACAAAGTATATACGCTTTTCGCGGAGCTACTATAAAAAATATCTTGAATTTTGAAAAAGACTACCCTGATTTGAAGGTGTACAAACTTGAACAAAATTACCGTAGCACGCAAAATATTGTAAACGCAGCGGGGGTTGTTATTGCCAATAATAAAGAACAACTTAAAAAAGAAGTTTGGACTGACAACGAAGAGGGAGAAAAAATAAAGGTGCTACGTGCTAGTACTGATAATGAAGAAGGCAAACTGGTAGCCGAAGGTATATTTGAAGAAAAAATGCGCTACCATCGCCCAAACAGCGATTTTGCTATACTGTACCGCACCAATGCCCAATCAAGGGCTATGGAGGAGGCTTTGCGCAAACAAAACATACCTTATAGAATATATGGCGGATTATCGTTTTACCAACGCAAAGAAATAAAAGATCTTTTGGGCTATTTACGCATGACGATAAACCCCCAAGATGAAGAAGCACTAAAAAGGGTTATAAACTACCCCACTCGCGGTATTGGCAAAACTACAATAGATAAATTAGTAGTATTGGCCGATTTGAACCAATGCAGCGTTTGGGATATTGTACACAATGCAAATAGTTTTCCTGATTTGAAGGGGGCAATTAGCAATCTTACTGATTTTAAGAATATGATACTTAGCTTCACCGCGTTGGCAAAAAAACAAAATGCCTACGATGTAGCTACTTATATAGCCAAGCAAACAGGTTTGCTTAAAACCCTGTACGAGGATAAATCGGTAGAGGGTGTTAGCAGATACGAAAACATTGTGGAGTTACTAAACGGTATTAAAGAGTTTACCGAAGATGATACCAGCGAAGTAGAAAAAACTATTGATGTGTATATGCAGGATATTGCCCTGCTAACTGATGCTGACAAAGACGATGAAAGCGATAACGATAAGGTGAAGATGATGACCATACACGCGGCAAAAGGACTTGAGTTCCCCGTTGTGTATATTGTTGGGTTAGAAGAAAACCTATTCCCATCACAGCTATCATTAAACAGCAGGCAAGAGTTGGAAGAAGAACGCAGGCTGTTTTACGTAGCTATAACTCGTGCTGAATCAAAACTAAACCTCACGTTTGCCACATCACGTTTCCGTTTTGGTAGTATTTCATTTTCAGAGCCTAGTCGATTTATTACAGAGATAGATTCAAAATATCTTGCACTCGACCCTCGTATGGTAAAAAATAGTGCCCCTGCCCCAAAACAAGGCGGGTTCAATTACTCAAACTCATACGGAAAAAGCCCACAAGCACCACAAAAGAAAACTACAGTTTCACCTAGTTTCACCTCTAGCATAAAGCCAAAATCAGTTACCCCGGTGGGCTACAAACCCGACCCTAACTTTACCCCGCAAGATACCAGCGGACTGGCAGAGGGTATGCAAGTAGTGCACCAACGTTTTGGCCCTGGTCAAGTAATAAAAGTAGAAGGCGCTGGCGATAACCGTAAAGCCACAATATCATTTAAAGATGCCGGCGAAAAACAATTAGTATTAAAGTTTGCCAAACTGCAAATTGTAGGGTAATCATCATAAAAATCAGAACAGCCTAAAGAAATAATTTTCTTTAGGCTGTTCTTATTTTTAAGCACTTATAAAGCAATAGTTTTATTTACTATCTGCTGCCACTTTTGCAAAAGTTTATCTTCATCACTTACTGCAAAATTGCTGTTTTGTCCATTATAAAACTCAATATTAATACTGCCGTTTGCACTATTAGTTAAATCAAAAATCAACTCTAGTCGCTCAGTAAACAGCTTACTTTTGCCTTTGGTTTCAAACTCTCGGCATAGTTTCACAAAAGTTAAATCAACCACAACATCATTTTTTGAGTCTTTTTTAACGTAAAAAACCTTTTTTGATGATTTATCAATAGCTATACCACTAGTTCCCCAAACATCGTACTCATCAATTTTACAGTTGTTAGCCTCAGCCAAGTGATTCAGTGCTTTATACACTCTTTTCTCACCACTTTTTTTCATTGTATTGAAATATATTATTGGGCCTACCAAAGCCATTAGTATTATTATACTTGTAATTATCATTGTTATTAAAACTTATATTAAACCAAAAAACATACAGGCATTGGCAAACACATAAAGTTATTTGCCTAAAGTCTGTAAAAAGAAAACTTAAAGGTTTATAAGCTGCTACCAGTGGCTATGAAAAGGGTAAATGATATTTACCGAAGGTGAATAAGGAAGTGCTGCTTTTGCATACGATAGATAGCACGTAACTTTATTTATCAGGTCAAACTCAAGAGTTCTCCACCCCTCAATAAAATTTTTAAGTTGGTTTTTAAAAACCGAAAGTGCGCCTTGTGTTGAACCGCTAGCCTCAATTTGAGTAACTGCTGATAAATTGAAAGCACTTACTTTAGACAGAAAATGATTTGCCTCTTTTTCTTGATTATCTCTTGATAGTAGATTACGGGCTAGTTGATGCGAGGTAAAAAAAAGAGAAAAAACAAAACAATAAAGAATAGTCATTGCATAGTATACAAGTATCCTTTTTTGTTTAAACATGGTACAAAGGTAAATATTTGCTTATGTTTTAATACAAGTATTTCATCCACTCTCTCATTCTACATTTTCTCCTCAAAAGCAAGCTTTTTATACGCTGCTAAACCACTTATAAGCACAGGCCACCAAGTGTTTACAAACTAAACTGATAACTAAATAAAAAACAATAGCAACCATTTTGTAATTGCTTGATAGAAATAAACACATGTATGGTTTGGGATACTGAACAACTACTAAGAGGGACTAAAATGTAATTTCTTGTATCAAAAAAGGGCTTTTAACCTATAAATAATAAAATATCATACCGTTTTATCACCCAAAAAATTGGGTGGTTGCTACCTATTTTATACCAAGCCGTTACATTTACTTTGTACTCGATGTGTGTATAAATTACATTAGGTATAGCACCAAATATTTGCCCCTTGTTACTGATAGCTTTACTGGGCAAATAGCTATGAACCTCTCATGATAAAACCCGCTCCGGGATGGAAGCGGGTTTTTTATTTAACCACAAAAAGAATATTTACTTTTTTGATTCAACGGGACAGGTTCTTATACCAAAAATGGCGTATATAGGGCAAAAACTAACCAAACCGGTAAGTAAAAATATTACCGCTAACACCATTAGTGCTATGCCCAGTGTACCTGTAATTATGTTATTAAAAAATAAGATTGCAACAACAACCGCAACTATCAAACGGATAATTCTATCGGTATTTCCAACATTTTTTTTCATTGTATTATGGTTTAGTTAAAATATTCAATTAATAAAGCAATAGCAGTTGCTATGGCTACGCAACTAAGGCAAGCCAAAACAAACTTTACTACGTTACTTTTAAAATTCATTAACCAAAATTAGCAAGTACTACACTGAAAAACAGTGACATATATCATGTTTTAAAAATAAAAACTAATAACTTTTGTAAGCACAAAAAAAGAAAGGCCACAACATCCCGTCGCAGCCTTTCTCCCTTGCATTAAAGCCTATGAAAAAGTACTATCTAGCCATTAATAGCCGTATCAATTGCTTGTTTTAGTGTTTCGTTGGTTTCTTTTACGCTTATTTGTTGCATTACCTCATGCGTTTCGGCATTAAGCAAAATAATTAACCCTGTTGCTTTAATACCTTTTACAGCATTGTATACCCCCTCTTTTTCAAGGTTTTCTTTACTTTGCTTTTTGGTGCTTTTATCACTCAGGTCGTTTACCAAAAAAGCAACATCAGTACTGCCTGCATACAATGCCACAATATCATTTTCTACACGCTCGCCATTGGCTTTGCAAGCGGGACACCAATTGGCTGTATTAACTACTGCTATAACTTTGGGTTGTGATTGTGCAAATGCCGCTACGGCAAATAGCATCATTAAGACTACAAGTTGAATTTTTTTCATATTAGTTTTTCTTAGTTGTTGTTTCACACAAAATGCAATACAAAACTAAATAGGGCTTGCCCCGTCTATGTAGGACGTTTATGGATAGCCCTTGCACTTAAAAACTAATACGTTGTATTAACGGATGTGTTGACGGTATTCTTCGGGCGTTATTTGTGCCCATTTTTTAAAGAAACGGTTAAAATATGCTGGGTCGTCAAAACCCAGCCCGTAGGCAATTTCTTTTACACTGTTTTGGGTTAGGTATAAAGTACGTTTGGCCTCAACCATCAAGCGTTCTTTAATTATTTGGCCGGGGCTTTTGCCATAAAACCGTTTGGTAAGCTTTGATAATGTATTGGGCTGTATAAACAGCTTATCAGCATAAAAAGCTACGCTGTGTTGTTTTTGAAAATTCCCTTCTACCAACGTCTGAAAATTAAGTAACAAAGCATTTTCGGGCTGTATAGGTTGCTCGCTTACCTTATCCATCACTTCTACCTTTTCACGACTGGCCTTTATCAAAAAAATCTTTAAGTAAGAAAAAAGCATTTCTTCTTGACTCAATCCCTCACCTTTACTAAACTCATCAAAAATATTATCCGATACCATACCCAAATCGGCAGCTAGCTTAGGTTTTGCCTCTAAAAAAGGAGGGCCATACACACTATTAAACAATACCCCATTACACGATACCTCGTGGCGGTGTTTTTCGATACAAAAAAACTCACTAGAAAACTCAATCAACAAACCTTTAAACGTCTTCCCTTCCTCAACCACAAACGGTTGGAAAGGTAAAAGAAACATTAATGTATCGGGTTGTAGTGTATGCCTGCCAAAATCAATTTTTATCTCTCCCTCCCCTTCTTTCACCCAAAACACAGTGTAGTACTCAAAAAAAGCAGGCTTATTACTTCTTTTTTCCATAGATAATTCAGTTTCAGAAATTCTAAAAGCTAAATCATCGGTGGCTTTATAAATACTATGCGTATTTTTGGAAAGTAGTTGTATCATAGCAGACTAAAATATAGGTGTATTGCACAAAACATAAATTGTGCCTAAGTTGTCGCCTGTATTTATTATCCACAAAGGAAGCTATACAGCCAACTTTTACACATAATAGGTGGTCTATATTAAAATTATTACCCGCAAGCCACTTGTTTTTATATTTTTGCGCGGGTTTAAAAACCAGAAGAGAGATGGAACTTAAAGATATTGTATCAGTAGCCGGTGTACCCGGACTACACAAAATAGTGGGACAACGCCCCTCAGGTCTTATATTAGAAACGATAGATTCGCTGCAACGCCGTTTCCCTACATCGTTAACGCAAAAGGTATCTATATTAGAAGATATAGCCATGTTTACCACCACTGATGAGGTGAAACTGAAAGATGTTTTAGTAAACATTAACGAAAAAGAAAAAGGCAGACTTACTGTACCTGATAAAAAAGCCAGTAACGACGAGTTGAAAACATTTATGGAAGCGGCACTGCCCGATTATGATAAAGAAAGGGTGTATGTAAGCGACATTAAAAAACTTGCCGCTTGGTACTTGTTGCTTAAAGACCATCTGGATTTTGAAGCACTAAAAAACAGTGATGACAGCAGCGAAGAAAATGCTGATGATACCCAAAAAGCTGATGTAAAACCTGCAAAAGAGGTAAAACCAAAAGTGGCTAAAAAACCTTCGGCTAAGGTGAATACTAAAAACGTAGGTGCAAAACAAAATGCTATGCCCCGCAAAACAGGTGGTGGTTGATATTTAGCAATACCCGATATACCAAAAAATCCGAATGGGCTACCCGTTTGGATTTTTTGCTTTTATAGCAGTGTTAGCAAAGGATTATCCACAACCCCTGTAATTCTTAAACAAATTCCTCAAATTCGCTGTTCATTCAAAAAACACAGAACATGAACGGCACTACTTCATTTATATCGAAAGACTATACTATTACCGATTGGGCTCACCTTGAACCTTATTTTACCCAACTTTTACAGCGCGATATTAACAGCAAAGCCGATTTGGCACAATGGCTGAAAGACCGCAGCGACCTTGAAAGTGTGGTGAGCGAAGACTTGGCATGGAAGTATATAAACATGACCCGCGACACTACCGACAAGGAAAAAGAACAAGCCTATATTGATTTTGTAAGCGAAATACAGCCACAAATTTCGCCTATAGAAAACGATTTGAATAAAAAGCTGGAAAGCTCGCCCTATACAAAACAATTTAGCGATAGCGCACATAAAATATACCTGCGCAACACGCTTACCTCGCTAGAGTTGTATAGAGCAGAAAATATACCGCTAGAGGTAGAAATACAAACCGAAAGCCAAAAATACGGCACCATTAGCGGAGCTATGACGGTGGAAATGGAAGGCAAAGAACTTACCCTGCAACAAGCTGCCGTGTATATGAAAAAATTAGACCGTGATATTCGTAAAGAGGCTTTTGAGAAAATTAGCAACCGTCGCCTGCAAGACAAAGACACGTTGGATAGTTTGCTAAACAGACTGATAGAACTGCGCGATAAAGTAGCTAAAAATGCAGATTTTGATAATTTTAGAGATTATATGCACACTGCTCTTTGCCGTTTTGATTATACGGTAAACGATTGTTTCAAATTCCACGATGCAGTAGCAGGGCAAGTAGTGCCTTTGGCTAAAAAATTGGCCGAAGAACGCAAAAGCAAACTAGGATACGAAAGCCTGAAACCTTGGGATGGGGATGTAAACCCCGATGGTTTGCCACCCGTGCACCCTTTTAACAACGGCGAAGAGCTTGCCGAAAAAACCATAGCAGCATTTAACCGTCTTGATCCATTTTTTGGCGAGGTAATAAGCACTATGCGCGCCAAAGGTCATTTGGATTTGGACAGTCGCAAAGGCAAAGCCCCGGGAGGTTATAACTACCCATTGGCGGTGAGTAATTATCCCTTTATTTTTATGAATTCGGCAGGTACGCTGCGCGATTTGGAAACTATGGTACACGAAGGCGGACACGCCATACACAGTGTACTAACTAAAGATTTAGAACTAAATGCTTTTAAAAGCTGCCCCAGTGAAGTAGCCGAACTGGCCAGCATGAGCATGGAACTGATAAGCATGGATGTTTGGGATGAATTTATAAAAGACCCTAACGAACTACGCCGCGCCAAAGCCGAACAACTGGAAGGTGTGATAAAAACCCTGCCATGGATAGCTACGGTAGATAAATTTCAGCATTGGTTATATACCAACCCTACCCGCAGCAACGAAGAACGCACTACGGCTTGGACAGAAATTGCCGACGAATTTGGCACGGGCACAACCGACTGGACAGGCTATGAAGAAGCGTATAAATACGCTTGGCAACGCCAACTGCACATATACGAAGTACCGTTTTATTATATAGAATACGGTTTTGCCCAATTGGGAGCTATTGGCGTATGGAAAAACTATGTAGAAAACAATGCTGAGGGATTGCACCTATACAAAGCCGCCCTTAGCTTGGGCAATACCGCCACCATACCCGAAATTTATGCAGCAGCAGGCGTAAAATTTGATTTTAGCCCTGAATACATAAAACAACTGTTTGATTTTGTTTGGGCTGAATATGAAAAGTTAAAGGGTTAAATAATTAGCCCTTTACTCTTTTCCTATTTCATCCCACATTTGGCCAAACTTGTCAGCTGCCCTGTCTTCGCCAGGTTCTAAAAAACTGTATACCCAACTCTCATTATCTTTAATCATAAAACCGCAGGTTTCAAATATCTTTACCTGTCCTTGGCTAAAAACTTTAATTATATAGGTTGTTGCTGGATAGAAAGGGTCTTGGTAAGGTCTGAAATCTGTAACAGGGGCAGTATTCCACTTATTAACAAACACTGTTATTTCTTTTCTGCTCAATGCCTTCAACAAATTTTGCGCTGTATTCATCATATGTACAGAATCAATAAAATCACTCGCAAGTTTCTTTTTTTGGGGTGTAAGCTCGCTCACCGTACTATCACAAATACTAAACTTCAGGCATAAACATCTTTCTATAACAAATACTATAGTGCAAGTATCGGCAACATGGGCTGTTTGTGATATTTGTTTTCCTTCTTTATAAAGATAATGGTTATTGTACCACGGCCCGGCCCAGCCTAAGCACCTGTATTTCGTAATCTTATATTCACCTATGTGCCAGTTTCTTATGTGTTCGCATTTAGTCCCAAAAGCCTCCCCTATTGATTTTAAGGCAAAACATCCCACAATAAATAATAGTGAAATAAGTAGTAGTAATATGTATAAACCTTTTCTATTCATAAGATAAAACTACACCGCATAGTAAAAAGACCATTATAATTATTCAACTATTAAAGCATTGCAAGGAAAAAAATCAAGAAAAAAAACAGATATAAAAGCATAAGCAGCCCACCCAAAATAAATAATGAACCTATAACCAAAGCAAAAATTGCAGCACCTTTATTGGTATAAGTATCAGGCTTATTTTTTATCTCACTTAATGCAATAATTGATGTTACAAAAGCTGCAATTCCCAAAGCTGTACCAACCAGAACTGCTAGTAATGCAAAGGGAGGAATGGCAAACCCAAGAAGCATAGTAAATATAGCTGCCAAACTTAATATAAGTGAAGTATTGGCCGTACCATTAGGTCGTGGCTTTTCATCTACTTTTTGGTCTGTTCCCCTTTTAGGCTCTAAAATTGTTTTTGATTTTTGTCTTTTAACTACATTCTTTCTGGTTTGTATTAACTCGTTTTTGGTAGGTTCAGTTACTTGATTAACCTCCCTATTTACAGAAAATGAACTTGGTATACTGTCAGAAATTATTGGCAACTCAGTATTGCTTGCAATGGGCTCAGTTATATTTAAAGAAACTTGCTTTTTCTTCTCGTGCTTTTGTTTGGTTATCACCTTATCATTCTTTTTCACATATCCATAATGACCATATCTCGCACCGGAGCAGGCTGAAAGCAACAACACACATAACAATAAATAGTACAAGTTTCTTTTCATAAGTGTAAAAGTAACTTGTAGGTTTGAATACAAATTTGCGGTTATTGCAACCCGCCCATTAAGTATTTGCAAAAACTGCAACAAGCAATAAAGTACTACTAATAGAAGTTAACTAAGGAATAAACACATTGCCTATTTGCAAGCCTGTCCCGTTGGCCGATAGGTAGGCAAAAAGGCCAACAATGCTTAAAAACAATAAAGGTATGGCAACATATAAAGCAAACTCGGCTTTGTAACGACCGTATTCACCTGTTTTCATTATTTTTCGTATAGCTTTTATCCCTTTTACAAAAGCTAAAAGGGTACACAAAAACATAGCTATTAAAAAAGCAGGATGTATTAACAATCCCCCGCCCAAAAAGGCTAATGCGCCTATGGCAGCAGCAAAAGCTACTTTAGCATTTTTATTGTAATGGGTAGCATCGCGTGGTCTGCCATCGCCCTCAATAGCAGCTTTTTGAGTAGGTTTAGTAATTTGTTTTGAAGTTGTATAAGGTTGGTTGACAAGTATAAAATCGGCTTTTGTTGGCGGTATAATAGCTATTGTCTGCTTTTCAACTCTTTTTAACTCTAAAGTCTCTATAACTAAAAGCTGCTTCTTTGTCTGCGTTGGTTGGTGCCCCTCGCTTTTTGCTTGATGCTTCACCTTTGGATAATGACTGTATACTCTGCTTGCACAACCTGCAAATAGCAGCAAAAACAGTATAACCAAACACCTAAACATACACTAATATAGCATTTTACTCATAATCTTTTCCTAGCCTAAATTGCAAACTAAGCGAGGGAATAATAGTAAGTCCCTTAAAGTTAAAGTTATCGCCATTAAGTAACTTATACGTACCGTAGTTTTGATAAAACATAGAGCAGGCAGGTATAATGTATACATATTTATAGCCCATTTTAGCATTTATAAATACGCCAAAAGAGGCAAAACCTTGTTTATTTTTCACTCCAAAAACAGGTTGGTTTTTATCGTTAAAAATTCTATCAGGCTGCGTAGTATAAGTAATACGACTATACGATGCAGCAACACCAAAGGCAAGGCTACCGTATTCTTCTTCTTCGCCAAATGAATAACTAAAAATAAG
>MDTD01049519.1_pt1 | contig 10595 bp, 6 predicted proteins | sample 811221 | NCBI WGS metagenome assembly MDTD01 (sample SAMN05326646, study PRJNA326480) | marine metagenome | isolation source: seawater | place: Pacific Ocean: South West | collected 2011
CACGGTTCACGGGCGCTTGACACCTACATAGTGAGCATGACCACCAATGCCTCCGACATGCTCCATGTTCTTCTTCTGGCTAAAGAGTGTGGTCTCTTTAACAATCAATATTTTCAAGATCGCTCAATAAGCGTGGTTCCTCTGTTTGAGACAATTGATGACCTCCGAGACGCACCGCGGCTATTTGAAAGGTTATTAAAAGAAAAGACTTATCAAGACTACCTGAGCGATAGAGACAATTTGCAGGAGATCATGATCGGTTATTCCGATAGTGGTAAAGATGGTGGCATAGTCACTTCAAATTGGGAACTCTACAAAGCTCAGAAGAGCCTGGTAGAGCTTGCTGAGTCCAGGGATATAAGGTTGAGATTGTTCCATGGCAGAGGCGGCACCATAGGTAGAGGCGGAGGTCCAACTCATAGAGCGATATTGGCTCAGCCACCAGGAACAGTGTCAGGCAGGATTAAAATCACCGAACAAGGCGAAGTAATAAGTTCAAAGTATTCCTTGCATGGCATAGCAGTGCGCAATTTTGAACGTATGGCATCTGCTGTTATAAAATCCAGCGCTCTGGAGACCCGCAGCAGACAAGAAGGCTCCGACAAGCCCGAATGGCTCGAAATAATGGAGAAGTTGTCTAATAACGCCTTACAAGAATACCGATCCCTGGTGTACGGAGAAAAAGATTTCGTTGAATTCTTCCAAGAATGCACGCCGATAAAAGAGATCAGTCAGCTCAGACTCGGATCCAGACCTACTCGCAGAAATAAAGGAAGCAAGTCCATTGCGGACCTGCGGGCGATTCCATGGGTATTTGCCTGGACCCAGAGCAGATTTTTGCTTCCCGGCTGGTATGGTTTCGGCAAAGCAGTGGAGCAACTATTGGAAGTTGAAGGAAAAGAAAACCTTGAAGTACTGAGGGACCTTTATCAAAATTGGCCATTTTTCCGAGGTCTGGTCAATAAAGTAGAGACCTCTCTGGCCACTGCCGACATGAACATTGCCTCCTATTATGCCGATAATCTTGTGGAAGAAAGGGAGATGAAAGAGAGGATTATGTCCCGGATTCTTAAGGAGTACGAAAGCTCCAGGAAAGCTGTGCTGCAGATCACTGACCAGGACTTCTTGCTAGAAAAGACAGAATATTTGAGACGTTCCATCGATCTGCGCAACCCTTATGTAGATCCTCTTAGCTATCTTCAGGTCAAATTCATAAAAGACCTGCGCAAAAGGAACCAGAACAAGAGAGGTCCGGAACTGGCAGTAATGCCTGGAGGTTCCGCGGAGCCTGATAAGTTGCTCGATACAGTACTGATGGCCATTAACGGCGTGGCTGAAGGTCTGCAGAGCACGGGCTAAACTCTTCCCAATCAAAACTTATCGTCGATTCTCGCCTATATTCTTTTTGACTACGTTCAGAAAGATAAATAGGCTTATAACACCTGATACCAATAGCATTTCTTATTTCTGGGAAGATTGTATTTAAGAGATTGTCCCCCTTGTGTTACTGGTCTCAAACATGACCTCCTCTCAGAATCAGAGACAAACCGGAGTCAATAAACAAGCTCGTAAAGACGCGCTTGTAATCGGAACTGTTTTGAAGAACCGATACCGCACTGTCTCCTATCTCGGCAGAGGAGGGATGAGTAACGTCTACAAAGCTCTGGACTCCCGCACCGGCAGAACCGTAGCTGTTAAAGTACTACATTCGGAGCTGCTTTCCGATGAAACCCGGGTCAAACGCTTTTTCCAGGAAGCTAAAACCTATCGCAACCTCAGACACAAGCATATAATCAAGCTCTACGATTTTTTCACCGATGAATCGGATCGTCACTGCATCGTCATGGAATACATGGAAGGGAAGAACCTTTCCGAGACCCTGGACGAACGGGGAAAACTCACGGTCCGTCGCGCCATCAAAATTTTCACCGAGATCTGCGACGCCCTGGGTTACGCTCACAAACAAGGGATAGTGCATAGAGACCTTAAACCCAGCAACATCGCCCTGGTAGAGAAAGGCGGTGACGCGGACTATGTCAAAATCCTGGATTTTGGTATAGCCAAGCTGATTCCTAGCGATACAGATACTCTTACGGATCTGGGCTTAACCCAAACCGGCGAGATTGTCGGTAGCCCTCTTTATATGAGCCCGGAGCAGTGTATGGCAAAAACCATCGATCTTCGCTCCGATATCTACTCTCTAGGATGTTTGATGTACGAAGCTCTCACCGGTCAGCCGCCATTGATAGGCGGGAACGTATACGAGACTTTTCACATGCAGACCCATGAAAGACCGAAACCTCTGGCAGAGTTGAGACCAGAGTTTAAGGACGGCACCCAGCTTGAGTCGATAATCCTCAAATGTATGGCCAAAAATCCCAAGCATCGATTCCAGTCCATGCAGCAGGTTATTGATGAGTTGGAAAAGGTGGGTACCTTTACTCCCCGTGGCTCTGTGGGTAACGCTGTCCACGCCTGGCAAGAGAAGCAGATAGGCAAACGTGCCGAGCGAGGCAAAGCCATCAATCCACTGATAGTAGCTGTTTTGACAGCGCTTTTAATCGGTGGTGGGGCTTTCACTTTCAAAGATAAAATAGTCAAGTTCATAGAGCCGGCCGACAGGCGTTACCATCATGCTGTCCGGGTTTACGACAAAGCAATCGGCAAACTCAATTACCAGAAAGCTGAGACCGCTTCTATTGAAGCTCTAAATATAGCCGAAGAGGAACGCCAGGAGTGGCTTGCTCCATCCCTGGTCCGCCTGGTCGATTTGTACAGGATGACCGGACGTTTCAAGATGTCCGACAAGCTGGCTGACAGACTTAAGGATCTGGAGAAGGCTAACAAAAAAGACGTGATCAAAGGAGAGAAGAAATCTCTCAGCGCTCTGAAAAAACTGATTGTCACCGGCTCGGATGAGACCGACCAGATTGAGGATTACTGCTACCAGCTCAACGATATCGCAGTCAGTTACATGGATGCCGGTCTCTGGGAGATGTCTAGGGGGCTTCTGGAGAAGACCATAGTCTTAGCTCGGGAGGGTCTGCCTGAAAATAGCCTCGTAATAAACAACTTGATGGATAATCTCGCCATTATCGATTTAAAAGACAACCACAATGAAAAATATCTCGAGGTGAAAGAGAGGCTTGTTAAGGCGATTGAAAACCGTAAACTGACAGCAGGTAGAGCAAGCGCGGGTTTGTTTTCCACCCTGGAAGCGCTCTCTGAAGTAAACAGACGTCTTGGACTTTTCGATGAAGCCCGGCAAAATGCCGTTGAGGCTCTCAGCATAGCTAGAAACACCTACAGACCGACAAGCCCCCAGGCAGCCCTGGCTAAATGTCAACTGGCTGAGATCTATCTCGCCCAGGGAGAGGTGAACAAAGCCCTGAATACGCTCAATGCCGCAGCGGCATCCCTGGAACGGTCATCTGAGGTGCCCGTCTCCACAAGGGCAAGAACAACGGTTCTCCTTGCCGATGCTTTAAGGCTTACGGATCAACCGACCAAAGCTATCGAAAGATACAACGAAGCTTTGAATATCCTGTCGGAAGTAAAAGACAAAACCGACCTGGAGCTTCTCTTGAAAGCAGATGCCATGCGTGGTCTGGGAGATATGTACAGCACGAGGGTGCGCAAGAACGAGCAGAAAGCGGAAGCTTTCTATCTAAACGCACTGGTGACCATGTTGCGCTCGCCGGCCAGGGAGGAGACTAGAGTTTTAACGATTGTTGCCAACCTTTCCCAAATGTTTCGAGCCCAACAGAAGACCGACAAAATCAAAGATCTCTACGAGATGGTGGAGCATGTTGACCGGATGACCGGTAAGACAAATGGAGTGATTGAGGACAAGCTGCTCCTGGCAGAGTACTATAGAGAACGTCAAGATCTGAAAACTTCCACCCGTTATCTGGAAGATGCTCTATCCCTGGCGCAATCATTTTATGGTTTTGAAGGAGCTAAGACAGCTCAAATATCGAGTTTGCTGGCTCATACTTACATGTTGACCAACAACTACAAACAAGCCAAGTTATTGGCGGAGAAGCCGGTGGAGCTGATCAGGTCTGATAATCTTGTGGGCACCCTTGATAGAGCCGCTAAATTGAAGATATTCTCAACTTACGCCAGATATCTGGAGCATCAAGGACAACAGGAAAAGCTCCTTGAAGTCAAAAAAGAGATTGATGAACTGTAGATTTTTACCACCGACACAATATGGGAATACTGTCTTAGATGGATTTGCTGAATGAAACTCCGTAGCACAATTATCATTTCAATTCTTGCTCTTTTTCTGACCTGTTGCGGTCAGAAAGCTGATACTACCATCGATGCCAGCTTGATTGAAACAGATCCGATTGAGGCCTCTCAAAAATGGGGATTTGTAGATTGGTACGGCAAGTTGACAGTGGAGCCTTCCTATCAGAAAGTCAAATCCTTCTCGGATGGACTGGCAGCAGTAAAAAAAGAAAATCTCTGGGGATACATAGACGCCCAGGGGCAGATGTTGATCAAGCCACAATTCTACTCTGCCGGTGATTTTACCGATGGTCTGGCGCCGGTAAGAATGAAAGGCGGCAAGTGGGGTTATATTGACAAGAGCGGCGCCACCACAGTGGAGCCTTCTTTCGAAGAGGCTCGTGGTTTTTCCGGTGGACTGGCACCAGTCAAAGAGGAAGGTCAGTGGGGTTTTATAGACAAGACCGGAAATCTTGTTATGAAACCACAATATGACGACGTGAAACCCTTCTCAGAAGGGCTGGCCGCAGTGCAGCTGGAAGGCAAATGGGGTTTCGTAAATACTTTTGGAAAGATGCAGATTGAGCCTAAATACGATACCGTCACCTCCTTCTCGGACGGAGTGACTGAAGTCACTCTAGACGGGCAATTCGGCATAGTAGATGCCAATGACTATTTCCAGGAAAGAGAGATGACTGAGTCTAAGACCATTTACTCGGATGGTCTTGCCCCTTACAAGAAAGGCGGCAAATGGGGTTATGCGGACAGGAAAGGAAATGTGGTAATCCCTCCGGTCTATTTGAGAGCGGAGAAATTCTCAGAGAAAAGAGCCCTGGTCAAAAAGAAAACGAAGATCGGCTTCATCGACAAACGAGGAAAACAGATTATCCAGTTCAAATATGTTGATGCGCTGCCCTTTTCAAACGGTTACGCTGCCGTTTGTGTCTCTACCGACTAGAGTCTGCGAAATCAGCATCTTTGGCTTCCAGCTTGTTCTTATGAAGATATTTTTTAGCAGCATCGGAAAGCAGATCCCGGTGCATTCTCTCCGGATCTTTGAAGAAATCTATGGCCACATGGCGATCCAGGATATGAGTAGCCACTAAATCCAGGGCGTCTTTATCTATGTAAGGCGGCCCTTCGTAATAAATTACTCGATGCCCCGGCTTGGATTCTTTGAACAATTTGAGAAAGTATTGCACCCTTCTCTCTTTCAATCTCGGCATGTGGCCTGACATTACCACCACATAGAGATTTTTCCATTCCTCTTCGGTGATGCCGGTCTTAAAGCCTTTCATGCCCTTGTCCACATTGCCAAGCTCTATTTTTACCGCTTCGTAAGCATTGTCCAGCACTTCCGGAGCCATTGCCCTGCAAAAGGCTTGCAGCTCACGATCTGAAACAGCCCTGGTCTTCAATACTTTCTCAATCAAGCCAAGGCTTCGGCCGATTATGAACATCTGTCGGCTGCGAACTTTATCCGGCAAGTTCCAGGAGACAATACCTTTCTTGGCTTCTTCCACGGAAGCTTTCAAGGCTGTTAGCTCTTTAATCGCTTCATCGCTAACACTACTTTTAGTATCATCATAAAGACTCACGTATACAGCCAGGGGAATATGGCTGACGATCTTGAAGAAGTCATAGCGGTCCGATATGAGCACTTTGCTCTCAGACTTGCCGTCTCTCAAAATAATGATCTCATTGCCTTTGACCATAACGAGCGGATTCAGGCTCTTTCTAATGCGAGTTCTCGCCCGGGCATATATGGACCTGAACTGACCATTCACGCTGTTCCAGGGCTTTATATCGGGCTTGTTTGCCGCGCTCTCTGCGGAGGAGGAACCAGCGTCGGCGGCATTTGCCGCAGGCAGAAAACAACAGGAGCCCAGACAGATAGTTATGGATAAAATGAGACTGTGTAATGTTCTTTGCAAAATTGAAAAATCCTTGCTTTGAACATATCAGTCTAGCATGACTGAAACGAGCTAATGTTTCTCAGTGACCGAACGAGAAGCTTGCATTCTGGCTGCCGGACTGGAAAACGGGTGGGGATGTGAAGCTGGATCTTCCAGCTGCATATCATCGGCGGAGGCATATTTCTTTCTATTTTTTGACTTGCCTTTCTTCTCTTCGGCAAGGGGCTCTCCATTTTCCATCTCGACAGTGAAAAACTCATCACTTCTTGCACGACTGAAATCCAGGTGTTCAGCCTCGAGCATGGCTCCGTTTTCGTCCACCATCTCCGGATGGGGTGGGGTTTCCTCTGCTTGCAGATCTGTTCTCTGGGGACCCTCTTTCCAGACTCCAGTGTCGAGGCGATATTTAGTCAGGGCATCAGCCTCTAGCTTAGCGCCCTGGGCGAAGTCGACAATCTCTTTGTTGTCTTTCCAGTAGATTCTCAAAGCCGCGCCGGTGAAACAGAACATTGCCAGTATCAGGAATGCGTCGCCTTTTAAAATCAGTAAAAGCGGAACCAGCACCACCAGGACCATGCTGACCCAGAATGTTGTCACGGCTGATTTGCGCTTCTCTTCAATTTTTTGAATCCAGATCGGATGCATTTATGATCGGTCCGTAGTGAGAGGGTGTGTTATGGGCAGCTCCAGGGCAGCCTGATGATCTTGAACATAATAATTGTAAAGAGGAGATATTAAAAGGGGAATACTACGAAAACATCTATTAAGAATAATGCAGCCGCATAGAGAATCCCCCGATATCCTCGTATAGTATTGGTTTTGCGCTTTCTTTTTGTCTCTTCTCCAGCATTTTAAAAGCTTAATAGAGTCGAAATATCTAAAGCCATTTACCGGAAGCTGAAGCCTTCAACTCTTTGCCGGCAAAGAGGTATTATTAACTACTAACCGACGGATTAAGAGTCGGTCGGGAGGTCGGAATAACCAATTATCACAAGTTGAAATATCCCTATGGACTGGTGGCATTATTAATTATGACACTGGCAGTAGTGTCAACTCTGAGTGCCTGTTCAAATCTGAACAAAGAGATATTCGAGCGCAGCCAGGTCGGCTATTACTATGGAAAAGGTGTCACTTCCGTCAAGGAGCGGCATTACAAGAAAGCATTAGCGATTCTGGACAAAGGACTCAAAGAAAGCCGCAATTCAGGACTCTACTCTTTGAGGGGCTATTGTTTACTCAAAGTCGGAAAGTTTTCGAAAGCCTGCGATGACATCAACATGTCCTTCAAGTACAGGGATTCTGAACGATTCAATATCGCCTCGATAAACAGACATCTCAGCAAAGTTCCGTACTACAAAGAAGCATTCTTATACGGTTGTAGAAGCCTCGCCTACAGCTATCTGGAGGAGCATGACAAGGCTCTAGCCGACGCCGACAAAGCTATTGAACTTGAGCCTAAATATTCCGACTGGTACTGCATCAGAGCACTGGCGAGAAAACACAGGGGTGAAGCGGATCTAGCTCTCCAGGATCTTGCTAAAGCGATTGAGCTATCCAGCAAGAATCCCAACCCATACAAAGTAAGATCGGACCTTTATTCTAGTATGGGAGAAGAGAAAAAAGAGGAGGCGAAGGCGGATGGTCTGATGGCTGAAAAATTAGGATATAAGCCTAAAAATGACCTCACGGAGTATGAGTTCAAGTAAGCTTTGCTTTGGTTTGAAGCAATACATCATTCGCTGATATGTACGCAACCTTTGACGGCATCCTCATAGCCCATTCGCATTAACCATTGCGAGGCGACCGGATCTATTTCAAGCAATGATCCGGTTCTTCTAATTGGCGGTTTGACTAGAAAGAGACTGACTCTTTCTACCTCTTCCAGTTCGGATTCAAGGGCCTGCAAATTTGAATCAAGGGTATCTTCTCCAAGGCGACACCAACTATCTTCAACCTCCTGCCGCATCTGATTGAGACGATGACGGCGATTGAAGAAACTGACATGGGTGATACCACTTCGGGCGGATTGATCGAGCAATATCTCGATCAATCGGGCAATTAACTTGGGCAGGGAAGCAGGGCATTCTTCTTCCGGATCGGGCTCGACCAGCACCGCATAGACCTCCCTGGCTCCCAGGTTGATCGCTGTTTGTATCGGTGTGTTGGTGGCAAGACCACCATCCATCCAGCATCCCTCTCCTTTCAATATGCGTGGCGGGAAAAGTAAAGGTACCGCCGATGAAGCCATCAAGATATCGACCAGTTCCTCATCTGAATTGATATCTTCTTTGAAAAACACCTTGGTCTCAAGACTACAAAGGTCCGTGGTGATAAAGCCAACTTGAAAATTCGACGATTTCAGCTTTTTTAAATTGACATGCTTGCGTAACAGGGACTCAAGGGGAGAGGTGTCCAAAAAACCAAGCCGTTGTCCAAAAAACACCCTTCTCAGATGCTGTGGACTCGGGAGTTTGTATACATCCTGACTGCTTATCTTGGTCCAGACTTCCTCCAGAACACTAAGGTCTCCCTGGGCATACAATGCAGCGTTTATTGCACCGATACTGGTTCCAATAATCCAATCGAAATTGAAGTCTCTTTCGTAATATGCCTTGAGAACACCTACCTCGTAGGCACCACGGCCACCGCCACCGCTCAGTACAAGCGCTCGTGACGGTCGGATATGTGCTCTATTGGACAATGGTTGACCTGCTGGCTAAATAGCTATCCTTACAATACCAATTTAGCCGACTTTTTATGTTTCTCAAAATCCAACGATCAGGGACTAAATGACTTCAACCAACCGGTTAGCTCCCTGGAGGAGCGCTCATTCACCCGGGCATTGAGCCTGACCTGCTCGATTACTTTGGCAGCCACTCTACTACCGGAGCGAATCGGATGCTTTGCCAGAAATGCGCTGAGGTCATCCACGTCTTTCTCAGTCACCAGGGAGGTAGTGCCTTTTATGACCCGGGGGAAAAGATGGACTGGAAAACGCTCTTCCATCGCTTGCCAGTTCTTCTTCACGAACTGCCAACCACGTTCTCTACCTGCGGTGCTGGAGAGCAAATTCTTAACAAGATGGGGAGCATCCTGGGTCTTTACCTCATCGGTAATACTCAATTTAAGGGTGCGCCCCTGCAAGGAAGGATTTCTGAAGATAGCAAGGGCAAGCAGGTTTCGCACTTTTGCCTCCGCAGACTGAGAACTCTTCCATAACTGCATAAGAGTCTCATAGTCTCTGGCGGTGCCGTTGTAAGCTACGGTACTGACGATGGCATCATAAAGATTCGGATTCAATTTGCCCGAATCATTCGCATAGTCTTGAAAACGTTTGCGAGCTTCTTCAATTATCATTTTATCCTGGCCAATTGTACCCAGGGCTGAGAGTACGTGGGAGCGCAAAATCTGGGTTCGGTCGCTCTCTTTGTCCTTGCTGTCCCAGCCAAGATTCTTCTGGATCTTTGTCAACCGATCCCTGACAAATGCTGAGTATTGGTCTCTCGTAGAATTGTCGACAAATCTATCCAGGTGGTGCAACTGTTCTATCAAAAGCGAAACCACGGTTGGGTCTGTTTCATTTTTGTAGGAAGCAGTTAGTTCCAGATAGGACTGGATAGGCTTCTTGCCGGCCTCAACCATAGCCCAGCTATCGGAGAGAAATTGATATCTCTCCCGGGCATTCATAAGTGGAAGGTTCCGGGAAAGAGCTTCAAAGCTCTCTTTTGGATAATCAACTCTGAAATAACCGTCCGCGCTCGCGTTCACCAGGGCAGGAGCAGTATCCGAGCCGCCGGAAACGGTGGTTCTGCGACCCTTCATCAAGAACACTTCGGAGTTGCTCTTTCCTTCGGCAAGGGGTCTTACGGAGACAGGTATCTGCCATCTCTGAGAATTTGATTTTGACTCGGCATCATCCAGTAGAAAAAATCGGTCTTGTGAAAGTTTGATCTCTTCATTTTTTTTGTCACTGGAGAGAACAGTCACCAGCGGATAGCCAGGGGTCTCGATCCAGCTTTCCATAATCGAGGAGACGGGTTTACCCGAAGCTTTCCCTAAAGCCTTCCAGAGGTCTTTGCCGGAAGCATTGTTGAACTTAAACTCCTCTATGTAAGCCTGGATACCTTTTTTGTAGTCGGACTCCCCTAGATAGGTTTCCAGCATCCTTAAAACACTGGCGCCTTTTTCGTAGGTTATTTCATCGAACATTTCCTCCGCCTCTGCCGGATTATTCACCGGGGCATAAATTGGTCTGGTGGCAGAGAGGGCATCTGTGCTCAAGGAATAAGCTCTATCATTGACGAAGTCATCCCAGACTTTCCAGGCAGGCTCAAAGTAATCCACCGCCTTCACGGACATCCAGGTGGCAAAGGCTTCATTGAGCCAGAGATCGTCCCACCATCTCATGGTGACAAGATCTCCGAACCACATATGGGCCATCTC
>MDTD01098269.1_pt1 | contig 10595 bp, 16 predicted proteins | sample 811221 | NCBI WGS metagenome assembly MDTD01 (sample SAMN05326646, study PRJNA326480) | marine metagenome | isolation source: seawater | place: Pacific Ocean: South West | collected 2011
AAAATTTCTTCTTTAAAGGCTACAATTGTTCTACTTTCTATATTACTTTTAAAATCAAACTTATTAAGGCTTAAGGGTGGTTTAATAGGAGGCTTAGTAGCCTTAACACTAATTTCAGGTATTGTTGTTACTTCATCAATTGCTTTAGGCTCTTTAATATATGCTTTCAGGCTAAAGAATCAGAGCAATGCAGACAAAGATATCGAAATAGATGATAAGATTGAGGCAGTCAATATTTAATAAATATATTTTTTATTTTCAATTTTAAATATAATTATAAATATCAGAAATCATTGATACAAATAAATAATTAAATTTTATTTATTATATTTTTAAGGTTTTTATAACACTTATAATAATTACCATCTTAAATTATTACATCTACCAAAATATTTGGAAATATTAAGTTAGTGATTTAAATAACTCTTTATGATAATCAACTATATTTTGGCAGCTAATTACTGGTGTAAATTCCATATGAATTCCAAATTTTGCACGCCAAGGAGCAAAATGTTCAAAAAGTTCTTTATCTGATGAAGCTTTACAAAGACATACCACCCTACCTTCGCCTGGCGCATGGACTCTAAAAAGCATTTCAAATTTATCATTTTTATCAGATTTAGCTAATTCTCCATTTTCCCACGCTTCAACAAATGCTTGATAAGCTTTTATTTGATTTTCTATATCAGTGAACTGACAATCTGCTAAAAATAATTGCATTAAAACTAAATAATAAACTTTATTATTTATAACTTAGTTATTAGAAATATTTAAAATAATTTATTAATTTTATATATTTAAACTTTCCGTCTTTATAAAAAGTGAGAGGAAAGAAATTCTAGAAATTTTCCGATATCCTTTTTGTACAGACTATCTGTGATTTTTAAAGAAAATAATTCATTGTCTAATATTTCAGTACTTTTTTCTTCAAAATCCGAACCTTCATTAATACGAAGTTGCTTCATGATTTATTTTTGTCCTTATTACAAATGTATACAAATCTTTCAATTAAGCAATATTCTTAACATATATATTTATTTTAAAAACCTATTATTTCTTACAAATTTTATAGATTTATTTAAATAATCAAGTTATAACCAATAATAAATTTAAAAAGCTAAAAATAACTGTAATAAATGACGCGATAACAGGAATAATCCTGAACCATAGTTGAGCAGTTGACATTGATGGATTAATCTCTATCCATCTTTCTTTTTTATTAATCCTTATCTGTATCCAGAATATTGACAAAGGATATACTAATCTAGAAAAAGTAATTAATAATGAAGGTAATGCGACATCTTTAGAAAATAATTTATAACCTGAAAAAAAATAAATTATCCAAAAGATTAGCCTAATAAAAAATTTAAGATTTTTTTGAAAGGACATACAAAATTAATTTAGATTAAATTTTTAATCATTTTATATCTCTCAAAAATTTTATCGTTAATTATTACTTTTTCCTTATGTAGTATTTTCCAATTCTTTTTGATTAATAGTTTATAACTAATAAGACTTGCCTCAGTCTTTAAAAAATATTGTCCTTCTGATCTTGCATCGTTTTCAATTTGATTCAAAAGTATTGATCCTAATCCTTTTCTTCTTGAATTTCCTCTTACATAAAAAAGAGAAAGTTTGTTGGAGGGATATCTCGTTGCAAAACCAATAGAATCAGTATTCTCTTGTATCAACCAACCTTTACCTCTAGTTAAAATCTCATCGAATTTGCTATTTTTCCATGCTTGACTTGCCCAAGCAAATTTTTGATCATCATTGTAGAAGCTTTCATCTATTGACTTTATAGAATCAAAATAAATCTTTTTTAATTGAATTTGATCTTTTTCAGTTATTTGTCTTAGATTCATAAAAGTTATTATTTAAAAATGGTTACTAGAAATATTGTTGCAATTGGTGGAGGAGGATTTGGAAGATCAATTGGAGAATTAATAATTGAAAAATACATAGTCTCTTTATCAAATGTTGATAGGCCTAAAATTTGTTTCATTCCAACTGCTTCTGGGGATAATGATCTATATAAGTTAAACTTTTATAGAGCATTCTCACAATTAAACTGTATTTGCTCTCACTTAGATTTCTTTTCTAGGACTGAAAATTTAAAGAAAAAGATTCTACAACAGGACATAATTTTTGTAGGAGGAGGTAATACAAAAAGTATGCTAGCAGTGTGGAGAGATTGGGGTTTAGATGAAATTCTAAGAAAAGGATATAGGTCAGGAATAATTATGAGTGGTGTAAGTGCAGGTGCTATCTGTTGGTTTCAAAGTGGAGTGACAGATTCATTTGCAGAAAATTTAGAAATTATAAATTGTCTTTCATTTGTTAATGGTATTGCATGTCCACATTTTGATGAAGAAATAGAAAGATCGCCTTATGTGAAATCCCTTCTTAAAGATGATATTGTAGATTCGTGCATTTGTATTGAAGGGAATAGTGCATTGCACATAAAAAATGAAAATGAAATGAAAAGTGTCAATTTCGGGATTGATAAAAAAAGTTTTTTGTTTTATAACGACAATGGAAAATTATTAAAAAAATATTTTTAGATATTTATTTAATTGGCTTTTTAATAATTACTAGGTTATAAATCAACTAGAAAATTATTTAAACTTTGAACCAAAAAGTATTGAAAAGAGAACAGTGGAGCACAAAGCTAGGATTTGTTCTTGCTGCAGTGGGCAGTGCTGTTGGGTTAGGAAATTTATGGGGATTTGCTTATAGATCCTCACAAGGTGGAGGAGCAGCTTTTGTATTCCTCTATCTTATTGTAGTTTTAGTTGTATGTTTACCTATATTCGTAGCTGAATTTTCTTTAGGTAGAGGAACATCATCAAGTGCTTTTCTTGCTCCAATAAAGGCCGCAGGTTCAAATTGGGCTCCTTTAGGATGGCTTTTTCTTATAGCTCCCTTAGCAATAGCTTCTTATTACGCAGTAATTATGGGTTGGACGGCTGATATTTTTGTTCAATCAGTTTTTGTAGGTTTACCTTTGAATGCCGAGGAATCTTCTTCTTTGTTTTCAACTATACATGAGGGCAATAGGGATTTTATAGGACAAATTGTAAGTATTTCACTTGCTGGATTTATTGTTTCTGGCGGAATAAGTAAAGGTATAGAAAAATTAAATAAATTTTGTATGCCTATTCTTTTCTTCATTTTAATCTCATTACTTATTTGGGCAGCTTTCCTTGAGAATTCTGGAGAAGGATACCGCAATTTTTTATTGAATTTTGATATTAAGCAATTAACAAATCCAACAACTATTAGAAATGCCTTTAGTCAAGCTTTTTTCTCTTTAAGTCTTGGAATAGGAATAATGATTACCTATGCTTCTTACCTAAATAAAAGTAGCAACTTGCCTAGGCAGGCAATTCAGATCGCAACTTTAGATACTGCTGTAGGATTGATGGCTGGTTTAATTACATTCCCAATAATATTTTCTTTTGGCTTGGGAGAGACAATAAGTAATAGTACAATTGCCACTCTTTTTATTACGATTCCTTCTGGTTTAGGTCAATTTGGATTTATTGGAAGAATGGTTGCTATAGCTTTTTTTGGCCTGGCATATATAGCAGCAATAACTTCAATTATTTCTCTTGTTGAAATACCTGTGGCTGCATTAATGGATAAATTTCAAATAAAAAGAAAATTAGCTTCAATAATATCAACAGTCTTTATTTTTTTAATAGGGATACCCTCAGTACTAAGTACAGAGTTTTTAGGCAATATAGATGCGATAGCAAATGTTCTTCTTATCTTAGGTGGATTCCTTGTATCATTTCTACTGGGTTGGGTTGTTCCTAAAATACTTGATACTGAATTAGAGAATTCTGGTTCATCTCGAACTACTAGAATATATTTAAAAATAATGCTTAAATATGTTACCCCCTTAATAGTAGCTTGGGGTTTAATAATAAGTATTTATGATCTAATTAATAGTTGGACTGCTTGATTTTTACAAATTAGAATACTAAATAGAAATTTTCAAATCTCATCATTTTTGGCTATTGATGTAAATTCAATGCCTTGGTATTTTACAAATGAAGCCGTCCAAATTTCTTTTGAAAGATTTCCTAAATATTGTAAGAATTGATGAGTATCTCCATCTCTTATCCATTCAGCTTTAATAAAAGGTAACTCCTTCTGCATCCTTTTTGGATGCATGTGAACAAGCAATAGGCCCTTATCACCGGAAACTCTTTTTATAGCACCATCATCACTTCTTTGAAAAAGACGAAGTAAAAGATTTAATACTATGTCCTCTCCAAGCTTTTTGAAGTTATTTTTGTCTTCAATATCTAGCTTTATTTCTTTTCCTCCAAGAGGCATTGCTCTTTCATTATTTTGTTCTATAAGAGCAATTGCTATTAAATAATTTTGACTTGCCATATGATTCGTTAATCTTATTTGTTTATTCTAACCTTTCACGTACAACAATATTTAAATCCACCAAGTTCTTTTATGACATTTCTCACATCAATTCATCTTCTAAGCTTTTTAAAAATTAAACTTAAAAAGTTAAATTTTATTTGATAAATATTTTTATGAAAAATTTTTTATGTTTAATAACAGGGTTTATTATAGGTTGTTGGCTTTCATGGCCGGGAATAATTATTTTTAAAAATTGGAAATGTTTTTTCGAAATCCTTGATAAATCTTTTAAAGATGAATTATCTTTTAAGGCTATTATGTCTGTTTCTCCGAAATATCTTTTAAAAGGCAATAATAATTCCTCTCGTATAAGGATAATTAGTGATTCATGCTTTCGCTAATTTGGTTAAGAGATTTAAAATGTAATGGTATATTCAATAATTAAATGATTAGTGACTTTAGGTTCGAATTATCGTTTAAAAATCTTGAACAATTAAAGGATAAATTAGAATTTTGTTTGGATAATAATATTAAAAAAATTAATATACCTTGTAAAGGATCTATAAAAAAAGACTTTTTACTCGAGGTTGTTGAATTTATTGGCAAAAATTATTGTGAATTAGATATCATATATCATTATAGTTTATTTCATCAGTATTCAAAAAATAAAGAAGTTTCTTACAAAGATCTTGTAAATTTCACAAAGAAGTGTTCAAAATATGAAAATGAGGAAATATTACTAATTTCAGGGAGCAAAAAAAAGAAGAATTTTGAAGTTGTTAATGTCTTACATCAAATTAAGAACAATAACATTTTAAAAATTGGAATTGCATATAACCCATATTTTCCCACAGGATTCGATATTGAAAAAGAAAGAAATAATTTTATAAAGAAAATGGAATCTGGCGTTGTTAATTCGATCTGGCTACAATTTGGCTCTAATATAAATTTGCTTGAAAATGAAATAAATTTTTTAAATGAAGTAATTTTAAATCATAAATTAAAGTCAAAAAATATAAGGATTTATGGGAGTTTATTTATCCCTTCTAGACTTTTTTTAGCCAGATTTAAATTTAGACCTTGGAGGGGTGTATTCCTAGATGATAAATATTTAAATTCATTAGATTATTCAAAAAAAGTTACGAAAAATATAATGAATTTATACCTTAGAAATAATATTAATCCTCTTATAGAATCGGAATGTAGTTCATCTAAACAATTAAATGATTTGCTAAACCTTTAGAGTGATTATTCTAATATAAATATCAAAATGGAAAATGTTTACAAGTTACTTGTAGTTGGAGGGGGGATTTCATCTTGTACATTAGTTTCTAATTGTATAAAAAAAGGTTTTGAGGGCAAAATTGCAATAGTTGAAAATGGAAGAAATTTAGGAGGAAGATTTAGTTCAAGAATTAGTTTAAAAAATAAAGGGACTATTATTAATCATGGTTCACCTATTTTTAATATTATAAATCCTAATGAAGATAAATTATTAATTCAATTTATTAATCAACTTATAGATAATGATTTAATTATAAAAAATGATTCTTTAATTTATGAAGTTGATGAAAACCTTAATATTTATAAAAAGAATAATAATATTTTTTATAGTGGCAAAGTTTATAAAACAGTTAATTCAATGAGTAATTTATCAGAAGAAATTATTAATTTAAATAATATAAATAATCAAATAGATTTTCACTTTAAGAGCATGATAAAAGAATTAAAATATAGTAATAATAATTGGCAATTAAAAACAACAGATAATAAAATATTTAAGGCAGAATTTTTAGTTCTTTCCTCCAATTTACTATTACATAAAAGATCAAAAGACATTTTAAAAATTAATCATATCCCCTTAAGAAAAGCAATTCATATTAATAAATGTAATATAATTGATGAGATAATAGAGCTTACCAATTGTCAAAGTTTTTCAAAAAGAATTAATTTTTTAATATATACAAACTCAGACTATAAATTAAAAGATATCAATGAAAAAAGAAATATTCATTTTTTATTCTCTCAAAAATGTGAAAAAGATCTTGGATTTGAGAGAATAATCTTTCAACAACAATATAACGATAAAATATCTATCGTAATTCATACTAGAAACTATAAATTATTAAATACTTTTCAAGAAGATAAGATAATATTACCAAAAGCTGTATTAAATAAATTTAATATTATTTTTAAAAATAACATGTTAATAAATCAAATTTATGATTTTCATGATTTCTCAATAATGAAATGGCGGGCATCGCAGCCAGAAGGTGATCCTATACCTGTAAGATTACAATTATCTGAAAAGTTTAAGATTGGATTTTGTGGAGATTGGTTTCAATTTCATGGATTTGGAAGGGTTGAAGGTGCTATTTTAAGTGGTTTGTATTTGGCTGAAAAAATCATGAGTTCATAGTAGATATTTTTTTCGATATAGTTTTAAGATTTGGAGTATTTTTAAAAATTAATTCTTTGCTATTTGATTTAGAATAAAATTTCTTTTCTTTATTCTCATAAATTAGCCAACCATTATTGAAGTCGTTGTTATTGTTCTTTTTATTTCTTTCTAATTTATCCCTTTTAAAAACTCTTTCTCTACAATATTTTTTATCGATTTTTAGTCTTATTAATAAATAATCTTTCAATGCTAAAAAGTCGATTATTTCTAAGGAAAATATTCCTTCAATAATTAAATGATCAATTTTCATCAAGTTAATTATTTTCTTCTTTTTCTTCTTTCTTTTAAAATCATATTCATAATAATGAGATGTACTTCCATTAGTCAGGATCTCACATATATCATCTTTTATTAATCTCTTATCAAGACTAATTATTTTATCAAAATAGGAATTTAAAAGTTTTGATAATAAATTTGGAAAAAATCCTGTCTTATAATAATTATCAGTACTAAGTAAATATGAATTTCTTAACCTGTGCTTAAGATTTTTGCCTAGTGTAGACTTACCTGTACCTGATCCTCCTGTAATAATAATTATTTTCATTTTTTATATTTTATATTATTTCTTGCTAATTAATATTCATAATATTATTTACTATAAAAGATCTTACCCTTTAGAAAAAAAATGATTAAAAGATTCTATTTGTAAACATATTAGATAATATGAAATTCACATAGTACTTTTTTTACAAATTAATGTTGGTGCTCTAATTTTAAAAATAACTTAATCTTAAATGTTAATTGGCAATTCTATTTATTTTAGAGATATTAACTTGCATCTTAATTAAATATGTGTCTTTATATAAATGTAAATAAATAATTATCTTTTTTCATTTTTGATAACTAAATATATTAGTTAACTAAAAAAATTTCAGTATTTCATATTGCGTTTTTTATAATGGAATAAAGATCTTTATTAATTACTTATTTTATTAAATGTTTTCAAAAATCCTAAATAAATTAAAAACAATCCTTGGAAAGAATTCTGTTACAAAGACAAATAAGTCAAAGAAAGTAACTAATTCAAAAACTTCCATTAAATCCACCAAATCCTCGAAATCAGCAAAATCCAGTAGATCGCCAAAAGCATCCAAAGGAAAGAAAAAAGATGAGAAACTCTTGGTTGAAAGTTTTTCAAAATTACCAGGAATTGGCGTTAAGAGTGCTAAGGCTTTTTATGCTGCAGGATTTAAATCAGTAGATGAAATAATTTCTGCTAACGATGAAGATTTGTTAGCTGTACCTGGTGTTGGAATAAACCTAGTAAGTAAATTAAAAAAATATAAATCAACCTAAAGATTTATATTTTGACAGTTTAGTCTATGAAAATTTGCAGTTAAAGTTAAATAAACTTCTTTATTTAAACTTTAATTATGATGTCAATTTGAGTGACGATGATTTGTTAGATATATAAAAATTGTATTTTTTTAGTAATAATTGGATTCCTATTTATTATCTTCTTCTTGCTTTCCTTCTTTGTTGTAATTTCCTTTTATATTTCTCAATTGGTGTTTCGTGATGTCTCAATCTTTTAAGATCTGCAAAAATACCCGCCTTAGATACTTGTCTTTTGAATCTTCTTAACGCAGATTCAATCCCTTCATTTTCTCCAACAGTTACTTGTGTCAAAATTAAACTAATAAAAGTTAATTATAACATCTAGTAGAGCCAATTGAATTAAATATTTTTCAAATAACGAATATATAAATATTCTAATTATCTACTATTTTAAATATCAAAACAGCATTAAAATTATTCTTATTTCATGTACTTCCTTATTCTTTAATATTTTGTGCATAATTTGAAGCAACAAGACTCAATAGTGCAAGGATTTGTTCATTAGGACAATTGGTTTTTTTAATTAAGTTAGTACATTCTTTAATTATGTTCGAATAGGTTAGTTCGACAATGCCGTTCATCTGTTCTTCACTAAAAGAATAAGGTTTATTCATGTTATAAATTTGGAATTACTTTCTGTATTTTAAATAAACTAATAATGATTTTGAAATTTAATTTTTATAGTTTTCTTCCTAATTCCACATTGGTTCAATATTTTTAAATTGAGTGTTTGAAAAAGGTCTGTAATTATGTAACTTTTCAATTTTAGGAGCCCATTCTTTCGCATTACCTTTTATACCAATGCTATTTATAAGTTTAGTTAATGACAGTCTCCTTTTAATGTTTAGTAAGCCTAAACATGTATCCCAGGCTGTTTGATCTTTGTATAGATCTAGCCAAAAATCAAATATATTTTCAAGGATGTCTAGAGGCAAGCTATATGATATTCCCAATGGAGGATCCTCTATTATATATCCTTCCTTTTTAATATCTCTAAGTAAGTTTTCTAGATTAAGATTTATAGCATTTAAAATATTTGATGAAGAATTTTTTCCAATTAATTCTTTTCTATGGCATTCTAGTAAATCTTTATTTTCTTCTAGGGGACAAGGATTAAATGTAGTGTCAATCAACCAAAAGCCAATTCCATCTTTTTCTCCATTAGCAAGAATTAAATATAAATTATTGTGTATCAAAATTTTATATATTATATTCCCTGTTTTAACAGTAAAAATGGCTTAGTAAATAGAATATGGAAAAAATGAAATTTAATAAATATTTAAATAAATTACTATATATACTCACAAAATAATATATGGATTGATAAAGTGTAGTTTTACCATGTTTAACTATTCTGAATTAGAAATAATGTTCTTAGACCCCATTGATAATATTATATTTTCAACAAACAGATACTTAATACAAAATAAATATATTAAATCTATTTTTTCTTAGGAAAAAGCCTATTAATTTTTTCTTGTTGTATTAAATCTTTCTTGTTACGCATTTTTTTATCTTCTATTGATTCTTTATCTGTACTAACAGAATAAATAATGTAAAAGATAATTCCGCTGAATATTAATCCACAAACAATAATGAATATTCCAAGAGGAGCTGTAGGACTGAAAATGTTTACGTCGATGTTTGGCTTCATAAATTGTTTTTTATTAGGAGGTTATTTTCGACTTTTAATAATTAATTATTTAATTTCCTCATATCCAAAGAAGGTTGATTTGTTGTAATCCTTATAACCATTTAAAACTGCATTAGGATTTTTCTTATCAAAGTATCTTGCTTTTCTAAAAATTAATATAAATGGTATAAATATTGCGCCAATAAAAAAATGCAAAATTAAGAAATCTGATGGGAATCCATTTGCCCAATCAGGAAAGAAAAGTAATGTGAGAAAAAAAGTATTCATTATGTTTATTTTTTAATTATTATCTCGTATTTATTATCTAATTTGGCAAATTTATAATAAATTGAAATTATATAAATACCTATAAATTATTTAATTGATGATGTTTAATATTTAATTCATTTAAATTAGGACTATGATTTATAATAAGTTTAAAAGTTGTTTATTAAAATTATTTTGATAAAGATTCTATTTAGTTTTATTTTAATTACTTTAATTTTTATAAATCCATCAATGGCATTTAGTTCTCAAAGAATTGATTCAAGATCAATTGGACTTCAAAATAGAATATCAAATAATTTTACTAATAAATATTGCAAAGCAATTGAAACTGGTTTCTCCAAAGATGAAGCTATGCGCTCTGCAATCATTGAAACAGAAAATATAGTTGCATTTTCATTAAATCCACAAAAAAAGTTTATATTAAAAGATGATTTAGCTAATCAAATATCTATAAAAGTTATTAATAAATGTGGATGGACATTTGGT
>MDTD01099709.1_pt1 | contig 10595 bp, 7 predicted proteins | sample 811221 | NCBI WGS metagenome assembly MDTD01 (sample SAMN05326646, study PRJNA326480) | marine metagenome | isolation source: seawater | place: Pacific Ocean: South West | collected 2011
ATACAATGCTGCTAACCAGCGTAACAGCTTTAGTCTTTCTTTAGCAAATAGTTGAAGAAGAATATTATTTTGTTATTGCTTCACCACCATACTCTCTTTGATATACTCTTTTGTCCCCACAAAATTGATCATGTAGACTCCACTTGGAATTTGATTCAGATTTAGTTCTAAATGATTAAAACCTCTATTTAATTGAACAGATTTCGATTGTATGATTTTACCGTTTATATCTAATACTTCAATCATAACATCATCTCCTAGCAGCTTCACACAAAAAAGAAGACGATGAACTAACAAAAACTCTATTATTCATAACTGGAGATGGACTTCCATAGTCAGGTAAGCCAGAACCGTTATCACTACAAACTAGGGTTGCATTAACGGGGAAAGTGTAAGTACATTGTGAAATTGCATTGTTAAAAAGCAATAAAACTAATTGTAACAAAATGGTAAAACGCATCAAAATGATAATCTTGTAATTTTCGCGCGTAATATTACACTTTATAAGGTTTCAAAACTTCAAATTTTTGGTTAAAGAAAGAAGTTGTTCATAACTTTATATAAGTGTTAAAACTCACTTTCAAAATACACTAGTAATTTGTGGATTAGAAATAGAGTTTAATCAGATTAAATGATCATTCTAGCTCCAGAAGAAAGCATACAAGGCTACTAAAATCAGCATCACCAACATAGATCCCACATTAAAAATAGGTGATGTGCTAAACGTTTCTTTAGAAATCTCTATGCCTTTTTCATCATCACTACCTTTATGTTGAATATAGCTAATTAAAATAATGACGAGCATAGTTAGCAGAGCCGTGTAACCCATTTGATCCATAAATGGAATGTCTAAAAATACTGAACTGCTAGACCACCCTTTAGGAGCCACCTTAAAATACATGGCAATGGGTATGGAAACAAGAGCACCAATTATAGCCGCTTTATTAGTTGTTTTTTTCCAAAATAGTCCTAAGATAAAGACAGCTAGTATCCCTGGACTCACTACCCCGGTATACTCTTGAATAAACTGAAAAGCTTGATCTATACCCCCTAATAATGGAGCCATTACACTAGCAATTAAAAGTGCCACTGCAGCTGAAATTCTGCCCATATTTACCGTTTGCTTATCTGATGCATTAGGTTTGATGTATTGCTTATATAAATCCATGGTGAAAATTGTTGATGTTGAGTTCAACATGGAAGCTAATGAAGACACTATAGCTGCTGCCAATGCAGCAAAAGCTAAGCCTTTTAAACCTGAAGGTAAAAATTGTAATAACCAAGGGTAGGCTTTATCCGCTTGGCCTGCAGAAGGCATATTTTGCAGACCTACTTCGCCTAGCCCAGCCATAATATTTGTATCATTCACCATAACAAATGCCGCAATTCCAGGAATAACAACAATAAGCGGAATTACTAATTTCAAGCCCGCAGCCATCAAAATACCCTTTTGAGATTCTTTTAACGATTTAGCGGCTAATGTTCTTTGAATTATATATTGATTAAAACCCCAATAATATAAATTAGCTACCCACATACCTCCAACTAACACTCCTATTCCTGGAAGATCTTTGTAATAAGAATTGCTTTCATCTAGTATCATGGCAAACTTGTCAGGTGCAGCTTGATAAATCTTTTTTAAACCGGCTACCATTCCAGCACCATCTGATACGGCATTTAGCGCTAAATACGTGGTAACAAGTCCGCCTAAAATTAAAAATACTACCTGTATTACGTCTGTCCAAGCTACAGCAGAAAGACCTCCGTATAATGAATATGCAGCCGCAAAAAAGGCAAGACCCATTACTCCATACATCATCGGCACACCCATGATAGTTTCAAGAGCGAGTGAACCTAAATAAAGTACAGAAGCTAAATTGACAAACACATATAAGCAAATCCAAAAGACAGCTAGTATAGATTTAAGATTGGTAGAAAATCGTTTTTCTACAAATTCAGGAATCGTGTATAATCCTTTTTCAATAAAAATAGGTAGGAAGAATTTACCCACTATAATTAAGGTCAAGGCCGCCATCCATTCATATGATGCAATAGCTAACCCTAAAGCGAATCCTGATCCAGACATGCCAATAAATTGCTCCGCAGAAATATTGGCCGCTATTAATGATGCTCCTATAGCCCACCAAGGCAAAGATTTACTAGCTAAAAAATAATCTTCTGCATTTTTCTGTTTCCCATCTTTCTCCCTAGAAACCCAAAGTCCAACGAATAAAATTAAGACCGCGTAACCTAAAAAAATGAGATAATCAATTGTTTCGAAACCTCCGTTCATACCTATGATATTATTGTCAAAGTATAAACATAATCAAATTAGTGTAAAAAATACACGAATTAGAAATTTTCTTAGCAAATCAGATTACAAACGTATAGGTGAACATTCCAATTTGAATCTCTCTTTGTATTGAGAAGATACTAATTCTATGGTAGAATCCACTTTTGTTTTTTCAATTAAATTTAACGTACATCCACCAAAACCACCCCCCATCATTCTGGCGCCTAAAACACCGTCTATGGATTTAGTTAAATCAACCAAATAATCCAATTCCACACAGCTTACATCATATAATGAAGATAACCCTTGATGAGATTGGTAAAGTATATTCCCTAACCGGTAAAATTCATTTTGAGTTAGTAAAGAAACCACTTGCTCTACTCTATTTTGTTCTTCAATCACATAAAGTGCTCTTTTGTATAACTCATCATTCATTTTTTTTCTGCATTTTTTCAGCAAATACAAAGGAACCTTTGCTAAATGAGTGTATACAGGAAATTTAGATTGTATGATGCTCAAAGCAGTCTTTGTCTCAAACACTCTCTTCTCATAAGCCGAATCACCTAAATTATGCTTTACATTACTGTTGAATAGCACCCATTGAAAATCAGGTAATGAAATATCAATCAACTTATTTTCTTGGGTATGACAATTTAAGTACAACGCCTTGTCTTTTTCTCCAAAAAGGATAGCATATTGATCCATGATTCCACATGGTGTTCCGGTATATTGATGTTCCACCCTTTGAGCTATCAGCGCCATATCTTTTTTTGAGATATGAAGATCAAACAACCCATTCAACCCCCTTAACAGTCCACATGTTAACGAGGCAGAAGAGCTTAAACCAGCTCCAACTGGAATGGAGCCTGTAATCAAGGCCTTAAAACCTTTAATTTTTAAGGGTGAAATTTTCATCAGTTCACAGACAACACCGATCACATAATTGTGCCACTTTACATCTGAAAGATGATCGTCTTTCAGCTCTCTACAAAGCATATTTTCAAATTGAGATGACTCCACTTCATAAATTACACCTTGCTTTTTTATCAAATGTATTTCGGTAGCTAAATGGATAGGCATAGGAAGCACATCTCCTCCATTGTAATCCAAATGTTCTCCAATAATGTTAATTCTTCCTGGTGAAATAATCTTAATAGTGTGTTTGTCGTCCCAATTAGACATGTGTTAAATGTAGGTTAAATCATGATAAGTGCTGATGAAAATAGTATTTTGGCCTTTCAATTATCCAGTATGAAAAAGCTAATCCATCACCAAAAAACGGTTTTTAGTTTAAGTTTAATGCTATTTTTTTTATTTGATTCAACAGGACAAACCCTATTACCCATTATAGAAGATCCTGTCATTGTTGAAATAAATAAGCTGCCAGCCCACGCAAGTTTCTTTGCTTACGAAAATGTAAAAATTGCTCAAGAAAAGGATGTAAATCAATCGAATAGATATTTATCACTAAACGGATTTTGGAAATTCAAATGGGCCAAAAATCCGTCTAGTCGACCCATTGAATTTTACAAAATTGATTTTCCTGTTTCTGACTGGGATACCATTCCCGTTCCCTCCAACTGGCAACTGCATGGTTATGGCATACCCATTTATGTTAACATTCCTTATCCCTTTAGTTTTGATAGCACCCCCACTCCACCAGATGTACCTGATGAAGATAACCCAGTGGGCTCATATAAAAGAGAATTTGAAATTCCAGAGAGTTGGATGGGAAAAGATATTATCCTTCATTTTGGTGCCGTTAAGACTTGTTTTTTTGTTTGGATAAATGGAAAACAAGTTGGATACAATCAAGATTCAAAACTTCCTGCGGAATTTAATATTACTCCCTTTATTGTACATGGTAAAAATGATATTGCAGTTGAAATATATCGTTGGTGTGACGGAAGTTATTTAGAAGATCAAGATTTTTGGAGATTAGCAGGAATTGAACGAGATGTATTTTTGTACACCAAAGAAAAAGTGCACCTTCAAGATTTTAACGTTACTGCGGACTTAAGTGATGATTATAAGAATGGACTATTTAATTTAAAAACGGTTATAAGTGCCATTAATGCCACCAAATTTAAAGGTAAATTAAACTTAAAATTAAGCAGAGAAGGAAAAGTTGTTTTAAAGGAAACCAAAGAGATTTCCTTAAAAAAAGATTCATCCAAAACCATTTTTCATAGTGCAACATTAAAAAGTGTTGATGCTTGGAGTGCTGAAATTCCTAATCTCTATGAGCTTCAAATAGAACTAAAAGATAAAAAAGGGAGAACCATTGATGTTATTCAAAAACTCATTGGATTTAGAAATGTTAAAATTGAAAACAGTCAACTTCTTATCAATGGTGAACCGATACTTATCAAAGGGGTAAACCGCCATGAGCACCATATGAAAACAGGTCACGTGGTATCTAAAGAAGACATGCTTGAAGACATTCTCATCATGAAGAGCAATAACATCAATGCCGTTAGAACATCTCATTATCCAAATCATCCTTACTGGTATGACCTATGTGATGAATATGGGCTGTATGTATACGATGAAGCTAACATTGAATCACACGGGATGGGATATGACCCTGACCAAACACTGGGGAACGATTCCATTTGGATGAAAGCACATTTGGAACGAACCACAAGAATGATTGAACGGGACAAAAACCACCCCTCTATCATTGCATGGTCGTTAGGAAATGAAGGAGGTAACGGATGTAATTTTCATGCTACCTACAAAAAAGCTAAATCTATGGACAGCACGAGAATTATAGTGTATGAGCGATCTGTACTGGATTGGAACACAGATGTAGTAGGATTGATGTATGCAGATTATGATTATTTGGAGAGATATGCCCAAAATGAAGATCAAAAACGACCTTTTATATTATGTGAATATGCTCACGCCATGGGAAATAGTTTAGGGGGGATTAAAGAATATTGGGATCTATTTAAAAAATACGACAAACTTCAAGGCGGATTTATTTGGGATTTTCAAGATCAAGGGTTTTTAACCCAAACTAAAGACGGCAGACCTTACTTTGCCTACGGTGGTGATTTTGGACCAAAAGATACTCCAAGTGATCACAACTTTTTAAATAATGGATTAATTGCAGCCGATAAATCACTTAACCCCCACATGTTAGAAGCTAAAGTGGCCTATCAAAATATTGAATTTTCAAAAACTAAAATACTTGGACAAATAAGGATAAAAAACAATCATTTCTTCAAAGACCTCAACAATGTTATATTTAAGTGGTCACTTATTGAAAATGGAAGTCCTATAGAAAAAGGCATATTGGAGAACATATCCTTACTTCCGCAAGAAATTACCAATATACTCATCCCATATAAAAGTAAAATTAATCCACATGCTGAATTTTTCATACACCTATTTGCTACGCTAAAAGAAGATGAAAAAGGATTAAGAAAAGGACAAATTATTGCTCAATATGAGTACCCTATTAACAAAAGAGAATCTCCTCACATTAGCACCATTTCAAAGGGTGAGATATCAAAGAAAATAATTGGTAAAGAAATTTTAATTAGCGGAACTAATTTCCAAGTTACCATGAACACAGAAACAGCTACACTTACCAAATATGTAGTTGATGACACTGAATTTATTAAGCAAGGTGGGCATTTTAATTTTTGGAGAGCGCCTGTTGATAATGATTATGGAGCCAATACACCGGTGAAATACAAAGAATGGAAAACTGTTAGTAGAAACAAATCCAATTTCAGCCACTATATAGATCACAAAAACAAAGGGGAAATTAATTTAAGCTTTACTAAAGCCATTTTAAATGGGGATGCCCAACTAATCAAAAACTATGAAATTTACGCCAATGGCAGAATCCATATTACTAATCAACTTATAGCCCTTAAAGGAGAACACTCCCCTATTTATCGTTTTGGAAATCAATTTGAAATTCCTGAATATTTTTCACAATGCCAATGGTATGGAAATGGTCCTGGAGAATCTTATGTAGACAGGAAAAATGGAGTAATGGTAGGTAAATACAACTCTTCTATTGATAACATGCACACCAACTATGCACGACCTCAAGAAAATGGAAATAGAACCGATACCAGATGGGTTAAGTTCAGCAACGGAAAAGGCAGCAGTATTCAATTTATCTCTGATAAACTTTTTGATTTTAGCGCAAGTCATTTTACTCAGGAAGACTTAGATAGTGGATCCGATAAGACTACCACTCAAAAACACGGTAAATTACTTTCTCCTAGAAAAAATGTTTACTTCAACATTGATGGATATACATCAGGTTTAGGATGTGTGAACAGCTGGGGTGCATTACCTAGAAAAGAATATCAACTACCTTACAAGGATTATTCGTATAGTTATTGGATTATACCTTCTTATCCAAAATAAGTTAATCCAATTGCATTCCCCTATAAAACACCCATCCCGAAACAGGGAATGAATCCTTAGAATCCTTAACAAATTCGTCCGGTTTTCTCTTACTAATGAGCACTTTAACATAGGCAATCTGATTGCCCTTTAATTTAAATGAAAATTCGCAATTATTTTCTTTACAGATTACCTCATCGTCCCAAATAAAAATATTGGTTTCACCCTCGTCTAGGTAACTTGTTTTCGTGTTCAATTCTATTCTTGTCATGGGTTTAAATGGCTTATCATAAGAAATGGAAAGACCTATTAAATAAAACTGATCTGGAATGGTAAATGAAATGTTAACTTCTCCATTTTGAAGATTAGTTGATGACTTAGTTAGATAATTATTAATAAATTCCTCATAGTAACAAAAAGAACTACCATCATAAGCCACACCTAACCCTATATAATTATGATGTGGATCCAAAATATTCACTCTGTGTCCGTCAAAAGGAGGCTTTTCATTGTACATCAGCATATGATTCTCTTTCATTAAGGAAATCATTTCATCTAAATCTTGCTTAAAAAAAGCTGTACTTTCTACACCAGATGCATTTTCTGATACATGAGCTTCACCCCCATCTAATGCATACCGATGATAGGGTTTTTTACCTTGAGTGTCCCAGTGGCCCATGTATTTATTCAAAGCCGCATCTAGAGCTGTTTTATTAGCAGATCGACAAGAGTGAATATCCAGTTTAACCTGCTGTTTATGGTGTTTTTTACGATGCTTATTTATAAGATCAAGCAATACTAATTTGGCTAGTAATTCCTCATCATTGTCCTTGTATTCTATTAACCTTGATTCTTTATCATTCTTTAATTTATAAGCATTCCAAACTTCATTTGATATATTATACTCTTCATTGATTTGAGCACATAATGAATTTCCATTGAAAATTGAAATTACAATTAGAAAAAAAGCTAAACTGAGTTTTCTATGGATTAAGGAATCCGTCATTTTACAAATATATTTTGAAAAAATGGAGCTTAAGAAATATTCATGTTAAAAACAGTAAAGGCGGAACCCTCGCTAGGAAAATTCCGCCTTTTAATCAGTTAAACTGACCATCAAACTACAGTTAAAGAGTTCAAGTTCTTAAAGCTCATAGAACTTTATCCGCTATCTGACACCTATCTTGAAAATTCAAAGAATTTTCTTGATCCAAACTTTACCTCCTGCAAGCAACAGGTTCTGTTTAGCATGTCGAACTTAGTTCGATTTAGAAAACAAACTTAACATCGAAAATTTCTCTTCTTCTGCTTTATGATTAATGTCACTTTTGAACTTACGTTTTTCAAGTTTAACGAGTTAAACTCTTTCATCACACCAACCAAATAGTTCATTTTCGAAGTGCCTCACCACATCTGATTGTACTTTCTAAGCACAACCTTAATTCATTTAGCCCAGATACTGACTTCACGTAATTAATCTATCTACTGCAGATATAGCAATAAACTTAGGAAGCAATGTCATTTCAAAAATTTCTTTTTTTAACTAGCTAAATCACATTTGAATTTGCATTCAGTTAATTCAAATCGCTTTTAAATTAAATGTATTCTAGCTTACTGCTATCCAAGATGCGTTACTTTCATCTATCAAACACTCCATTGAGCCGTTTAATCTAGCTCCTGTAAAAAATTACCTTAATACTTTCACTAGCCTATCAAAACTTCCGAAGAAATTTTGAGTTAGAAGTCATATTTCATGTTAAAGATTTCTCTTTTTCCACATTTATAAAAGCAACTTTTGGATAAATCTTTCAAAAAACAAACAAATTGTTTTTCTTTCGTTTCTTTTAAAGCAAATCTAACTTCGAGATGTTTCACAAATCGTGACCCTTCTGTCTCTTATTTGATGGTACAAGTGTACGACACATTTATTTATTATGCAAGCATAACAATCATTAGGTTTTCCACATTTAATGAACAAATTTTATTGACAATTGTGAATAGTGAAATATTATTTTAATATTTAGTCACAAATGACTAATTTAAGAATAAAAAAAAGAAATATTTTGAATTAATGAATTAATATTTTAACTCTATTGTTTTTAATTTTTCGTTATTATTTTATGTAATTTTCAACTTTAGTAAAAAATAGTTTTAAAATGACTAAAAAAAGAATTTTGGCATTCGTAATTTGGTTCATTTCAGCACATGGCTGTAATGTGAAAAACACTTTGATTATCCCCCCTAAAAAACATGTATCTGTACACTTAGAGGAATCATTACCCGCTAACGTATTCATTAAAAACAAAGGTGTGGGAAAGATTGAGGTAAGTGTAAATTACGTCAAAAATCAAAGACCAATTTCTGGTTTTGGACTAGATGGCCATGGAACTGGAGAAATATTGATTAAAAAAAACTGTGTGTTACAATTTAAAAATGGTAACGATTTTAAAAAAGTGGTTCAATTTAAGCTTGAAGATATCACTGTTACAAAGGAACAAGTTGCCGTAAGAGAAATTAAACTTAAACTAATTAACGACTCCTATTCATCAATCTCATTAATCATTCCGGGAGTGATGAGCCCTAACCTATCACCAAACTCAACTAGTAATGTGAAACTGAAGATAGGTCAGGAGATAATCTTTAAAAAGAACATGAGCAAATCAATCATTTTTACCGTTTCTGAAAAAAATGTAGATGGGGATAAAATTTACATTAATGAATTAATTGAAATGATAGAATGAAACAAGTAGTACGTTATTTTTTAGCGATTTTTGCAGGTGCTTTAATGGGTGGTGTAGCAAATATGCTTATCATTTCTTTCAGCACAACCATTATTCCCCTTCCTAAAGGAGCAGATAATTCTTCTATTCAATCTCTCGAGGATACTATCCATTTATTTCAATTCAAACATTTTATCATGCCTTTTTTAGCACACGCACTAGGAAGTCTAATTGGAGGTGCTGTAGCAGCATGGATAGCGCCCAAACATAAACTACTAGTCGCTTTAACTGTAGGAGGGTTTTTTATGATAGGAGGAACAATGATGGTTATTCAACTCCCCTCCCCTATTTGGTTTAATGTAATCGATTTAACATTATCTTATCTACCAATGAGTTGGATTGGGTATAGGATTCGCCATTTTTACATCAAAAATTAACTTTGATCATTTCGTTTTGTATATTTAGTGCGAAACATCATAACTAACTTAAAATGAAAAAATACATCTTTTTATCAATCTCACTAATCGTACTTGGTATTACGACACCCGTTTTAGGACAAAAGAAAGTGGCTGTGACCACATTTTGGGTGGATAAACACATCGGTTTTGAACAACTTGGAGGAAATTCTGCCGGTATCGCTGCTTCAATTGCATCACTATTAGAAGATCCCAGATTTAACTTACAGCCTGTCCTAGATAATTTTTACAACACATTTACAAAAGATTACGCCAAACAATTTCCTTTTGAATTAATGGATGATAAAGATGTTATTGAAACTGAAGCCTATCAAAATTACGAAACCCGTTGGGGAGAAGGAAACGATAAAGACAGAAGCTTGTTATTTCAAAGGTATTTAACTGCAGAAGGCTATAAACCTATGATGGAATCTCTAAGAAACAAAGGCGAAAAAAGCAATACCATGCAGATGCTGAATATGTTTCCCGAAGCAGATGGTGTAATGTTTGTTAGTATGGGTTATGATTTCGTAAAAAAAGCAGTTCCTTTTACAGCGGGAGTCCAAGCATACATTAAAATTAAATTATGGAACCGAGAAGGAAAAAGAGTTTTTGTTATTCATGAATTTGGTACTTCTAAAAAATCAGTTGGTATTGTTGGAGGAATTCCATTGATGAAAGCGGAGAAACTTCTACCGTTATGTGAAAGCGCATCCGAAAAATTGGTAGCTGACTTGAGTAAAAAAGTAAAAA
>MDTD01202154.1_pt1 | contig 10595 bp, 9 predicted proteins | sample 811221 | NCBI WGS metagenome assembly MDTD01 (sample SAMN05326646, study PRJNA326480) | marine metagenome | isolation source: seawater | place: Pacific Ocean: South West | collected 2011
CGATCAGGGCAGTGAAGCAGAGCGAGGCTATGAGTTGTTTCATGGCTTACGACCCGGCTGACAGATACTGCAGTAACTGGGTGCCCAGGCTGTCGCAGGCGGTATCCTGAACGGGCGCAATGATTGGAATGGGCACAACAACGGCTGGCATGTAACTTTGTCCACTGGTTAAGGCACTCATCTTTCCGACCTCAGCCCCGTCGTCAAAGTTCCATATGGTGGCTTCGTATTCGGACTCGGTGCCCCACGTACCAAAACCAAAGCATCCGGCACCCGTTGGACCAACACCGCAGGTCATGGAGCCACTGCTGTTGGTGTCTTGGGTTCGGCCATCAATCCAGATCATGTAATTGAGATCCAAGTCCTCGAGCTTGTTCGCCACGCTGGGGAGCATCATTAATCGGCCAACACTCTCAATACTGAGAGGCGCAGTCCTCGGCTCGAACCATGGATATAGGGCATCGACAAATTGTCGCTCGGGGATCACGCTGATGCTCTCGCTGCCGCGGCTGATGTGACTGCCAATGCAGTCGATAAAATCGGGTTCGGTGTCGTAGTCAGGCGCATGACGCCGACCAAGTATGACAATGCTGCCATCCGCCATGCCTGCAACAGGCGCATCGAATGTCATTTCATCGACACTCGCAGTCACACAACCGCCAAGCAGGCCACCGAGCATCAAGACAGAGAGCAGTGCGCGCTTCATTGAGCCTCCTCTGGATTTTCAATCCAATCCATCACGCCCGGCACACGCAGGAAGCTAGTAATAAAATTGGCACCTGCATCGCGGAGGGCCATGACTGCAGCCAAGTTGACGGCATCGATGTCTGACTGCATGAAGGCGGTGGGCGTTTTTCCGTAGGCTGTCAGCGGCCACTCGGCAAAGGGCTGCATGTTTTCGAGCGAGATGTTGGCATTTTCTTCGTCGATAATTTGCTCGGGCTCAACCAGTACCAGGTTGTAGCGCATCCAGATCTCGTACACTTTAACGTTGGTGTACAAGGGAATGGCGTACTGTACGTCGGCCACTTGTGGAATGAGGACAGCGTCGACATCGTAGGTCTGCAGATCTTCGTAGGTCTCAACGAACACCACATTCTGGAAGAACGCTGGGAAGAGAGTAGACCAGAACTCAACTTGTGCTGTGCCCGTGCTAACACGCCAGCTGACCTCGCCACGACCTGTGGCATCATCGACGAGTTCGTGCTCTTTAAACTCCTGAGTAAACAGAACACCGACCGATACGGGTACGGGATCCACCAAAGGCGTCGGGAATGTTCCTTCCACAATGACTTCTCTGCTGGTACATGCCGCCAGTACGAGGAGAGTAAGAAGCGTCAGTAGACGCTGCGCCTTACGGCCTGAAGTCATTGAGTCCAACAAACGTCCCACCATTTCGATGCGTCAGCTCTCTCATGAGTGTAGCAAAACGAATGCCCGTGTCCTGCAACTCGGGCGGCCTAATAAACTGTACGGGGAAGCCCACTGCATGGATGCGCACGCGTCGCTCGCCTGTGCCTGCTTCAGCGTTCAACCGATCGACGGTAAGCACGACTTCTTCAATGGATCTGCCCGTAAATTCATCGCCAAAGACGTAGATGGAGATTTTTTTGTCGCGGTCATAAAACGATCGGACAGCCTGCGTAATGCCTTCGACCGGCGACGAGTTAGAAAACGCATTCCAGTTCGCGAGATTACGCAGGATCAGCTGTCGGCGCGCGGGCGTGTCAGGTATCCACTGACCAGCGTATCGCGAAAACAGGTAGTTCCCCATGTCGTTCATGACCTGAATGCCCTTCACATTGGGGTAGATGTTGAGCGTTGCCTCCATCTCACCGAGCATGCGTTGCCAGGCATAGGAGAACATAGAGCCCGAGGTGTCGATGATGAAGATGATGTACTCGCTGTCGACTGGAATGCCGCCAATCAGTTGATTCTTCTTCTCGGCATCACGTCCGAGCAACCGCTCCTCTTCGTCGCTTAAGTCCTGTCGTGCAATAGCGAGTTGCTCTGCGACGATGCTGTTCGAATTGCGGGTTGTTTGCAGCGAGTCATAACGTGACTTCGATGACGCTAGCGAACCCTGCAGAATGGCAATCTGCTCTTCAAATTCAGATATTTGCTCGCGCTTTGCTGCCAGGTCTCTGTTGAGCACTGTTGTTTCACCTCTAATTTCAAAGAGCTGTTCGGTTAACTCAGCGACGCGCCCCTCTGCGATCACAGTGGACTCCTCGAGGACCTGTGGCTCCACCGTTTTTGTGATCATCAGAAGCAAGATGACGGCGCCAAAGCCACAGCAAATGACGTCCAAAAACGACAGTGAAATCTCAGGTGCGGGTCGACGCTTGGGCATTACGGCCAATCCTCCGCGGGCGCCATGAAACTCCCACCTGTATTCTGCGCCAACTTCCAGAACTCGGACGCCGCCATCGGGTCACCTTCCATGGGTGAAAGCACCACGTTGACTGGAACGTTGTCCGGTAACTTATCGACAGCATTGCGGTAGTGGTTCAGTCGGGCCGGACCCGAAACCGTATTTTTTCTCGGCGTATCTTTTCCCTGAGTGGGTAGACCATCGGTGATAATGAAAATGTTATCGGGCTTGCTATCGAGCTCATTGAGAAATTCAAAGGCGTTGTAAAGCGAGGTGCCGCTTGATGGCAAGGTCTCGCGGACTGAAGTGATGACTCGCTCGACCTGATCACTGTTGGCGACTTCAAGCCATCTGCCCTGCGTCTCCGGTAGTGCAAAACGGGCTTCGGTATTGAACAGAATAATCTGGTAGCGCGATCCTGTAGGCAGTTGAGCTGTTAGCCAATCGACAGTATCTAGGGCTTGAACCCATTTTCGAGCGGCGCGTTGTCGATCACTCGACTGATTTCGCAAGCGGATGACGTTGACGACCTCTGGCGCCAACATGCTGGCCGAGGCATCGATCATGATCGCAATACGGTTGCCGCCGAGCTTGAGACCCGTCAGATACTGACGATTACCCTCGCCTTGGAACTCACGCGCGCTTTGGCCACCGTCAGCCTCTGCTGCCTCGCGCAATTGCTGTATGCGCTCCTCCAGAGAGTTGATCTCAGCTTTTAGCGCCTCAAGGTCGGTGGTTTCACTGACATCTGACTCTTCCAGTGAGGCAATTAACGCCTCCAGTCGATCAAGCTCCTCGGTGACAACTCGGGCGCGTCCCTGCGCTTCAACAATCTCAAGATCGGTGCTGCTAATGGCATTACGTAACCGCACGAGACCCTCTTCGCCTTCTCGAATGTCCTCTTCAAGCAGATCGACCTCCGACAGCACCTCGGCGTTTACCGACTGAATTTGAATCTCGATGGAGTGATCGATAATCAGGAATACGAGAACAACAGCCCCGAAGCCACAGGACATGATGTCCAGAAAGCTGAGGTTGAATGTATTGGCCTGTCGTTTCCGCCGGGGCATGGATTACGACTCAACGATAATGAGCACGGCTTCTTTGCCGTCGTTACGATACAGCCGACTACCGACCGTAAGCCGATCATGCGAACCAGACACCGACAATACATTGATTCGGTCGCGCAGTGCCTCGTCAATGCAGGGAACACCCTCATGCTTGATGACGCCAAAGCCAAGGTCCTGCTCGTCTGCGTCTGCTATCCGATACGCCACGGCGTCGATGAGGATATGGGTGGGCTGATCACCCGTTTCAGCACCCTGGGAAACCGGAGCCTTGCCAATCTCATCAGTCACGGCAGGCGCGACCATGGCGTCGCCACTTGCCGATGTGTCGGCTGATTCATCAGCTGGTGTTACAGCGCTGACCGTCCGCCGGTTGCAAATGCGAGTCAGCGGCTGATCATTTGAGTGATCGAGTAATAGATTCTCTCCGGCGGCTGTGAGGGAATCCATAGAGGCAACTGCATCGAATGTGATGCCCGGAAAGACCGATAGTGATTCGTCGATGCTCAGCGCTCCTGCTTTCGCATTGATAGCTGACGCGATTTTTTGTCCTGCTTTCTCGAGACGTCCTCTCGAGACTTTGAATGATGTTGTTCCGAGCTCAACTGAGACTTCGGGGCGATCTTTTAGTGCTGCAAGAACGCCCGGGAGAGCATCGAGCAGGGTTTGCTCGGACTCAGCACTTCGCCGCGGATCGAAGCGTGTTTGATCGACACAGGCATCAGCACATTCCTCAAGGCACAGTTCCAGTAAATCGAGATAGCCAAGGCCCGGTATTGCCGTAATCTTTGCTACCTGACAGAGATTGGCGTCAACAGTGACCTCGCTCACGACGAGTTGTCGCCATTGCAAGTTTAGGTTGAGGCCTGAGCCCAGCTCCGCGGGGTGCGCGAGAAGCGCTCTGTCGACCACTGCACTGGGGTTCACTCCCAGCGAACCTAAGATACCCAGTAGCAACTCAAGCTGAGCCTGCTCGAGGTTTCCAGGTGTGATAAGGCAAAGGTCATTTCTGCCGTCGCTCGATGCGAACAGGCTTTTGAGGTGTTCGTAGACCAAATCGGCCGTGTGACGTGCGTTGCCAAATGTGTTGCCGAGTGGCGTGGTTGCAAGCTGACTGAGCATGTCCGTTCGCACGTCTAAGGGTCTGCGTTTGAGTTGCGCGAATGCTGCATCGCCGAATACGAAGTCATCAGCCTGAGATAGGACGATAGCTGGAGACCGAACGGCTTGCTGGCCTAAGCTCAGTGTCAGGCTGGCATCGGTGAGATCAAGAAAGGCGCGACTCATTTAGGCGCCGCCAGATGACGAATGAGTTTCTTGTCCACATAACGCTGCGTGCTCAGCACCAGTCGCTCCTGAGATAGCTGCAATTGGTGCAGCGCAAACATGATGACAATGGATAGGACCAGCGCCACGAAGGTGCTGTTAAAGGCGACGCCGAGGCTTACCGTGACACCTGAAATATCGCCTTCAACCGCCTTGTAGGCCTGCCCAAGCGCGTCACCGATGCCGCGCACGGTACCAATAAACCCGATCGACGGGATGGCCCAACTGATGTAGCGAACCATCGATAATTCGGAGTCGAGTTTATCGGCCTCAATATCGCATTGCTCGCGCACTGCCTCGGAGACAGCAGGAATACTCGCTGTAGTGGAGAAGCGGCTGAGAGCGTTGAGGAGTGTGCGTGGTAACAGTAGTTCCTGCTCTGTTGCCGGGAGTGCTTCGATGCCTCGAGCATAATTTCTCGCATCTTGGGGTAGGAGCGTGGTGCCCTCGGTGACCTGAATGAGATTGCGCTCCAGCATGGTCGCTTCCTGACGCGTCGTCCACGCTTTGAGACCCATGATTGCTAGAGCCCAGATCATTAGGATGAAACAGGCCTCCTGCTCAAAATCACGAATAACAACGTAGAGTGACCGCTCGGGCACAAAGGCGGCTCCCGATGCCTGCAGCGCTGCTTGTGCCGCCAGCTGAGCGTCGGCAGAGGGTCGGATCAAGCCTACGTAAAAGGCGTGTACGACGATGACGGCTGCAAGTAGAGCTAGGACTTGGAATGCAAACTCTGAGGGGATTCTCGGTTTAGACATGCGCATTCACCTTAGATATCGACCGGAAAAGACACGGATCGATCTTCGCTAATCCGCTCAGTGGGAGTGTAGTTGTCATCCGTTGCTGCGGACGAGGCCGCAGCTTCTACGGGTACGTTAGCCGCCTCAGGTCGAGCGTCATCAATGCTGTCTTTAGCTGCGTCTGCACTACCCGCCAAAGCGGCTTCCGCAGTGCTTGTGTCACCCTCATTAATCACAGCGGTACCACCAGAGGCGGGCGCGACTTGGGTTTTGTCTGTCTTATTTGCCGTAGCCTCGGTACCTTCATCCTGTGCGAGGGCAACGAGTGCGAGACCTGCAAAGGACAACACGCCAACCCAAAATTTACTCTGCATACCTTGCCACCCTAAATCCAACGTCATCGCGCCCGCGTTCACCATAATCACGGTAGGTCAGTCGAAGCTCGCGCAGGCGGCTTAAACTCCAACTGGCACCCCTGATCGTATAGTTATCGCCCTGAGGGTCCCCTAGCGGATCCTCTTCGATCGCCTCATTGGGCACGGGTATTCGATATACATCGTTCACCCATTCAGCGACATTACCACCCATATCGTATAGACCTCTGGGGTTGGGCGGAAACTTTCCGACCTCGGCGCTAACCACAGCATTGTCAGTGTAACCATTGAGGATACGCCCTGTGACCAGCGCGGAAGAGGCGTCAGCGAGGTTGGCGCTTCCATCTTCTGGAGGCCATGCTTCGCCCCAGGCAAATCGCCAGATATCTTCCCCTTGTACCCGGGTAGCGAACGCCCACTCAGCCTCAGTCGGAAGACGGTATCCGGTAGAAGCGCTGTTGAACCCGGTGATAATGCCATCGCGCTCGGTATAAAAGGGCGGCAACCCCTCGCGCGCGCTTAGCCAATTACAGAAGCTGGCGGCCTGCTGCCAAGAGAGCTGTACGGCCGGTTGGTGTTCGCGGTTTAGGCTCTTACCTCCCGCCTGTCCTGACTCATGATTTTGTGTGAATTGACGAAATTGCGCATTCGTAACTTCGGTGGTCGCCATGTAGAACGCACGGGTCAGCCGCACAGGTCGTTCGACTTCGTTGGCACCTCGTCCCGCATCGCGTCTAGGAGCGCCCATGGTGAACTCGTTGACTGGACTCACCTGAGGATCGATTAAGACCAATGTCTGACCCACTGAGCTGGTGATCTCTGGCTTGATGGCCGCCTTTCTCGCCTCTTCTTCAGTGAGTAGCGCTACACTAATTCTCTGTTTCAGTCCTGCTCGCGGCGTTACCCGTCGTTCCACACTTGCGTACCCGGGCGCTCGAATGGTGATCACTTGCTCGACACCAGGTAAGGCCAGTATCTGGCTTCCCTTACCCCGGTCATCGCCATTGACCTGAATGGTGGCATTGCGGGGCGTCACCTTAATATCGACTTCGCCAAGTGCTGGCGACAAAACAACTTGTCGGTTGACGCTCGCGCCCTTTTCCAGTGAAAGGCTAAATGATTCGGGTAAGTAGCCCGCCCGTCTTAACTCGATGCGATGGCGTGCCGCGGGTTCCATCGTGACGTCAGTTGGAGTGGCGCCGACAAACCGACCATCGCGGGTGACAACAGCGCCCGCAGGGACGGACGTTAAACGGAGTATGCCGGCGGCCGGTGTGAGTTCGATAATGCCCAGGTCGACATCGGTATCGGCGACAGCATCGAGCTCGACCACCTCGTCGACATAACCCGGGGCACTGAAGGTGATTTCACGCACCCCCTGCATCACTTCAAATACTTGTTCGCTGGATGTTTCCGCCGACCAATCAATGTTCTGCTGATCAATGCTTACTGAGACCTCGGCAGGAATCGTCTCCACTGACACTCGAGCCCATCCCGGCGTCAGGCTGACAGAGAACCGCTGTGTTTGTGCTCTGCCCGTCACTTCAATGGTAGTCTCGTAGGGGAGATAACGCTGCGCCACCAAGTTCACGGTTACCTCGCCCGCGTCTACCTCATCGATGGTCAAGGGCGTGACGCCGATTACGGTCCCGCTCAATGACACAGTAGCTGATGGCGGTATGGACTCTATAACCAATGTCCCGGGTAGAGGTGTTAACACCACCGCCCGTGTCTGCACCTCGGCATCGTCCACGCGTAAAGACCCGGTGTAGGTCTGATATCCCTCAGCGGTGACATTGAGCTCATAGGAGCCGGGTCTCATCAGGAAACGCTCACCGAAGGGTAAATGCAGTCCCGAGATATCGATAGTTGGTGTGGTTTCTGACTCCACAGTGACTGATACCGATCGAGCCGTGAGCAAGAAGAACAGGACATAGGCGATGACCAAGCCCGCTATGACCAGCAATGTAGTGGCTGGCGTTATGCGTCGAGTTGTGGCCACTGATGTTTCACCCCGAGGTTCAAATGCAGTGGGTGACAAGGGCTCGGATTGGTTGCGCTCCTGAGACATTAGCGAGGGATCGCCTCCTCGCATCGAACGTCAATACGATTATCGGATGTGGCGTTGATACTGGCAGTGACCAACACGTCTCGGTAACCGTCGCGGCTACCCAGGAATTGATATTGGCCGGGCCTAAGCGAGACCGTTCGCGATGAGACGGTACCCAGACGGGCAACCCGTTTGATGGTTATCTCCGTCAGGCCATCGGAGGTGATGGTCACGGGTAGCGGTGTACTGGCCGTAGCCACTGCCGATCGAACAGCGACCACTTTATTTCTCAGCATGGGGGATGTTTCAGCGTTTTCTGCTAGCGCGGCCTCAGCCTCTGACAGAGAAAGTTGTGCTTCACTGAGTACAACGGGATCGACCAGCCGCGCTTGCTTCTCGACGATCGTATCGAGTTTCGCAAAGAGCTCCGCCAACGGACGGGCTTGATCAAGGCCATCTGACGCTTCAACAAGACTGGCATCAATGGCCAGCGCCGCCTCTAACACCTCGACGGTCTCCGCCCATTGCTCCTGTGTCGCAAGATCAGCGGCCTGACTCAGCAAGCCATTGAGGCGCGATAAGGTCTCTGCCTCTTCGAGCTGTGCCAGCGCGGCCGTCGGACCATTGGCGGCGGGAAGAATATTTCGTGCCGACTGAAAGGAAGCCCGTGCGCCGGAGAAATCATTGTTACCCAATAACGCAAAGCCTTTCGTCATGGCATCTTCAAAACGCTGCTGGGTTAGTGCCGACTTGTACTGCTGAGCTAGCTTTGCCAAACGCTGATGAGCGGGGTCGAGCTCCAACGCCTCATCGATTTGAGATACCGCAGTACTCAAACGACCTTGCTCGAAGCTTGCCTTCGCGGCTGTTTCCAGCTCTGCAATGGCCGGTATGAGGGGTACGCGTTCGACAGCATCGAATACCACATCGCTATCGGGCGTCATTTGTTGAAGCAAGGGAGCGATCGTGCCTGCTGTGGCTTCATCGCCCGACTCTATTGCGTCGAGTAGCAACGTCAGCCTGCTATCGATTTCGTCGCTTAGCTTTGCTTCGAGTCCGTTCAACGAATCAAGAGCCTGCTGATACAGAGCCTCGGCTGCATCAAAATCTTGTGCTCGGTATAAGGAATCACCTTCTAAAGCGACGGCGCTAGCGGCTAGAAAGTCATCAGCGGCCCATTGATCGACACCGCGCGACTCGAGTCGAGACTGTGTCTCCAGCAATGATTGCAGTACTTCCTGCGCTGAGCGCCTTACCTTGGCCAGCTGCGCTTCCGCAAAGGGGCTTCGTTCCGAGGCATTCTCCTGCGCTGCACTGGCCGATGATGCGGACGTTGTTTGCGTGCCTTCGACAACAGAGCTCGGTACAGCTGAAGACTGACTGTCAGGTGTAGGGGCTAGCTGAGGCAAAATGAAGACGACAAACCCGAGCAACACCCCACCTATTGCTAGTGCCACCCATGTGCCTACGGGGCGAGGCGTATCGGAAACCTCTTGGGTGCTTTGCGTAGCGGCTCTCGGTTCAAAGGGCGCTGCGCGCAAAGCGTCTTTGCTATCGTCTGTCATCTATCAGCAAGACTCGTTTAGGGGGAGGGCTGGCTTATATCGGTTGGGAGCTCAGCAATTTCGGCGGCGTAGATATCGCTGAGAATCTCACGCCACTGTCCGTATTGATCCTCAATCGTACCTGAAAGCTGGATAGTTCGGTCTTCCAGCTCGATGACTTGTGGCGTGATTTCAGCCTCCAATGACTGCCCTAACTCCTCGAGTGCCAGTGAGTGAATATTGGCTTCGGCCCTGCGCTCTAGGCCGCTCTTAATCAGGCCACCACCCGCGTACATCCCGACGGCACCCGCAGTTCTCACATTGCGATCGTCGGAAGTCGCTGCTGCGATACCAGCCAGTAAAGAAATCCCACCCATGATTAACTGGGTCTGTGCCTCGTTCTCAAGCTCACGCAGTGCGACCGTTTCCTCATAACTCAAGCGACGCCACTCGTTGTAGGGACCATCCATCGAGCCCGAGAAGTTATCGTAGTGGCCCTGCAGCGTATCGACGAAGATGTGGTTACGCTGCTGAATGGCACCGATACGGGCCATCATGGGGTCGCTTTCCGCCGGCAGGCGCACCGCGCGCGTCAGTGCGCCCTCATCGTCACTGAGATAGCCTTCGAAGGCCTCGGGCGCAAAGCTCTGTGCAAACTTCAGCTTGGATACATCCCTGATAGCCAGCCGATCACTACGCGCTAACGATTTGAAAACCGCAATTAAGTCGTTCGCGATATCCCTGTAAACCGCGAGAAACGGATCCTTCTTGACCCGTTGAGTCTGCTGATAGGCATATCGACTGGTCGTCCCGGCGTACTGTTTATCGAGCCAGATACGTCCCTGAGCATCTACTGCCCTTATGGCGAGAGAGAGTGCCTCTCCATCTGACAGCTCTATTGCCCCCGTGACGAGGACATCGGTGATGTGCTCGGAGGAGGGCACAACCCGACTAGCTCCCCAAACGCCTTGGTCATCCAACACGAGAGCGAGTTCGCGCGCCATAAACGTCGCCTCGGCGCGCCTAATTTCGGGATAGGTGCCTTCTTCAGGGTCAACGTCCGCGATGCCCGGATCAAAACCCACCACCGCAATATCTAGCACCTCATCACTGGGGA
>MDTD01019956.1_pt1 | contig 10594 bp, 6 predicted proteins | sample 811221 | NCBI WGS metagenome assembly MDTD01 (sample SAMN05326646, study PRJNA326480) | marine metagenome | isolation source: seawater | place: Pacific Ocean: South West | collected 2011
GATTTTGTTTTGTTCATCCACATGAACAATCCGCGGCTGATGATTTTCGATTTCACCTTCTTCTATACCTTGGAAAGTCAACAAAATTACCAAATCGCCTGGATCCACCAAATGAGCCGCAGCCCCATTTATACAAATTTCCCCCGACCCTCGAGGCGCCTTTATTGCATAGGTTTCTAGGCGCGATCCATTGGTTATATCGAGAACTGCAATCTTTTCCCATTCGACAATTCCGGCGGCCTCCATAAGGCCCTCATCAATTGATATCGAGCCGACATAATCGAGGTCGGCTTGAGTAACTGTAGCTCTGTGGATTTTTGATCGTAGGACCCATCTAATTGGTGTCATGGTAGAATTCAGAAATTCTTGTTTTTTTAACATATGGAAAATACCTTTCAAAAGTTTGGCCTAAATAAATATCAATAGGAATAAAATCTCGAGAAATTCTAACCCCATGAAAATCGTTACAAGTCCATCGAGGACTGCGAGAAATCTCTGTTTTGAAGTAGCATTTTTTAACCAAACTGAAAAACTCTCTTCCTGATTGAGAAAAAAAACTAAATTTAAGACAATCAGAACTACAAAGCCACAAGCACCGAGTAATGTCAAGGTGGCGACTGAACCTGCCTCTGCCATGATGCTCAAAACTTGGTCGAAAGCATCAAACTATCTCCGGCAATAACGATTGTATCGAAGTATGATACTCGAAGGCTTCCGTGATACTCACGCGCGCATGCGAGGGGGTTTGTTGATAAGCAGGTCGATTTTGCAAGGCTACTTCGGTGGTCGGAATGAACGAAGAGAAACAGACTTGGTACGGTCGAGAGAACAGAAAGAAGAGTGGCTCAGCCCTAATGATGGTAGTGCTGATGATAATGAGTACGCAGATGTATAATTTCATTGGCTTAGATGAAAAATCTCCAAATCTTGAGGTGTTCGAGGACAAGCCTGCGAGAACAGCTTATCAACAGTTCCACCAAGCCGAGGGAGCGACCATTGGGACAACACAAGGCCATCCAGTGGCTATGGTGGATTTCGATCATGCTGCCTATAATGATGCAGGTTGGGTAGATTACGCTTCGTACCAAGGTAAAATTACTGACCCATCCGTTCTTCTATCAAACCCAGGATATGGATTCTTCCTCGAAGAGACAAATACCGATGACCACGATAATGATGGAATCAACGATTTAGATGATTTAGACGATGACAATGATGGAATTAGTGATTTAATAGAGCGTTTTGATGGATGCTATGGAACCCACCCCTTTGATCACGACAACGATGGAATACTTGATGAAGATGATTGGGACGATGACAATGATGGCATCCTAGAAGGGCCAGTTGATTATTCACAGGGCGCTGATCCCTGGAATGTTAGTTCAGACAGATACGTGGACCCGAACACAGTTCATCCATGGACCGGCACTCCGGTAGGAACTGGCTACAAAATTGATCAGAATCCTATGGATCACGATAATGATGGCGTAACGGATGAAGACGTGGACGGGAGCGGTCGTGGTTCATATGATGAGGACGACGATAATGATGGAAGGATAGATCAGTTCACATGGCCTTGCGATTTTGATGGCGATGGCACTCAGGATTATTTTGATGACGACGATGATAACGACGGAGTTGTAGATCTCTGGGACTCACACCCTTGGGATTCTTCAGTCACAACCAACATAACCGATACTTCGACAATGTGGGATTTTCCATTCGCTTGGGATTCAAAGGAAACAATAACAATTTCGATTACAGCCACAGGCATTAACCCTCAGTTATACTTCATTGAAGTTGGCGATACTGTGGTGTGGTCAAATGACGATACTAGAGGTCACAATGTTACTGCTCAAGATGGCAGTTTTGATAGCGGGGAAATCGCACCCGGTGATACATTTTCGTTCAGATTTAACGAATTGGGATCCTGGGATTTTGATGAGCCGGATTCTGGCTCAATATTATTTTCAGGAACAATAAATGTTGGCCCAGAGACAAGCCCGTCTCTTCCAGACGCATTCAATCTTCCCCCTGACGTATATGGTGCCGACAAATTCAATTTCGTAAATAAGGAGAAATTCATATGGCATCCAATAAGCCAGGCCTTTACAGAAATAATCGACGGCGATTTAGATGGTGATGGAATACCTAATTTTGTAGACCCAGATAACGATAATGATGGCACTCCGGACTCAGCAGATACAGACGATGACAACGATGGATTACTCGACATGTACGATGTAGACGACGATAACGACGGTATTCCTGACTCTTGCTTACAACTAGATACCAATCTAGATGGTATTGGGGATTACCCAAATAATCACCCGATTCAAATTCCCGGCATCGATTGTGAACTCGATTATGACAGAGATGCTGATGATGATATTTACAGAGCAATCGATTCAGATTACGATTTGGTCTGGGATTGGATGGATACTGATGTTGGAGGCGCGTGGCCTGCGGATAATTTGTTAGGAAACCCGGGAATCGATGAGACTGATTTTGCATATGATTTGGACAATGATGGTATTGTAAACGAAGATGACCCTTACATGCTTGCACCCAGTGATCAGGTAGAAAGTTGGAATTGTCCAAGTTTGCAAAACCCAAATCCTCAGAATTTTGACATGAATTGCACTGTAGCTAGAAAGTCCTACACAGGAAACAACGATTGGGACAATGATGGATTAAATAATTGGGAAGATGTTGATGATGATAATGATGGTGTATTAGATTGGCTAGATATAGACCCAAATTGTGATCTGGATGATGATAATGACCTACATCTTTTCAATGGCTCACGATTCCGTGACGACGGCCCTAATGATATCGATACAGATATTGATGGAGATGGCCTCCCTAATGATCAAGACTGGGATGACGATAATGACGGAATACCCGATTTGTACGACCCAGATGATGGAAATTGTGGAATAGTAGACAATGACAATACAGACCAATTCTCCACTTCAAATGGTTACTCTCATGGAGACGGAGACACAATAGATGGTAGCGATGACAGTCAAACCTATACTAATCTAGGGCAATTAATGTGGGACCAATTCTGGCATTTTAAACCATTTTTCTCTGAAGAGCATGGATTTATTCTTCCATACAATGGGTATCAGGCGACAACAGATACAGAAATTCCACAATTGGAATCCAATGGAGATATTCCAGAAATGTACTTTTACGTCATGATGAAATGGAGTCCATGGAATGGAAATAACTACTTTGACATAGACATGGATGGAGATTCACTGATTAATGGCATAGATGTAGATATGGATGCAGATGGAATGCCTGATTGGTGGGATCAAGATGAGGGCTCAGACGGAAGATTAGATGTAAACAACCCACAATTCGGTGGAACTACAGATGACGGTGAATGTGATCTCTCTCTGGTTAATTTTGTTCAAAATACTGGCGATCCACTCAATCCAGTAGCTTGTGGCCTTCCTTTAGCATGGCTTTATGGATGGCCTCTTTTAGGTGCATCCAGAACCGGCCAAATTTTATTCACCCTTCCTTATTCAACTCGACCGAGTTCTGAATATACAGATGGCCCCTTCGGTGGTTCCGATGAGTTCCCGGATAACCCTAGTTGTGAAGAGTTCTGCTATCACTTTGATTTCACAACAGACACCCCACAACCTACAGCAGCGGTGACCTACAATCAAATGAAGAATAATAGAGATTTATTCACTGCATGGATAGGTATAAGCAATGGGTTTTTCCAATGGACTTCTGACATCAAAGCAAATGGTTTCCCTGATGAAGTTGCGGATTTATTGGATAATGATGTAGATCCTGATGATGACTGTGGCGCACCAATGCCAGAAGTAAATTTTGAACCATCATGCATGGTTAACGATACTGCAGATCTTGATGATGACTTTGACGGAGTTTATGATCACTGGGACATAGATGATGATAATGATGGTATATGGGATTATTTCGAAATTGACAGCAATGACGATCTAGACGATGATGCTGGAACTGAGCCTCCAGGCAATTTCTTCATCGGCTCGAATTGTGAGGACAATGACGATGATGGAACTGATACGGACCCAGATAACGACGGATGGTATCAATCGGTTTGGGACCAAGGAGTGTTAGGACAAGGTCTACTATTCCCAGTTTATTACGATGTGGATAATGACAACGACGGAATCCCAGATGGGGAAGATCCAGATGATGATAACAACGGAGTCCCCGATGATCTTCAAGAAACCTTATGCTTCACAGGTGAGGAACAAAGTGTTTGGGATCACGATAATGACGGCGTTCTAGATTGGGCGGATGATGATTGGGATGCTGACGGCATAGTCAACACTCTAGAATTGAATTCTGCAACCCCGTTCATAACACCATGGGATCACGACAATGATGGCCTGAGAGATGACATTGACCTCGACGATGATTCAGATGGTATGCTCGACAAAGACGAGATTATGCTCTGGCCTTCTCGCTTTAACCAACAATCAACCAATCCTTGGGATCATGATGATTATGGAAATGGAACCGGAATAGCCAATCCGACCGATCCATTCACAGGACCCGACGGAATAGACCAAGACGATGACTGGGACGAACGTCCCGACCGAGATTGGGATCAATTAGAGGAAGATCATTCTGAGACCTCAGATTGGGATCATGACAATGATGGAGTACCAGATGAAGATGATAAGGTCCCAACTAGAATTAACATGACTAGCAGCAGTATCCTTTGGTTAGACGCATTGAATCCAGCCATATTCAAGGGTACAGTGAATTGGTTGTCAGCTGATACAGGAGTTTTCGAACCAGCCCCTGAACTTCCAGTTCAAATTACCATCGAATGGGCTAGAAATGGAACACTTGCACTTGAAACCGTAGACGTACTTACAGCAGCCGATGGAACCTTTGAGGTAGGACAATTCCTACTTCCAGAGGACCTCATTGTAGGGCCAAATACAACCTACAACCTATATGCTGAAGTTACGGAAATGTTCTACCATGACGGTTCACAAACTGAACCAATACCGGTCGAGGTAAGAGCAAACACAACAATTGACTATGTTTCATGGACTTATTTCAGGAGCGATGAACAACCTCTTTTTGTGGACTATAAGGTACATTACGAAGCAGATTGGGATCGAGGTATTTTCGATAATAGAATACCCAAGGCGCCAATTTCATTCCGAGTTCATGGCGGAATATTTGGAAATTACACTCATCCTACAATCTTTGACGGATATGGATACGGATATCGTGCCGACTCCAATGGTTGGGCATCGTTAACCTTTGTTCAGACAGTGGGAACTCAAGGCCAATGGAAACAAGTACAATGGAATTCCACGATGGATAATGGTGAAGGAAAATTACCAGGTGGATACGAAGAAATAGTGTGGGATGACAATGCAAAGAATCACTATGTATTGGGCCGTTATGATTACACCAACACTAGTCTGCCTGTTGGCGACTATTCGTTTATTGGTTATGCCAGACCAGATTTGGGAGACGAATGGCCATTCCCCTACTTAGAAGGGTCAGAGACTCAAGCATTCAACATCCGTTCAATGCACAGAATGTACATTGAAGCAGATATGTACACCACTTCAATAAGGCCAGTTTATTTCTGGGATGCAACACAATTTACCGGGTCTTCCTTCGGTGCTTGGAGAGCCTTATTCCATCAACCAAGCCTTGATCTAGCCGGGTTGGATTACGCAGATGTAAGCCTTGGTAAGCCCTATGCTATGTTGTGGGACGGAACTCCTGAAGGACTAACAGGAGAGAGTGCTAGACTTCGACCTTATCTTTCTTCCAACAACACACATTGGCGCATTGCTATGCAAAATGGAGGCGATTTCAACGTTCCACCATGCGGGCCCGCTGAACCAGCTAACCCAGAAAGCGTTATTCGTTGTGAAATCATTCCAGAAATGTTCACCGGAGAGACTCTGAGGGTTATTGGCAGCGTTTGGAATAGAACAATGGTCCCTTGGCCAAACGACCCGATGACCTTACAAGTTGATTTGGATAGAAATGGAATATTTGCAGGCTCTCAAGAGACAGGTTTCGCACGAGCACCTCAGATGATTAATGGTGTTGCCACATTTGATTACAATTGGACATGGTATTCCCAATATGCAGCTGGGTATTACGGACTTCGAGCCGATTTCACCAACTCTAATTTCTACTTCACAGGAAACCAAAGTAATGTCTTGGCTCCTACCGGTGCATACCTAAATGTCTCGGTAATTGGAACAAGTGAATTTAGAGAATTAATTCAACCTCGATTGTATCGTGGTCAGAACCGTAGCATAGACATTCAATTGCTAGATAACTCCCTTCAACCATTAATTAATTCCCAAATTAACTATGTTTGGGAAGCCGATGGCAGCAATGGAATCGTAGAGACAGACAATACTGGTTGGTTTAGTATTAATTTGACTCTCGAAGCCGATCACGATTTAGGTAATTTCACACTTGAATATAGTTATCCAGGAGACCCAAGACACCAAGGTAAATCCGGTTCAATGGATCTTTGGGTTGTTTCCCGCACTTTCATCACTGTTCAGGATACAACACCAAATTTACGAACTAATGGGGATATTTGGGAATTCACTGCACAGGTTACCGATGATAATCGGACTGCACTAGTCAAGGATGCAGGACAAGCCTTGGATGGCTGCGGGGAAAATGGTGGCGAAGTCCTTGTCATTATGGAAGGTATTGACTTTGAGGATAGGACGCACAGGCAGATTGTCAACACACAGTGTCCAAATGCCGGTACAATACACCATGAGATGGTGCTAGATCCACAATTACTCCAAGATGACCCACAATCGTTCTTACCGGATGGATTCGGTCCAGTAAACGTAATTTTGAGATTTGAGGAGAATCTACCTCACGAAGGCTGCTCTCCACTAGACGCGGAGGCTATGAGCACATCTGGAGCCTGGGATCCATGCGCTCAGATTTTGAATAGCGATCATTATCGTAGGGTTATGCAATTCCAAGTAGATGGATTTAGTTTGATTGGCAGAACCTCTTTGAACGTTGATGATCAAATCGTGTATACCTCAGAGATGGACCCAACAACAGGTCAACCAATCGATAAACCAATGATAGTAACAGGTCAATTAATCGATGAGCTAGGTTCCAATCTGTCAAATAGAGCAATCAGGGTAAGTTATGAAATGATAAACTCAGAGTCAGGAATAGTTGGATGTTTACCAGGAAGCAGTGATACAAACGGATTCTTTGAAATTATTTGTCCACTAACAGATGTTCAAGCAGGCCAAGCTCGAGTTACTGTCGAATTTAACTCGTATGAGAATAATGACCGCTATAGATACCAGAATGCCAGTACAACACGAGTATTCTCAGTGTTCTCTAACTCAACTCTAACCGTGCAAGAGATAGGGCCGTTCAGAAACGATATTGATTCGTATACATTCCAAAACGGCTCCGTATTCCCTGTTTTATATCTTAAGGAATCATTCCACTTAGACGCAAGATTGACTCAAACTAATGGCAATCCGATTGGCGGTAAGTGTCTGAATATCTATCTTGATCCAGAAGTAAATACCAGGCCTATTGCCACCTCAATAACTCAAGATGGAACGGGTCAAATTGAGTGGTTCAGTGGTGACCCTGATGATAATCCGAGCCGACGGGGCGTGGAGCCAACATCAGATAATATGGAAGGATTCAGAGTCGTAAGAATCGCCTACGAACCCAACAAGGAATTACCGGGTGGATGTAGAGCTGAAACAACACCGGTAGTAAATGGCTCATACATCGATGTCGAAGTTCTAGTCAGGAGCAGAGTAGATATACTTTTGAAGAATAATTGGGCTAATCCCGATGGTTACCAGAAGGGCGACTACATCAACGGTTCAGTAGCGATTTTGCGAGACAGACTAGATCTTTCAGTAGAATCTCAAACTGTTATCTTTACTTACCAGTATTGGAATAAAACTGAATGGGTCCCACACAATGTAGAATACGCAACCACGAGTGAATTAGGTGTTGCAACATTTAGTTTCCTCTACAGTGGAGAAAATGTCCCAGGTAAGTTAGAATGTAGCCAGGAAGGGCCTTGTATTGAAGATGGGAAATGGCAGGTCACAATCCACTTCCAAGGTTCTCATGAATTCGAAGAAGAATATATGAATAACACTCCTGTAATAACCCTCGGCGACCCTGTAGAAAAAGCCCAAACCAGTTTCTTGACTGTTCAGGTTCTTACAATCATGGGCATTGCTTTGACATTCGCTATATTAGTTGGCGCGATAATGTATAGAAATTACATTGAGCGCCGTAGAATCGAAATATTGCGTGGTATTCTAACAGATTCATTGATGTCACTAAAGGCATCGAATGAATACATCGATACTATCTTCAATTGCTACAAGAAACTAGTAAGATTTTTCCGAAGCCGCGGGGCAATGAAAAAGGTCTACGAGACTACTAGAGAATTCGAAGATGCAGTCAATGGAATGTTAGCAGGTATTGCTCCTCCAGAAGACTTGGATGTATTCTTCTCCTTATTCGAAGAAGCGAGGTATTCTGACCATGAGATTGGAGCAGATCAACGAGACAGAGCAATCAATGCCTTGGAGTCGATAATTAACCACATTAGTGCATCTTTGGGAGATGGAATGTTGAACCGAACTACTGCAAATGAATCATCATTGTATGGATCTGTCGTAAAGGCCGGTTCTTTCGTTGATGCCGAAGGGCAAGAGCGAATAGCAGGAATTGATGATGGTTCCGGCGACGACAGTGGATTCCGAATTTGATTACTGAGAGTTGAGGATTAGGACGAGATATTTCTCGTCTTTTTCTCTTCTCGATGTACTGAGGCTTGATGCCCCGTAGGGGCAACCCGCAGCATTCATAACAGGTAGTCAGGTGGGCGCGCTACCCAACTATACGTCGAGGGAGTTATATGAGTAAGAACATGAGAAAGACCAACCAGGCCTTAATCGCCCTAATTGGCGATTTAAAGGATCAGAGCAGGTCAACCGGTTCTGCACTGTGGCGAGACGTCGCGCTGAGGCTCGAAAAGAGCCGAAGTAATTGGGCTGAACCGAACCTAAGTCGCCTAAGCCGACATGCTGCCGATGAGGATGTAGTCCTCATTCCAGGCAAGCTGCTCGGCAGCGGTGACGTGGCCGGTAAGCCGAGCGTCGCCGCATACAGTGTTAGTACCGGCGCCCGCTCGAAAATTGAAGCCGCAGGCGGGCGCGTATTGACAATCCGCGAATTGATGAATGAGAACCCAGATGGAAAGGGGGTGAGGATTCTTGGCTGAAGCAAGTACTCTCGTTTATGACGCATCTGATAAGGTTCTAGGGCGCCTCGCAAGCCATGTTGCTAGTGAGCTACTTACAGCCCGCAAAGCTGGAAATCAAAAACGCGTAATTATTGTCAATGCAGAGAAAGCCATAGTTACTGGACCAAAGGTTACAGTTTTCGCCAAATACAATCACAAATACAAGTTGAACCACCCAAGAAAGGGGCCCTTCTTTCCTCGAATGCCTGATCAAATCCTCAAAAGGACTGTTCGTGGAATGCTACCATACCAGAAGAATAGCACCGGAAGGAATGCTGTTCGGGATTTGAGAGTGATGATAGGCACCCCAGCAAATCTATCTGGTGGAGACTTGCCAGATGGTCATGTATGGGGTGACTCCAGTTCTTTCGATAGAGACTTACCACAGAAGTTTGTCCGTCTAGGAGAAATTAGTGAACACCTAGGTATTGATAGCACTCGATGGGAAGGTGAGCAATGATGGTAAGGTCAAAGAAAAAGCAGACTGTCGAAACCAGTGGAAAGAGAAAGACCGCGATTGCTCGAGCAACAGTTCGTAAGGGAGCAGGCCGAGTTCGTGTAAATCACCAACCAATCCACATCATGGAACCCGCTTTGGCTCGCAGAAAGGCGTTAGAACCAGTTCAAATTGCAGAAGCCATGAATCGTCTTACAGATGTCGATATTTCCGTAAGCGTCGAAGGCGGCGGTCAAATGGGACAGGTAGATGCAATCCGAACGGCTATTGCTCGCGGTTTAGTACACTATAATGGTGGTGCGGAAGGAATCGATGAGGATCTTCGAGATGAGTACCTAAGATTTGACCGCAGTCTACTAGTAAATGATCCAAGACGCAAGGAGCCCAAGCACCAAATGGGTCGAGGCGCTCGCAAGAAGTGGCAGAAGTCGTATAGGTGATGAAAGATGTTGATTCCAGTACGTTGTTGGAGTTGCGGAAAAGTCGTAGCTCATCTATATGAACAGTTCAAACAAAGAGTAGCAGAGGGAGAGGACGCTGGAGAGGTTCTCAACGATCTAGGCTTAGAGAAGTATTGCTGCCGAAGAATGTATGTTGGACACATCGAGCTAATTGATGAGGTCGCACCTTTCAGTATAGCAAGAGAGGATTGATTCACCATCCGTCAAGGCTTTGGTGTAATCTATTCACGACACAAGCATACAAGGGGCCTGTAGGTTAGCTTGGCCTATACTTCGCGGCTGGGGGCCGCGCGACCCAGGTTCAAATCCTGGCTGGCCCACCATTTCAGTTGAAGCGGA
>MDTD01091866.1_pt1 | contig 10594 bp, 12 predicted proteins | sample 811221 | NCBI WGS metagenome assembly MDTD01 (sample SAMN05326646, study PRJNA326480) | marine metagenome | isolation source: seawater | place: Pacific Ocean: South West | collected 2011
TCAAAAAGTATCATGGGTAAAAAATTTAAGAGAAATTAAAAAAGGTCCAGTAATTTTTTTTGGAAATGAATTTTTTGATGCTATCCCAATAAAACAATTTAAACGTGAAGGAAAAGTATACTTTGAGAAATATTATACTTATGACAAAAGAAATAAAATTAAAGAAATTTTTAAACCCGCCTTAGAAAAAGATACTAAAATTATAAATTCTTTAAAGTCTCTCAAAAACCTTAAGTTTATTGAATTTCCAAAAGAAGGGCTCGAGGAGCTTAAAAAAATTTCAAATATAATTTCAAAATTTAATGGGTGCATTCTAATGATTGATTATGGTTATTTAAAACCAAATAATAAGAATACTTTACAGTCTGTGATAAGACATTCTAAAAATAATATATTTAAAAACTTGGGTAAGGCAGATATTACTTGTCATGTTAACTTTTCACTATTGAATGAATATTTTGTCAAAAAAAATTTAAAAGTTAAAAAAATTATTACTCAAAACGAATTTTTGAATAAAATGGGTATATTTCAAAGAGCAGAAATAATTTCAAAAAACATGAAATTTACTGAAAAAGCTGATCTATATCTTAGATTAAAAAGATTATTAAGCCCACAATATATGGGTGAATTGTTTAAGGTTATCCTAGCATATAAATCACAAATTAATTTTTATAACGGTTTTAAATAATGTTCTACTCAAAAAAATTAAAAAAATTTAAAGAGTTGAGGCATTGCTTCTTCTCCAGAAAGGGAGGTTTTTCAAAAGGTATTTATAAGAGCTTGAATTGTGGCAAGGGTTCAAAAGACAACGAGGTAAATGTTTTGAAAAATTTGAATTATGTTTCAAAAAGAATGAAAATTAAAAAAAATAATTTAATTTTAATGTATCAAACACATAGTAACAAAGTAGTAGAGGTAAAAAAACAAAATTTAAAACGAAAAATTTATGCTGATGCGTTGGTAACTAATGTTAAAAATTTAGCCTTAGGAGTTGTTACGGCTGATTGTGTTCCAATTTTAATTTACGATAAAAAAAATCAAATTGTAGGATGCATTCACTCAGGTTGGAGAGGGGCTTTTAAAGATATAATTAAAAATACTATTTTTAGAATTAAAAAGCTTAATTCAAATAATGAAATTTATGCAAGTATTGGGCCATGTATTGGAAAGAATAGCTACGAAGTAGACTTAAAATTTCAAAAGAAATTTACTAAAAAATTAAAAAAAAATATTAGATATTTTTCAAAAAAAAATAAGAAAAAAAGACTATTTAATTTAAGAAAATTTGTTCATGATAAACTATCAGAATTAAAAGTGAATATAGATCATGTAAATCATGATACTTTTAAAGAAAAAGATAACTTTTTTAGCTTTAGAAGGTCTATTGTTAAAAAACAAAAGGATTATGGAAGGTGCATTTCAGTCATAAAACTTATTTAGATTAAATTTGAAAACTTTGATAAATAATTGTATAAGTAATTATATTTCATGAAAATTTTATCTGGAACTAGCAATCAAAAGCTCAGTAAAGATATTTCTAAGAATCTCAAATTAAAATTAATCAACACCAATATTAGACGATTTGCAGATGGAGAAATTTATATCGAAATAAACGAAAATATTAGAGGCAACAGTGTGTTTGTTATTCAATCAACATCAAACCCAGCTAATGATAATATAATGGAACTCTTGCTAGTGATAGATGCTTTAAAAAGGTCTTCAGCAAAAACAATTACTGCTGTTATTCCTTATTTTGGTTATGCAAGACAAGATAGGAAGGTCGCTCCTAGAACTTCTATATCTGCTAAAGTTATAGCTAATTTAATTTCAAATGCAGGTGCAACTAGAGTTGTTACGGTAGATTTGCACGCAGGACAAATTCAGGGATTTTTTGATATGCCAGTTGATAATTTGTATACAGCACCACTTTTTGCAAAATATATTAAAAAAAAGCTCAACGCCAAAAAATTAATTTGTGTTTCACCAGATGTTGGGGGCGTGGCAAGGACAAGGGCTTTAGCAACAAGAATAAAAGCTGATCTTGCTATAATCGATAAGAGGAGACCTGCTCCTGGTAAATCTGAAGTAATGAATATTATTGGAAATGTTAAAGATAAAACCTGTATAATTGTTGACGACATAATTGACAGTGGAGGTACAATTGTAAATGCTGTAGATGCTCTTAAAAAAAGTGGCGCAAATGAAGTTTATGTATTTATAACTCATGCTGTACTTAGCGGAGATGCGGTAAATAAAATCAAAAAATCTAAGATAAAAAAACTTGTGATTACTGATACAATAGATAATAGTCTTAAAATTAAGAATAATAATAAAATTGAGGTGTTATCAATTGCCTCATTAATGTCAGAAGCAATAAAAAGAATAGCAAATTCCAATTCGGTTTCAGATTTGTTTAATTAATACTTGTTTTGGTAAAGAACTTGCGATATATACCCTTTTCAACAAACTTATGAGTAATCTAAAAGCTACTAAAAGAGAAAATTTAACATCTAGTTCTAACAAAAAGTTAAGGGCTAAAGGATATATCCCGGCTATATTATATGGCGGTAAAAATCCTAATCAAAACATATCAGTAGATAAAAAGGATTTTGCAAATATTATAAACTCAGATACTTTTTTATCAAAAGTTTTGGAAATAGAAGTAGATGGTAAAAAAGAAAAAGTTATACCAAGAGAAGTTGCATATCATGTAGTTTCAGAGGAACCTTTGCACATCGACTTTATGAGAATAGTGTCAGGCAAAAAAATAATTTTAGAAATACCTGTTAAATTCATAAATCATCCGGACTCCCCAGGTTTAAAACGTGGCGGGGTTTTAAATATTGTGAGAAGAAAAGTAGAATTTAAATGCCCTGCTGAAAATATTCCTAACGAAATAATTGTAGATTTGACAGGTACTGATATAGGAACTAGTATTAAAATTTCTTCAGTTAAACTCCCTGAAAATGTAATACCAACTATTACCGATCGAGACTTTGTCGTAGCAACTGTAGCTGCCCCTACAGTGATCAAAGAGCCGGAAAAACCTGCTGAGGAAGCAACTGCAGAAGGCGCTGACGGAGAAGCACCGGTTGAGGGTGCAGAAGCGGCTCCAAAAGATGGTGAAGCAAGTAAAAAAGATGAAAAATCAAAAGATGCTCCCGCAGATAAAAAACCAGAAGAAAAAAAATCTGCTGAAAAAAAACCTACTGAGAAAAAATAATTGATATGCTTTTACTTGTAGGATTGGGAAATCCAGGTTCTAATTATACTAATACGAGACATAATATCGGTTTTAAAATCATTGATGCTATAAATTTACATTTCAAGCTTTCAAAACAAAAACCAAAATTTAAGGGTTTACTAACAACTGGAAATATTGATGAAAAAAAAATTTATGCGATAAAACCTCTAACATTCATGAACAATTCTGGGACAGCTATTAAAGAACTAATAGACTATTTTAAAATTGATGCTAAAGACGTAATTGTTTTTCACGATGATATGGATATAGATTTTGGGAAGATAAAAGCTAAATTTGGAGGAAGTAGTGCGGGACACAATGGTATAGAATCTATAGATAAATTTATTGGAAAAGATTACTCAAGGGTAAGAATTGGTATAGGACACCCTAAACAAAAAAAGAAAGTAAATAACCATGTCCTTGAAGATTTCAAAGAAGATGAAGAAGAAAAAATAAAAGAAATAACAGAAAATATTGTCAAACAAATACCAACTTTGATTGACAAAAAAATGGAACTATTCTCAAGCAAGGTAAATCAAAATCTTAATGGGATTTAAATGTGGAATTGTTGGTTTGCCAAATGTTGGAAAATCAACTTTATTCAACGCTTTAACCGCATCCAAAAACGCAGAAGCAGCTAACTTTCCTTTTTGTACAATTGATCCAAATATAGGAGTTGTAGATGTAATGGATAATAGGCTTGACCAATTAGCTAAATTATCGAAATCAAAGAAAAAAATTTATACAAATATTACTTTCGTAGATATTGCTGGTTTAGTTAAAGGAGCATCAAAAGGAGAGGGATTGGGTAACAAATTTCTTTCTCATATTAGAGAAGTAGATGCAATTATACATCTTGTAAGATGCTTTGACTCAGAAAAAATCACCCACGTAAACTCTAAAATTAATCCTATTGATGACCTTGAAACTATTAAAACTGAGATAATTCTCTCTGATTTAGATGTTATTCAAAAAAAACTAGAAAAGAGTAAAAAAAAACTTCTTGATGAAAATCAAATTAAAATTTTAGAAGAAACATTAAGTGATTTAAACAAAGGTGAAGAAATCAAATTAAACAATGAGCGCGAAAAAAAATTCCTTTCTAATATTGGTTTATTAAGTATTAAGCCAAAAATTATAGTTTGTAATGTTGATGAAGATCATGTCTCTAAAGGAAATGATTATACTAAACAAATACTAAAAAATTACCCTAATGAAAAAGTAATAAATATTTGTGCAGATATTGAGGACCAGCTTTCTGGTCTTGATAATGAGGAAAAAGAGACTTTTATGCAAGATATCGGTTTAGATAAAACTGGCCTAAACCGGCTCATCAAAGAAGGTTATGATCTTTTAAGGCTTGATACTTTTTTTACATCCGGGCCAGAAGAGAGTAGAGCTTGGACAGTTAAGAAAAATACCTTAGCTCCTAAGGCTGCAAGTGTAATTCATACTGACTTTGAAAAAAATTTTATCAGAGCTGAGGCTGTATAATGTGAAGAATTCATTAAATATGGAAGTGCTGAAAAATGTAAAGAAAATGGAAAATTAAGAATTGAGGGTAAGGATTATATTGTCAAAGATGGAGATGTATTATATTTCCGTGTCAACCCTTGACCAAATCTTCTTCATGCTTAAGTACACTAAAATTGTTAAAAGCACTAAGTAAATTATTACCTTTACCCCAGTTTTGTGTCTTTCCTCAAGTTCAGGCTCTGCTGCCCATGCTAAAAAAGTGGTAACATCTTTAGCCATTTGATCGACTGTCGAATCTGTTCCATCTGCATATTCAACTAAACCATCCGTTAAGTTGTTAGGCATTTTAATCTTATTACCAACCATATATTTATTGTAATAAACACCATCATCTAAGTTTACGCCTGGCGGCGGTTCTTCATAACCAACTAATACAGAATAAATGTAATTTGCCCCTCCTTTTCTAGCTTTAACTAAAACTGACATATCAGGTGGATACGCTCCGCCGTTTGCAGCTGCTGCTGCTTGAACATTAGGGTACGGACTTTTAAACTTATCTGAAGGTCTGCCAGGTCTGGTAAACATTTCTCCCTGGGAGTCTGGGCCGTCCTCAACTTCGAAACTAGAAGCAATAGCTTTTACTTCTTGCTCTGAAAACTCAGGTCCACCAGGCTCTCCTAGATTTCTATAACTTAGGTATTGCATTGAGTGGCAAGAAGCACAAACTTCCTTATAAACTTGAAAACCTCTTTGTAATGATGCTCGATCAAAAGTTCCTGTTAAACCTTTAAAACTCCAGTCAACCTTAATTGGATCAACCATTTCGGCAGTATGTAGTGGTCTAAATGAAATAAGTAATAAAAAAGATATAACGAAAAGTTTTAAATTAGACTTTATCATTAACCTTCCTAGCTATAGATGGTTCCGCTCCACTCGACAAAACTGGTTCTGAAATGCTCATTGGAATTGGATCAGTTTTCTCTAAATAACCTACAACTGGCATCACAACAATAAAATGTAGGAAATAGTAAACAGTACCTACTCTAGCTAATACTAAATAAACTCCCTCAGCTGGCATCGCGCCTACATAACCAAGCATTAGCACGTCAACAACTAGTATCCAGAAAAATTGTCTATAGATTGGTCTAAAAACTGCAGATCTTACTTTAGAAGTATCTAACCAAGGTAGAACAAATAAAATAAAAATCGCACTAAACATTAAAATTACCCCTCCTAACTTATCAGGCACTGATCTTAAAATTGCATAAAAAGGCAACAAGTACCATTCTGGAACTATATGCGCAGGAGTTACTAATGGATTTGCTGGAATATAATTATCTGAATGGCCTAAAACATTTGGTGTAAAAAAAACAAATCCAGCAAATATAATCATGAACACTAAAAGAGCAAATGCGTCTTTTATCGTAATATATGGGTGAAACGGTACAGTATCTTTTGAAGGTTTCTTTATATCAATACCTACAGGATTATTGTTGCCTGGTACATGCAGGGCCCAAATATGTAATACAACTAAACCTAAAATTAAAAATGGAATTAAATAGTGTAAACTAAAAAATCTATTTAGGGTTGGATTATCAACAGAATAAGCTCCCCATAACCAAGTTGTAATACTGTCACCAACTAGAGGTATTGCGCTAAATAAATTTGTTATAACTGTTGCACCCCAAAAACTCATTTGACCCCAGGGTAAAACGTAGCCCATAAAAGCTGCCGCCATCATTAATAAGTAGATCATTAAACCAATGATCCAAATTACTTCTCTCGGCGATTTATATGACCCATAAAATAAAGATCTAAAAATATGGATATAAACTGCTAAGAAAAACATCGACGCCCCATTGCTGTGAATGTAACGAATTAACCATCCATAATTAACATCCCGCATTATATGTTCCACGCTTGCAAAAGCCAGATCTGCGTGAGCTACGTAATGCATTGCTAGGACTATTCCAGTTACAATTTGAGTAATTAAACAAAAAGTTAAAATTCCTCCAAAAGTCCACCAATAATTTAAATTTTTTGGAGTGGGGTAATCAGTTAGATGCGCACCTAGAGTAAGCAACGGCAAACGGTCGTTAAACCATTTTCCTGCTTTAGACTTCGGTGTATATTCGTGCTCACTCATAATTGTTTAACCTATTTTAATTGTATTACTATCAACAAATTCAAACTTTGGTATTTCCATGTTCGTTGGTGCAGGTCCTTTTCTTATTCTGCCTGATACATCGTAATGTGAACCATGACAAGGACAGAACCAACCATTATAGTCTCCTTTATCTTTTAAGGGTACACATCCAAGATGTGTACAGACACCTAACATGACTAACCATTCATCTTTTCCTTCTTTTACTCTTTCCTCATCCTTTTGAGGATCAGGCAAATCGTCCAGGTTTACTGATCTAGCCTCTGCAATTTCTTCCTCGGTTCTTCTTTTTAGAAAAACTGGCTTTCCTCTCCATAAAACTGTTATGGATTTTCCTGGTTCAATATTGCTAATATCAACTTCTGTAGTGGCTAAAGCTTGTTGAGCTTTATCCGGGTTCATTTGATCAATCATGGGCCAAATTACCGCCCCTAAACCTACTGCTCCTACCGTATAACTAGCCGTAAATAAAAAATCTCTTCTGTTAACTTTTTTTTCTTCTTTGCTCATTTATTTAAGTGCTTATAATGTAAATATTAAATAAAACCATCTTATATAAATTTCTAGGGTCAGAATGACACATAAATTAAGCTAAAATAATGCACATAGTTCTTTATAAACCTGACATCCCTCAAAATACAGCAGCAATAATTAGACTGGGTGCCTGCCTAAATTTGAAAATTCACTTAATAGAGCCTTGCGGGTTTAATTTAAACGATAAAAGATTTAAGAGAGTCGTTATGGATTATGAGGGCTTATGTAAAGTTATTCGTCATATTGACTTTAAGACGTTTCTAAAAAAGTATCAAAAATCTAGAATAGTTTTAATGACAACTAAAGCAAAAAGAATATATCATAAGTTTAAATTTAAAAAAAATGATATGCTTTTATTTGGAAGAGAAAGCTCTGGAGTTCCTGAGGAATTACATAAAATATTAAAAAATAAAATTAAAATCCCTATGAATAAAAAAACTAGATCCTTGAATGTAGCAATGAGTGTCGCCATAGTTACAACAGAGGCTTTAAGACAAAATAATTTGCTAAAATGATTACATCTGATTTTAGAAAAAAAATGACTGACAGTTGGTTTTCATATTTACAAATCCAAATTTGTAAAGAATTTGAATACCTTGAAAAAAATAAAGTTAAATTTACAAAAAGAGATTGGATAAAAAACAAAAAAAAGGAAGGGGGCGGAACTTCATATTTATTATCAAGGGGAAAAATATTTGATAAAGTTGGAGTAAACAAATCCACCGTTTCGGGAATTTTTCCTAAACAATTTAGATCAAAAATTTTGGGAGCAGAGAAAAAAGGTAAATATTGGGCTTCAGGTATTTCTGTTGTTGCTCATATGAAAAATCCAAAGATACCCGCTATACATTTCAATACTAGATTTATAGTAACATCTAAAGAATGGTTTGGTGGCGGGATGGATGTAACTCCAAGCTTTGAGGATAATAAAGAAAAAAAAATAATTCACCGCGATTTAAAAAAAATTTGTGTCCAAAATAAAAAAAATTATAAAAAATATAAAAAGTGGTGTGATGAATATTTTTATTTGCCACATAGGGGGGAAGCTAGAGGAATAGGTGGTATTTTCTTTGATTACGAAACAAAAGATTGGGTTAAAAATTTTAAATTTGTTAGAGAACTTGGTCTTTCTTTCATTGAAATAACAAAAAAAATTATCAAAAGAAAAGAAAAATTTAGGTGGTCGAAAAGAGAAAAAGAAAAACAGTTGTTTAAGCGTGGAAGATATGTAGAGTTCAATCTTTTGTATGACAGAGGTACAAAGTTTGGGCTTAACTCAGGTGGAAATATCGACTCAATATTAATGTCGCTTCCTCCTGAGGCAAGGTGGAAATAATTATGGAAAAAGAACCGATTACAGTAAGTGGTCTTAAAAATTTAAAGTCAGAACTAGAAAATTTAAAAAATGTTCAAAGACCAAAAATAGTTGAAGCGATAGCTGAGGCAAGGTCGCATGGGGATTTAAAAGAAAACGCTGAATACCATGCTGCAAAAGAACAACAAGCATTAATCGAAAGTCGGGTAATCGCTATTAATGATATAATCGCAAGAGCAAATGTAATTGATGTAACTAAAATTGAGAATAATGGAAAGGTAATTTTTGGGTCAACTGTTAAAGTTCAAGATTTAGAAACAAAGAAAAAAATTTCCTACAAATTAGTAGGTCAAGATGAAGCAGATATTAAAAAAAATTTAATTTTTTTTAAAAGCCCAATTGCTAAAGCTTTGATAGGTAAAGACACTGGTGAAATGATTAATGTGTCTACTCCCTCTGGAGAGAGAAATTTTGAAATTTTAGAAGTTGAATACATCTAACTAGATCTTATTTTAATAATTTCGTCTATTTTCTCATCTGAAATTTTAAAATTATTGTTTATCCACTCTTTCTCTAATGACTTCAATACATCTCCTAAAGACTGACCTTCTTGCATACCTTTTTGTTTTAAAAATTCCCCATCTATAGGGAACAGAGGAACTTTAATTTTTAAAATTTTCTCTAAATTTTTAGAAAAATCAATCACCTTAACTTTATGGTTTATTGAATAATTAATTAAATTAAGTGCTATCAGATGGTTTTTGCCATTTAAATATGCATTTTTAATTAAGTTTTTGTCAAAAAAATCTTTATCATTTTTAATTTTGTTTAAGTTTTTACTAAGTTTTTTTAGCGTCTCACTTACCTTATTAGATACTTTGTACTTGTGCAGAAAATATTCATGATTATCCTTTTCATCAATTAATAATATTCCAAGTAGAATATCTCTATTAAGTTGTGATTGTTTGTAAACTTTTTTGAGTCGCTCAAGTCTTTTAAGGTATAAAAATTCAGGAAATATCATTAAAAAAATTTCTTTTAAGTTATCACTTTGATTAATGTTTAAAAAATTTTTAAGATCTAAAATTTTTAGTAATTCCATTAGAATTCTCTCTTTTGAAATTTGTTTAATTCCGTCTAAATTTTGTTTTATCGCTTCGCTCGAAGTTTGTTCTACTGTAATGTTATACATTACCTTAAATCTTATAAATCTAATGATTCGTAAATAATCTTCCTCTATTCTTTTTTTAGGGTCGCCAATGAATTTTACATTATTATTTTTAAGGTCGTCTTTGCCCATTTGTGGGTCAAAAATTTTTCCGTTTATATCTAGATAGATTGCATTAATTGTAAGATCTCTCCTTTCAGAATCTTGGCTCCAATCGTCTATATATTCTACTGCTGCATGCCTTCCGTCTGTTTTGATATCTTTTCGTAGGGTTGTCAATTCTACTTTACGATTACCCATTACTATTGTTACAGTACCGTGTTTCACTCCTGTATCTATTATTTTAAGATTAGTATCTTTAAATTTCTCTTTGATCTGTTCTGTAGTTAAAATTGTAGCAATATCAATATCATCTATTTTTTCGTTTAAAAGATATTTCCTTACACATCCACCGACAAATCTAGCAGCAACTTTATCTTTGGGTATACCATCTTGTAGTTTTTTAAAAATAAATTTTAAATCTTTATTTTTATAAAAAGGGAAAAAAGTTCTTTTGAGTTTTTGTAATAAGTTGAAACCTTGAATAAGCATAAATATGGCTGGGGCACTAGGATTCGAACCTAGGATGGCGGTATCAAAAACCGCTGCCTTACCGCTTGGCTATGCCCCAATAATAAATGTGATATATCATAA
>MDTD01103392.1_pt1 | contig 10594 bp, 4 predicted proteins | sample 811221 | NCBI WGS metagenome assembly MDTD01 (sample SAMN05326646, study PRJNA326480) | marine metagenome | isolation source: seawater | place: Pacific Ocean: South West | collected 2011
ATAATAAACTTTTTATGCTTAAGACTCTGGTCTTTTTTCACCACGCTTAAAAGATAGGTGCCAGGAGAAAGAGAAGACGTTGTTATTTCCGTTTGTTGCGTAGAAACAACTCCAAAGAGGTGTTTTTTACCCAGCATATCGGTTATAGTATATGAATTGGCTGAGAGAGGATCGCAAACAAGAAAGAGCGTCTCTCGAGTTGGGTTCGGGTAAACGAGGAATGAAACACTGTTTTCATCAACTAAGCCGACGGTAAGATTTCTGAAAACAGTAGATTCCTCTGCACTGAAATCAGCTTCGCTTAAGGAGAAAAACGTGGTTCCAAAGTTGTCAAGAAGAGAAAGGGCTCCATCTGTTCCTCCAAATTGTGATGCACCAAGCCCGTCTCCGTAATAATCATATATAGCAAAGGTGTAACAGTCTTGATTAGAAAGAGGGACATCCCAATCGTACTGAGTGTTATTTTCAAGAGGGTTAGTAGGGTCTGCGGGGGGAGGGAACTCTCCCGTTCCTATATTTCCATCAACGTTTTCATTCCCTTCAGACCAAACAACAAAACCAGAACTGTTAGTGATTTCCATGTATGTTTCGTCTCCGTAGTCATCGGTGAGAAGAGAAACAGTCACAAGAGACGAGGTTTCTTCTATATTTGGCACTTCAAGACTTCCCGAAGCGTTGTTGTTGTTTGTGTTTTCATCAGAAAAACCATTAGGATTGGTTACTTCAACATTAAAAGTATGGTTACCCACGGATAGCGTAACTAGAGGAAGTGAAACGACTTCTGTAGAAAATTGCGCCAAAGACCCTGTCCAATTGAATGTTTGTGAGGCTCCGCCATCAATATTGTATTCAATGGTTGCTGAAGAAAGAGTTTGCGACCCCGAATTAGATAGGGTGAACTGGGGAATAAAGTTTGTTCCGCAGACGGCTGTTTCTTCTAAACTAGCGTTTGTTACACCAGCATCATATTCTGCAGAGCTTGCCCCTGAAGGATCAAGGCCATCAATAAAATCAGCCCCACTATTGTTTGGGTCTAACCAAAACTTAAGCTGGTTGGATTGGTTGCTACCGGAAGGGTTCCAAGATTTTGAAAAACGCCCGTAGTAATCTGGTCCGTTAATATTATTGCACGAGGCAGCCCCCCCCCATAACTGACCAATAATTCTGTGACTTTGATCAAATAAAGGAGAACCAGAAGACCCCCCTTCTGTAGTGGTGTTTCTGTCCCATTGAACAGTCCAGGTAGAATTATTCTCCGTAGACCCCATAGCTGATGAGACACTCGCATTGTCATCATCAAAAGAAATTTTTTTGATATCTCCTGAAGGATGATGAATACAAACAGTAGAAGATGGAATTGCTCCAGTTCGGTCCCATCCAGCGAAGAAAGGGTTGTGGGATGAAGGAACCGTATTGTTTGTTAATCCTCCGGTGATTTCAACAAGGCAAAAGTCTGTTGGTGTTCTTCTAGAACGAAGAGTAGCCCCGCTCAAAGAAACAAAAGAAGGGGAGCTGCCTGGGTTGTTGCAACCGCTTGATTGCCAATTAAATCTAAAAATCCAGTTTGCAGGGTTTGAGTAACAGTGGTTGGCTGTTAAAACATATGGGGTACCATCATTTAAAACATTATTGATTAGTGCACCAGTACAAAAACCACTATTTCCCGAAACCAACATGACTACACTATTTCTTTCGTTAACCCAAGAAGAACCATCTGGGCAGTTCACATTCATATTACAGGAACCAGAGCTACCAAAAGCCTTTTCCAGAAACTCACTTGCTGTTCTGTAACCATGAGTTACAGTGTTCACATTAACAAAACCCTCAGGGTTGTCCTTTGGAATATAATATTCTACTACGACGGTATTGCCTGGAACGAGTTCTGTTCCTAGTTCTCCATTGTAGATGTGGTTTTGTTTAAATGACCCAAGAATAAAAGATTTATCAGGGTTGTATACATAGAGTTCGTTTCCTTCAGGAATTTCAGTGTTCGTGAAAGCTAAGTTCACAGTTAATGCGGCTTTGCAAGATAGTACAAGTTGCCAGATACGCCCACCGTTTTTAAGGTCCATCCAAGTACCACTATTCTGAAGGTTGAGTTCTGTATAATTATTATAACCAAAACGCCAAGGTCTATCGCCAGAGCCATCATAATGATCGTCTTCTTGCTTCAAAGAAACAAGGTCTGGGGTTTCAAACAACCAAGTATCAATGGTTTTGTAATTAGATTTTTTTTTAAATGTTTTAGGAACACCACCATCTCCCTGCACTTGAGAGAAAAAAGAAAGAGGGAATAACAAGGCAAAAAATAAGATTGAGTTAATAATTTTCATTTCGTTTTGAGTTTAGATTTGTTTAGTTTGTTATTTTGTTTTTAATTCTTTTGATACTACAACCCTTTGCTGGTGTTTCACTTGGTTTTATTTTTTTTTGATTGACATGCCTGTAAATGGCGTTTTTTAGGTAAGAAATGTCTTTTTTTCTTTTACCATCCCAAATATTGTCAATACTTCCTGAATAAATTAATTTAGACGTTCCATCAAAGAAATAAATATGTGGAGTGGTTTTTGCTTTTAAAAGGTTGGCAAGTTCAGCATTTTTATCTAGAAGATAAGGCATTGAATAACCTTGTTTTTTGGCGTGTTTTTTCATTTCTCCAAAAGAGTCTGCACCATTACGTTTTGCTTCGTTAGAATTGATTAATACAAATCCAATTTCATTTTGTTCCGCAAGGTCTTTCAGCTCCTCATATTGCTTTTCCCATCCAGGAAAGTTTGGAGAACCAACAACAAAAGGACAAGTGTTACAACTAAAAACAATGATAAGGCCATTAACCCCGGTTTCTTGTTTAAGACTTGTTGGGTTTCCGCTTGCGTTTTCTAGGGCCGAAACCCCAAAACTTAATATGCTACCGGTCGGAACCTGAGCGAAAGCAGAACCAAAAGAAAAAAGATAAATAAGAAGAGAGAATGTCGTTTTCATTAATTTGGCGATTTATAGAGACACGCAAGTTAATGCTTTTTGATTGAATATTAAAAAAAGGAGAGAAAAGAATCCGGGATGATTCTATATATTTGTGAAACAACCGTCTTGATTTTATGAACCCTTTTGTTATTGGTATTTGTGGGGGCAGCGGCTCCGGAAAAACAACGCTACTCAGAAAGATTTCCGGAGAGCTTGGGGAGCCGAACGTTTCCGTGTTTACAATGGACAACTATTATTTCAAAATTAACAAACAACGTAAAGACCAAAAAGGAGTCGTTAACTTCGATCTACCAACAGCTCTTAATGAGAAACAACTTGTTCAAGATTTACAACAGCTCGTTAAAGGAGAAGAAATAAAAGTTCAAGAATATTTCTTTAATTCTCCACCGGATAAAAAAGTGACCCTAACTATAACACCAAAAAACATTCTGATTGTAGAGGGTTTGTTTCTTTTTCATTATCCAGGTGTTCAGAAAAGGATTGATTTCTCCGTTTTTGTCGATGTGAATATGGACACGCAATTAAAGCGAAGGGTGCATAGAGACCAGAAAAGCAGGGGCTATAAAAAAGAAGATATAATATATCAATGGAACAACCACGTTACACCCTGTTACAAAAAATTCATCCTACCCTACAGAGAACAAGCGTCATTTATTTTTAGAAATGACCAAAATGCCGAAACAGATTTTAAAACATTGATGGGGCTAATAGGCAAAAAAATAAATAAAAACAAATGAAACTAAAGAAGTTTTCTTCTATTAGAACAATCATTTTAGTGGCAGGAGGAATTTCTGCGTCCTTATGCCTACTGGTGCTTTTGTTTTTAAAAACACCTGAAGAGACAGGAAAAGAAATACAGGAAAGTTTTTTAAAGCTAGAGAAACAAGCGTCTCAGGAAGCACAAAAACAGATAGAACGAAAAACTCAAGCAAAATTAAGCGATGGAGAAAAGGCAATATTTATTCATGAGTATAAAAACGATTCCTTAATATTTTGGAACACCAATAAAATGCCGATTCCCAGGCTGGCAACTCTAAGCTTTCCTTCTTCAGGGGTTGTTCACCTTAAAAATGGATGGTATTATTCCGTAGAAAAAAAGAAAGGAAACAAAACAGTGGTAGCTTCTTTTTTGATCAAACAAAGATACCCATATCAAAATGAATACTTATCCAATCATGTTAATCCAAAACTGAGCGACAAGAATTTTAAGTTGTCTTTAGACGAACAAGAGGGAGAAAAGGTGCTCAATGTGGCAAAACAGTATTGTTTTTCATATATATTAAGTAGTGAGAAAAAGAAAAAAACAAACGGATTCCTCTTATTGTTTGGGGGAATATTATGCCTGCTTATCTTGTGTTTTTTTCTAACAATCAAAACACCGATTAAGAGATTTTTATTTGTTTTAGCTTGGCTAACTACAATGTATTTCATAAGCCTTTCTGGTCTCATCGTTTCAAACCTATTGTCCCCAAAACTTTTTGCGTATAACCAAGCCCTTCCCAACTTTTTTTCTTTGTGCATAGTTATTATGAGCATTGCATTGATTCTTTTGGGATTATCGAAAACAAAAACAGCCAAAAGTGAAACAGGGCAGGTATGGAAGCCGATATTGTTACTAGCGATTTGGTGGTTAGTTGAGGGGATGATTCCCTTTGTTTTAAAAAACTCTAACATCCCTGTTGGCCTCGATAATCTATTCGAACTGAAGCCATATTCTTATTTTTTAATTGCCCTTTTTGTTCTATTGTTTTTATCGTACAACGTCCTTTTTAGAAATGTATTACAGGGCCTTTTGTCTAAAACAAAAGGAGGCACTGTTATGTTGCTTTTTTTATTGTGTGCACTCTTTTTTGTTTTTGAACTACTCGTGTTAGACGAAACCACCGTATCTATTGCTCTTCCTATTTCTTTAACCATAACAAACCTTGTTTTTTTAAACAAGGAATCATTTAAGCAAAGGCTTCTTAGATCTGTTTTTTCGACAGTAATATTAACTTCTGCTTTGGTTTCTTTATTAACCGTTTTTAATGCAAAAAAAGACCTTCAAGCTCGACAAGTTCTTGCTAAGAAAATTATTTCGGAGAGAGATGTTGAATTGGAACTCAAATACATTGATTTGTCAACGGAAATTGGCCAGTCAGATTATTTACTAAAAATAATTCAAGGCAAACAAGAAAACCTCAGTGCCCCTTTATTTTCCAATGTTTTGGAGAAAAAGTTCTTCAATGGTTTTTGGGAAGGATATGAGCTTTCGTTTAATCTGTTTGATTCATTAAAAAACGAGGTGGTCATAAGTGAGAACACGGATCACGAAGGGTGGGAGTATCTCATAAAGGAGAAAGGGCTATCTCTAGGGATCAGCCCAAGAGTCTTTTTTGTTCCTGATGCGCCGTCAAGTGTCAACTACATTATCAAGCAAGAAATAAAATCAAAGAACAAAAAAGATACCGCAGGAGTGCTATTTATTTCTTTAAAATCAAAACTGATACCTGAAGAAATTGGCTTTCCAAGATTATTGATTTCAAATAAAGCAAACACCTTAGAATATCTTAAAAAATACTCTGTAGCGAAATATAAAAAAGACAAATTAAGAAGGTCGTTTGGGTCTTACAGCTATCCAATTAATTTAAGTTCTTATACGGATACAATAGCAAGTTCCCATGTCTATGATGGATATTTGCATTTTGTAATGCGGGGGCCTTATGGAAGCGCTGTTGTGCTCTCTAAAAAGAAACCTGAAGGACTCGCTGTATTTACCCCATATGCATATGTTTTTTGTTTAATGGGATTGTTGAGACTCGTTTTTCTCTTGTTTTCAAATGGAGGGGCTCGCGGTCTCACGAGAACTATTTCCTTAGCTTTCAAAATACAAGCAATACTTGTTTCTATGGTCGTGTTGTCTTTGTTTTTGTTTGGCGCAGGAAGTGGTCTTTTTGTAAAAAACCAATACACCAACTACAATAAACGGGTTATTAATGAAAAACTGGAGTCTGTTTCAGAGGAACTCAAGAACAAGGCGGCAAAAATGGATAAAATAGACATCATTGTAGACGGTAGTTTTCTTGAAAAAACACTAAGCAAGTTATCCCGTGTGTTTTTAACAGACATCAATATTTACGATGAAAAAGGATTTATGATTTCTTCTTCCCGTCAGAAGGTTTTTAACTCGGGCTTGTTAAGCGAACAAATTAACCCAGATGCATTAGAGAGCCTAAAAAAAAGAGAGAAAAATAGTTATGCACAAAAGGAAAATATCGGAAGCCTATCCTATACCTCTTCGTATAAGCCGATCAACAATAAGCAAGGTAAAACCATTGGATATATCAACTTAGAACACTTTGGCCAACAAGAAGATTACGAGAACCAGATACAAGCATTTTTAGTCGCGATCATTAATGTTTTTATGTTCCTACTAGCCCTTTCGATTATTTTATCGTTAGTTATTTCTAATTGGCTCACACGCCCACTTCAAATTCTTCAGGAAAGCCTTAGTCGATTGAAATTAGGGTCTAAAAATGAAAAAATTGAATATGTTGCCAACGATGAAATAGGCCTAATAGTAAACGCATATAATGAAAAAATTGAAGAGCTTGAAGTTGCAGCAGAAAGGCTAACAAAAACAGAAAGGGAAACCGCATGGAGAGAGATGGCAAAGCAGATTGCCCATGAAATAAAAAACCCCCTTACCCCAATGAAGTTAAGTGTTCAACAACTTTTGAGGGCATATGACCCAAATAAACCAGAAGAATCAACAGAACGAATAAAGAAAGTGGTTGATTCAATAATAGAACAGATAGATGGTTTAACAAAGATTGCTAATGAGTTTTCTAACTTTGCAAGAATACCCCTTCCATTTAAGGAAAAGCAAGACCTGGTTGCCATTATTAAAAACACGATAGTTGTTTATGATGAAAGAGATGATTATAGAATCAGGCTAGAAACTAAAGAGGAAGAGCTAGTGCTTTTGGTAGACAAAGCACAGGTGATACAGGTTTTAAACAACTTAATTAAAAATGCTATTCACGCAGTGTACAATAATGATGAAGGAGAAATAATTATTTCGTGTTACAGAGAAAACAACGCTGCGATTGTTTCCGTTTCCGACAACGGTACGGGCATTAATAAGGAGTTACAGAATAGGTTATTTACCCCTCATTTTACCACAAAAACAAAAGGCAGCGGAATAGGTCTATCTGTTGTGAAGCAAATCATTGAAAATCACGGTGGAGAAATATCCTTTGAGTCCAAAGAAACCAAAGGGAGTAAATTCATATTTGTATTACCATTGAAATAATAACACATCAAGACAACCCTTAAAAAGGGCAAGGACTTTTAATCGTAACTTTTTTATGTGAGGAAGGTAATAGTATCGTGATACTTTCGGCATGAAGATACAACCGTTTATTTATAGAACCATATAAACGATCTCCTTTTATAGGGTTGTTCAATCCCTTTTTATGGGCAGAGTGTACTCGTATTTGGTGTGTTCTCCCTGTTTCTGGATAGAATGCCACACGAACAGAACCCTCTTTGTTTTGAATGACCTTAAACTTAGTTTTAGAGGGCTTCCCCTCTTTAAAACAAACCAGCTGGCGAGGGCGATCGAAAGGATCTAATCGAATAGGGAGGCACACCTCTCCTGTTTTTCGCGGTAAAGGCTTGTCCAAAATGGCCAGGTATTTTTTTTCTACACGGCGCTCTATAAATTGTTTTTGAATAAAACGATGCGCCTCTTTGTTTTTAGCAATCAACAATACCCCCGAGGTTTCATAATCCAAACGATGTATAAGTCCTGGACCAGAAATGTAAGGGTAGTGTTTTTTTACCCTTGTAGCCACAGAGTCTTTTACTTGTTTTCCAGGGACAGAAAGCATGCCGTGAGGCTTGTCAATTGCCAAGAGGTTTTCGTCTTCGTATAAAACAGTTAAAACGCTCTTTTTTAGAGAGGTTTTCAATGGGTTTTCATCAATGGAAACTCCTTTTAGCATATGAGACAATATGGGCTCGCACTTTCCTCGGCAGGCAGGGTAGTGTTGGTTTTGTTTTCTAACTTCCGATTCAGGAGCGACACCCCACCAAAATTCAGTAAAACAGATTGGCCTTAGGTTGTTTTGGTAGGCATATTGTAATAATCGAGGAGAGCAGCATTCGCCTGCCCCAGAAGGAGGAAGTTTAAAAACGGTGTCTTCAAAAATTTTTAGTAAGTCTTTTTCCTCTCCAAAGGCGTTCAGAAAGCGATATTGTTTAAAGAGCTGTTTTTGCAGAGAGCCGGACATATCTGATCGTTTTCTCTTTTTCAGTGCAATCTTTTCGCGAAGATGATTCAAATGATTTTTGGCTTCAGCCAGTTTTTGTTGTAGCTCTTTTTTTTGTTTTTTGAACAGTATTTGTTCCTGCTTACTTTGTTCATTAAGAGTATCGTTTATGGCGAAATATTCGGAAGACGAAAGTTCTGACTGTCCAATCAACCTTATGTTCTTTCGTTCTTCTTTTTTTGCTTTTATTCTTCTTTTTTCTTTCAATATAAAATGTGATAATTTTTCATTAAGCTCCTCATAACGGTTTATTGAATCTATTAATAGAGGTGAACTTTCAAGCTTTTTTATTTCTGTTGTCATCTGATCAATCTCCCTTTCCCCCGATCTAAAAAAGGATTCTTTATGGTGAACATTGAAAACAGGAGGAACGTAGCCGTCAGGCCAAAAATCATTATCTAGCTTTCCAGAAAAAGCTTTTAAAAAGCCAATAACACCCAGCTTATTTTTCACGATGAGGACCCCAAACATTTTACCTATTCGCTCAAAACAGTGTTTTATTTTCCCTGTGAGCAATTCATTTTTAACCTGATCTGCAGCAAGCAGAGAAATCGAGTTTGGCTTATGATAATATGGATAATTGAACAATTCTGGTAGGTCGTCCGCAGCAACATCTAATTTATGAAATAATTCAAGGTCCTTCAAGTCTTGACAAAGATACAATGCAGAACGGAAATATCAATTAAACCGGGGAAGCGAACGAAATAAAAATTATCTTGCGTTTGTTATACATGCGGGGTAGCCTTTATCGGAAGCCATCGGAAAGAAACCATCCCAGAAAAAAAATTAAAGCTTTACCACCTTAAAGTGTTTTTCAAACCCACGGTTAAAGCATTTGACAAAATAAGTTCCAGGAACAGAATCCGCTAAAGAAACTTGAGTTTTACCATTACCGTTTTTTGTAACGGAGCTTTTATTAATCGTTCTTCCTAGATTGTCGTAAACCTCAATATTGATATCTTCGATTAAAGCAGAAAAGGATTCGATTTCTATAATGAAATCGTTTTTAGTTGGGTTGGGATAAATCATTATTCCATGTGAGATCATTTCTTCAACAAGGCTGGCCTCAACCTCAATAGGAACGCCTTCTTCATACAAACAGATATTGGCCTCGTCTTGAACAATCACATTATAAGTACCAACAGGAAGGTTGGGAAAGACATTATTAGACACAAAGTTTTGTCCCCCATCTATACTATAAAGGTAGGGACCAACACCCGATGTGGGGTTGATTTCAATTGATCCATTTGTTGAAACGACAGAAGAAGCATTTGTGGCTATAATCTCAACTGAAACAAGTGAACAAGCATCAACAAAAACCACCTCCTCAAAAGAACAATCCCCAGTAGCGCCTGTAACCGAAATATTGTAAGATCCTTGGGCCAAGCCACTGAAGCTGTTTGTTTCTTCATAAGTTTGTCCCCCATCGATGCTATATAGAAAAGGGCTCAAACCAGAACTTGTGTTGATTGTTATGGCTCCATCATTTGTAAAAGGAGAGCTTGTAGCCGTCACCGTCACCTCAGCGGAAATATCACATCCTTCTCCATTAGGACAGAAGACCTCAAGTGTTTCATAGTCAAACTCCCCGTCATTAAAAACAATTGTTTCTCCAGAGGAGTTCATAACGAGAAAGTTTCCAATACCATATCCACAACAAATCCCATCACCCCATGAATCATAAACATATAGAGAAAAGCACGATCCATAATCAAGACAAATATCTTGAGTATACACTTGTCCATTTGTTAAAGCACCACTAGCAATTAATTCACCACTGCCTTCATCAAAGACCTCCCAAGAGGTCTCTTGGGGGTAATTATCAGGATTAATCTGTAAAGTGATGATATCGTAACTTGAATCCAGGTTTGTATTCGCGGAAACAGAATTATTGGTTAAATCACCATCGGCTTGGCTATTGATACTTAATAGATTCAATACAATATTGTTAGTAAACTCAGTTAGGTTATTATCGATGTTTATTTGAACGGTTCCTTGCTCCTCAAAAGGAATATCAACGGTCGCATCAATCAGCCCAGACACCATTCCGTTAACAACAACCTGAATAGACACATCCGTTATGGTTGTTTCACCACGATTTTTAATGACCGCGTCGATTTGCACTTCATCATTACAAACGACGGTAAGATTTCCAATGGAGAGGTCTCCATCAAAAGCATGGACTTTACTTAGTACAACATTTAAGGTGTCGTTATTGGAATATTCATCATCAACGTGGCTCACAATAGCCTTAATATTGTAGTCACCGACATTCGAAAAGTCTTGTGGTATGG
>MDTD01146167.1_pt1 | contig 10594 bp, 5 predicted proteins | sample 811221 | NCBI WGS metagenome assembly MDTD01 (sample SAMN05326646, study PRJNA326480) | marine metagenome | isolation source: seawater | place: Pacific Ocean: South West | collected 2011
AATTAATACACTAGTTTTTGAACTTGGTACAGTATATAGTGTAGAGGGAGACCCTGAACTACCGCTCATTCCTGAAACGAAACCTTTTTTAAAATCATTTGCCATTTGTTATTCCTATTTATTATCCTAAAGCAATCGCCATAGCGATTGAAAATCCTGTTGTTGCAATATTAGAACCAGCAAGGTCAGCATCTGTAACACCAGTTGTTAACATTGTACCTGACTGATCAGGTAATGTTATCGTTCTATCCGCCGTTGGGTTTGCAACGACTAAACTAGTTTCATGTGCATCAACGCCTGTTCCTTCAAATATTACACTAGTTCCGAGATATAAACTTCTCCACGATTGAGTATCAGCACCTAAATCAAAACTATTATGAGTATTAGGTATGAAATTAGAGTTTACATCAGCATTAAATACAACATTGTCAGTAGCGGCATCACCCATTGTAATATTACCTGTTGCAGTAATATTACCAGTGACCCCTAAACCATCGGATGTTACTGATACAATTCCTGTACCACCAACACTTATATCTACCTGATCAGCAGCGCCAAAGAATATACCAGTGTTTGTATCACCAGTATTTGTAATTGAAGGTGCTGAGGCAGAACCGTCAGGAAAACTTGCAATACCTGTAATTACAGGATTTGCTGAAGTTGCACTATTACTATTTAGGGCGACAACCGCCTCAACAATATCAGTTGCTGATGCGATCATTCCTGAAGCGCCAGTTACACTTGCTATATCACCTACATCTACTGCTAACTCATTGAATTCAACTCTAAACTCTTCTAGAGTATTGGATGTGGTTACATTTCTATCTGCCATTTGTATCTACCATCTTATTTAGTAAGTTTTTTATCTCTTTAAAATCTTCTCTTAATTCATTCACTTCTCTAACTAATCCTCTTACTGTTTCTTTTTCTACTTTTCTTGCAGAGACTTTTCTCATATAAACTTCATAACCATCTTTATCTTTATTGACGATTGCAGTTGATTCTGTGTCTCTAACTAAATTCTCAAAACCTTCTACTTTTAATTCACTCATTATACTGCCAATGCAATTCCTCTCAAATCTTTTATTCTTGGTACAATCGCACTATTTGTGCCAGTTAAAACTATTTTAAGTTGAAACGAAGTGAAACCACTTAGGTCTGAAGCACTAAATTTATATTCTTTAAATGTAGTATCATCTTCAGCATCAGGAACATTAGTATCTTCAGCGCCAGTTGAATTAAATCCTGTAAATCCTATATCTTGTAATCTTCTTGTTTCTTCACCACCAGTTGTTCTAAAAAATAATTTCATATCAGAACCAGTTTGTATATTCGCACTAATACGAATATCTAGAGCAGTTGAGTTATTATCTAGAATTATTGGTCTAGTTAAATATTTTGTCTCAGCACTAGTTTGACTTGCCTTAGTTTCAGCAACAAAATCTGGTGTAGTACCACTAGCAGGACTATTTATTCTATTTTTAGTTACAAATACACTCATTGATTCTGTATCAATAACTGGTGATAAATTATCTTGAGTAGTAGTCATATCTAGTATTGTCATAAATGATTTATTGCCACTCATTTCATTTGTTTCATTAATAGATGAAGCAATAACTTGAGGTGCATTAAATAATATATTTTCACCAATAGGTGCTGCTTCAGCATTAGGTGCTGATGTTAAAGTATAAGATGTTTGTGAACCATCTATTGATGTACCAGTTGTTGTTCTTATTTTAGTTGAGATTGCAGTACCAGGAACAGTCATTGTAGGAATGAATAGTTGACATTGATCTAAATGTCTGTTCTGTGATGCAACAACTGAAGAACCGCCAGCGTTGCCTGTTGCGTTTGCATTTGTAGAAAGTGTTATATCATAACTATCATGTGTAATATTTGAGATACTAGTATGTGTTGTGTTAAATTCACTTGCAGGTATATTATTAAGAGTAGAACCTACACCTGAGATAGTTACATTTGCAGTTGTACTATGCATACCATGATTAGGGTGTGTTACTCTTACAACAGCAGAACTTGCAGTTGTTTTAAATGGGTTTGCTGCTAATGTTCTTGTATCAACAGCATCATTAACTAAAGTAACAGATCCTGTGCTTGAAGTTTCAAAAGATGCACGATTAAGTTTGAACTTTAAATCTAATTCTTGGTTTGCAGTCCATGTAGAACCATTTTGTGATTTAAATAATACACCCGTTGATGGTTGTTTAGAAACTAATCTACCACTTGATAATGCTTTCTTACCAGTCTCAGCAACATAAACAGTATAGTCAGTTGTATTTGCTAAAAGAACTATTGCATATTCTGTATCTTGAGGTAAGTAAATAGGTGCGTCAAAAGTAAATTTAGTTGCAGTTTCACCAGTTGTTGATGTATTTACTGAACCAGGATTTATTGTTTTAGATGCAAGTGGCACAATTCTATTTGAAGGGTACCCGTTAACAACTGGTCTTAATTCGCAACATACAGGTATATTAGATGATTTAGTTTTAAAGAATACCTCTACTGAGGTCACGAACATACCACCGTCTTGATCTACCATAAATGTTTGCGCTAAGGGATCTCTCGTGGGATCTCTAGTAAATGCTCTAGAACGACCACGACCTGAACCTCTTTCTGCACTTGTAACTCTTGTATTTGTTCTTGTTGTTGTTCTATCTTCATTCACAACACTTCTTCTTATTTGTGCCTCTCTAGTTGCTATAATTAACTCTTGTTTTGTTTCTATAATACCTGAGGCAGTATATGTTGCTTCAGCACTTGTTGAAATCAGAGATGAATCATTAGAATTAGTTGAACTTGAAGTCAACCTAAATACTCTTTCACCTGTTCTCCATCTAGGATTTGAATTTACTTTAGGATCAGGTATTGCAAAAGTACCTTGTACTTTACCATTTGCATCTGTAATTAAAGAACCACCAAGTGAACCACCGTTAGGTGTTACATATGCAGTTGCTGCCACATTATCAAAGAAAGGATAAACTCTTGTACTAGGTCTTAATTCAGTAGCAGTAAACGATATTGTTCTTGATCTGATAAACGGTATGAAGGCAACATTAATTGTTCTATCACCAGCACTTCTTCTAACTGTTCTAGGAATTATATTTGTTCTAATTCCTGTTCTTCTTTGTCCTACTCTAGTTGTTGTGGTTGTTGTAGTTGTTAAATTTCTGCCTCTTCTTCTAGATGAAGTAGTTACTTGAGGTGTTCCAGTCCATGAATTTTGCCACTCATTCCATACAGTACCTAGAGAGAAACTACCATCTCTATTTTGTGTTGCATTTTGTGTCATTGTATCAAAAGGTCCTGCCTGATTAATTACTAACTCAGGTCGTCTCTCTGTTTCTTTCCACTCATCTCTTGAAGGACTTAATGCGACAAGACCGGTAAACTTAACAATATCAAACGGATTTATATTTTCTGTTTGTGTAGCATAAGGTTGTGTGATTTCTGTTGTTTCAGAATATTTTAGAGTTAAGAAGTCACCAGTTTTTTGATAATTAGAATTTGATCTAGTTGTATCATTTAATGCTGAAGTTGAACCATCTGAATCTGATTCTATTAATTTAACAGCATCTGTAAAGTGTGTAGGTCTACCTTCACCATTTGCCATGTCCATAGCAATATTGTAATCATCATTTGTTACATCACCTGTGTCATGTCCTGTAAAGTTATCTACAATGAAACCATTTTTAAATCTATCAAAACCATCAGCATCTTGTATTTGTAAATTTTCTGCTGCAGTTTCTAGTAAAGATAACTGAGTATAATATTCAACATTTTCTATTCTTCTTTCAAGATTACCAATATCTCTCATTGTGTATCTTCTATTATCTTGTGAATTTATTGTGATATCATCAACACTAAATGTATATGCAGGTATATCTAAAGTATAGATATGCATAGCGTTATCAATATCTTTAGGTACTATAGGAGTTACTGAAGAGGTGCCTTTTACTACTTCGAAGTCACCCTTTTCAGTTATGAATATTTTATCAATTCTATCTAAGTAGTGTTCTAAATCTGAAGATATCAAAGAACCAAATTTAGGTACATCAATCGCTGCAGCGCCAGTGCCGTCAAATTCTCTATCATTACCGCCAGAGTTAATTGTTGTTGCGTCATCTACTCTAGGTCTAAAATCTAAACAATCTCTAAGTTTAAATACTTCACCAGTTGTATCTGAAGTATATTCAGGAATAATTTCATATTGTGATGACGGATAACTATCAACACTAAAATATTCACCAGAACCATGAGAATAGAAACTAAATGTAATTAATAATCTACCAGTGATTGCAATAGCATTTTCTTTTTTGATTAATCTACCTATATCATAGAAGTTATCTCTTTGTCCTGTATCTAAAATAAATCTATCAGTAACATCTGTATCACTAGCGGTTGCATTTGTACTGAAATCTGCTGCCATCTTAACACTAGTGAGTGTGTGAACATCTGCTTTGCCGATACTAATAACATCAGCAGTTGCTGCTGCCTCTGTAGATATTTGTACTGTTTGTGCTGTATTATCTGTTTTACTTTTTTGACCTGCAGTTGATCTAGATAGTGATGCAATAATTTTTACTTTAGCAGAACCAAAACCAGCACCTAAAGCAATCGTTAATGTACCAGAACCTGTACCAGATAACTCACTTGAAGTTAGTTGTATTAGATCACCTACAGCACCAGAACCAGGTGCAGTTTCTAAACTAAGAACATAATCTGCATCAGCAGCAGATAAAAATGTTTCACCTGAAGCAGCAGATAATGAGATTGACCCAGATGATAAGTTACCTATGAATGTTCTTCTTACTGTATAACTTGTATCTGTTTGTAAACTGTTTGAAGTTGTTAATAATGTTTTTATAGGTGTAAATGGTAATTTAAATATTGCAGTATTTTTATCACTACCATTAATCAATGTTCTATTTTTAGTTGCTACTTTAGAAGTTGCAGCACCCGAACCACCAACAGCAGTTGTTAATTCTAAATCAGTATCACTTGTAATACTTTCTACAATTTTTGTTGTAGTAGAACCAGCATTATCAATAAATGTAATTTGATCACCAATAACTAACTCACTTTGAAACTTTGTACCAGAACCAAGAATACCTGTGCCAGAGTTTGCAATAGAAATGTTTCCTGTTAATGCAACTCTTGAACCAAAGTCGGCAGATAAATCAACATCAGCAGTAAAATCTTCATTTGCAGTATCACTATGAAGTTGTTTAACTTCACTAAATGTTCTAGAAGTCGCACCCTTACGACCAAAAGCACTAAACTGAACAACAGCAGTATAAGATGAACTTGAACCTGTTATAGTTTCGTTTTCTGTAAATGTACCTTGAACATTTGAAAGTTGTACAGTATCGTGTTTTGCAGTTGCGCCAGAACCAGAATATGTTTGTGAAGAACCTACAGCAGTCGGTGTGCCACCAACACTTGCATCTGAGAACACCTCAAAAGTAGTTGAGGTAGGATTCTTAACTGTAAAGTTTCCGTTAATATCAGTCATACCAGAAACACCTGCAATCGTAACTACTTGACCCTCTTTAAATGAATGACCACCTGACATTGTAACAACAACAGGAGTTGCTGTTGAAGCACCAGTTATAGTTGCAGATTTTTCAGTTGAGACACTTTCTACAACACCAGTTGCACCTGAAGTGCCGCCTGTTACTGTTTCACCGGTTGTAAATCCAGCAGCATTACTAATTGTGCCGTCTACTTCGATACTAGTAAACATTTCAACATCAAATAAGAATGCTTTGAATACACTTGTTTGAGCAAATACTTTACTTGTTGCTGTTCCTGATCTATGTTCGAACCCTCTTATTTTTGCACGACCTATTTGTGCATCTGAAACGGTCGATTTAGTACCTGGTGTAACTGTTAATTCATCCATCAAACTTACAGTACGATAAGGTGAAACATCTGAGGCATTAGAACCAGTAACAACGCCCATGTCAGGAAGACTATGAACATTTGTTACATTAACAAAGTTGTTTATATCGAATGTAGTTTTATTATTATTAACAGTTGCAAAATCTCTTGCCTTGTCAACATCTTTAATTGCTTGAGATATTTTTTCTATTTCATATCCTCTTACATATGCTTTACCAGGAGATAGAAGAGCAGCAAGTTTTGCAGTAGAAGCAGTGCCATCATCTTCAGTTGTAGCACCGTCAGAAAAAATTCCTCTGTTATTTCCGTCTAGAACACTCTCTCTAATATCTAATGCGAAATCTCTTACTGAGTAATCGCCTGACTCATCAAAGGTTCTTCTTGCCATTGTATCTTCAATTACATTAAATTCTGTAGCACGAACCTGTTTAGTTAAGATACCAGTATTGACTCGTGCTAACTCAATGAAATTATTATCTGTTGTTGCAGTAAGTGCTAATTTTGCTAAAGTAAGGGAAATTTTTAATCTATGAGCACCTGGTGCATTTTCATTTGAAGAACCAGCAGCATTATCATTTAGGTTACCATCTTCAGTAGGTGTGTTTATAGTTTCTGTTACATCAAGTCCTATTCTGTAAGAAGGTGTATCTGTATATTTGTCTAGTATTAAAGTTTGTGCTGTGTTTTGTACAAAGAAACCTCTAGTATAAAAAATACCTGCTTCTACTTGTGCAGCAGAACCGGTTGCAGTTCCACTCACGGCACAGGTTATTGAAGTGTTTACACCACCAATAGAAATCGTTGCAGTAATATTTTCTGCAGCAAATGTACTAGTTGTATTATTAGAACCTGAGTTAATGTATTTTACAAATAAAGTATCAGGATCAGTACCATCAGTAACTACTGTATTTACAACTGTCGCTTGAACACCAGAAGTTGCACCTGTAAATGTGCCGCCTACTAAATTTGAAAGTGTTGAAGTGCCAGAGAAAGAGGTTAGTTTAACTGCTTCATAATCAGTATTAACAGAAATCTGACCAGGTATGACCATAGCACCTTCTTTGAAGATGTTATTACCAAATCTTTCTATTTGATTTTGAAGAATTGTTTGTGCTTGAGTTAACTCTCTTGCCTGAACAGCAAAAGAAGGTCTGAATAGTACTCTATGGTAACTATTGCTGTCAGCATAATCGTCATAGTATGGACTGACATTAAAATCCGTTAAGGTTGCCATTGTTTATCCTAGAACTCAATAATTAGTTTAATATTTTCTGTTTGGTCAGAAGCACGGGAAATAGGCGACCTGTGTTCTACATAGATTATATCTCCTGAGTCGGGTTGAATTTCTGGGTTTGAATATCCAGAAGAGAATACAACAGCATTAACAGTAGCACTTGAACTTGTATCTGGTGTTGCAGTTGCACCCGAAGATTGTCCTGTTATTACATTAGCGCCACTAAATGCAGTTAAATTTCCATTTGCATCTGTACCATAATCTGGGAATCTAGTTTGACAATAGTATAAAATTTTATTATCAGAGTCCCAAGATACTACTCTACCTACAGCACCAGTTGTTGCTTGATTTATTTCTTCATCAATCGTAAATGTGCCTGGTGTTGGTGATGAAGCAATTTTAATTGCCTTAACACCTCTTAATGTAGTACCTGTTGAAACAGTTGAGGTGCCGAAGTTTGTTGGGTCTCTTACAACACCTACTGTTCTAAAATCGTTTGTTGCTAAAATATCTGAAGTACCTTCACTACCAGTTAAATCTGTATTTAACATTACAAAGAAACCACCTAACTCTTTGATAGCATCTTTACCGTGACCACCTTTAGGAGGAATAATCACATTTAAATTACACCCTGATCCGTTACCACCAGCATTTGTAGCGGCGACAACATCAGCACTACGAATATATGCGAAAGTATAACCAGTACCTGCAGTTGTTACCGTTGCAGCAGTTATAGCACCAGAGGTTAGTGTAACTGAAGCAATACCACCAGAACCATCACCACGAATAGGTATTGCAGTAATTGTACCAGAGGTTGCACCACCACTAACATCATATGAAGAACCACCAGCAACAACAAGAATAGTGTCTAATGCACCGTCAACAGCGGCATTTGAAACAGTTGAATTAGTTGAAACAGGCATAAAGTCAGTTGATACAAAGTTAGTAACTTGAGAAGTAGATAGTGAATACATAAACTTCCATCTGTACCCATCAGCAGTTGAGAATATTGAAGTTGAGGTTGAAGTAGGTTCGTTAGTTGACGCTGTTGCACCATCATTCTCAATAACTTTGTAGACATTATTAGCAGAATTGATTACATAGAAAGATGAATCAAATATATTTGTTGCACCACTATTAGCAGTATTTGAAGAACTTATATTGTGTTCATACATATCATAAGTTGTGCCTGTAACCCATGTTCTTTTAGGAATAACTTGAGAAATATCTGAAGAAGCAATCTTTTTTAGACCAAGTATTTCATCATAATTGTAAAACTCAGAACTTACATCATCATTTGGTGTAGGTGGTGTAGAGTCTGTACCCTCATTTACTGTATTACCTTGAACATCTGTATCTGTTTGCCAAGTAGATGATCTACCGATAAACAGATAGTATGCAGTTGCCGCTGTTTCTGAGAAAGACTCAACGAACTGTTCCGCATTATTTAATCTGAATTTTGAAGTGATAATCGCTGCCATAATTTTCCTTTATTACTATTTATACAAATATTTATCCCCTAGTGTAAATCTGTCCAAGCAGTACCATTATACACTTGTGCCTTATTTGTTGCGGTTAAATAAATCATCATACCTGCAGCAGGTGAACTTAGTGCTGCATCTCTAGCACTTGTAGTTGCATAAACAGGAAGTTGAATGTGAGTAGCAGCAACACTTTCAAGATTACTATAAGATAACTGTCCTGAACCGTCTGTTTTTAAAACTTGATTCGCAGAACCATCTGCTTGCGGCCAAGACTGACCATCTAATACAACTGAACCTGATCCATTAGGTGTGATAACGATATTATTATTACTTGCTGATACAATTTGTTTTGCGTTGACATCTAAATTACCACCAAGTTGAGGTGTCGTATCTTCTACAATGTTTGCAAGTGTACTAGGTGTCGCAGAGGCAAAGGCAGAACCGTTCCAAGTAAGAACATCACCAGTGCTTGGTGATCCTGATATTGAAATTTGTAGTGCTGACCCATCACCCAATGCAGTATATAACTCATTAAAGTTATCATTAATTAAATCGCCCCCAGCACGAAGAGTAGTACCCCCTCCATCGTTTGCACTTGATCCTAAATTGAGTGATTGTTTTGCCATATGAACTATTTATACGATTAAGTTAGATCGTCCTCATCAAAATTTGTATTAGTGCTATCAAAAGTCCTAGTAGTTGAAGAAAAATCCCCTACCGTTCTAGAAAACTCACTTGGGAATGCAATATTTGTCTTTAGATTTCTACTATTATTCACAGGATCATTTAATTCACCTAGTGTTAATACAGTACCATTTAATGTGCTATCTAACATTCCTGATAAATGATAGTTGCCCCATTGAGAAACAGGCACACCTGTACCGTTTATGTATGGTCCTGAGAATATCCCAAACTGAAATGCGTTTTTTGTTCTAGGTCCTGCATATGCAAATCCGTGATTTCTAAGTTGACCTCTTATTTTGAAACCTAAATCTTCAGAGTCACCAAATAGTTTTACAGTTACTTTTCTATTTACTGTAACATCTCTTGTACTTGCGGTATGTGTATCTCTATTGTCATTACCTACTTTAGCACTTGCTCTTAAAGTAGTGCCATCTGTATCTGTTCCTGCTCTTCTACCAAATACAGTTGCAAATAAGAATTTGTATGTTGAGAATAATGGTGTATCTTCAATGCCAGTTACGATACCTTGAACAGGTACAGAAATTTCACCACTAACTCTTGTCTGAATTCTAACTAGACCTGATACATTAAATCCTGATGGGTGTATTGCCTTTTTAATATAGTCTCTCCACTTTGTAATACTTTCACCAACTTTTACAACATAAGAATAATCTTGATAATAAACACTATCTTGAATTCTTTTATCTTTCTCTGAAATAAATCCGTCTTGAGTTGTATATGCACCGCTTGTTAATACTTTTGTTGCTACTGAAGCAGTAGCAGTTGCCTGATCTACCTTTTCAATTACTACTGTTCCTGAACCAGAAAATGTTAAAGTTTGACCAGCGACAACAGCACCAGTTGCAGTTGTAAATGAAATTTTGTTTGTACTTGTATCAATAGATTTTAAAGTACCTGATGTACTACCACTACCAGTGAATGTTTCATCTGCTGATATAGTACCTGAACTTGATTTATAAACAGCATTACCTTCTAATACAACCGTAGGTGTGCCTGTAAAATTAATGCCTTGATCTAATATTGAAAACTTTTTAATTCTACCTATTTCATTACCGTATGTTCTAACAACAGCACCTGTGCCAAGTGTACTTGAAACTGTTGCCGTAGGTAAAGAGGTCATGCCATGACCGCTTCTAGTGACTCTTACATCAGTAATATCTTTTGTTGCTGATGTTCCTGCCTCTTGAACTATTTTATTACCTGTATAAGGATCACCTGCTTGTGTGCCATCTTCTAATATAATATGATCTGC
>MDTD01000314.1_pt1 | contig 10593 bp, 8 predicted proteins | sample 811221 | NCBI WGS metagenome assembly MDTD01 (sample SAMN05326646, study PRJNA326480) | marine metagenome | isolation source: seawater | place: Pacific Ocean: South West | collected 2011
CTAGTCCGACTCGAACGGACATGAACCGAAGTTCAACGGATTTTGAATCCGTCGCGTCTACCAATTCCGCCATAGGGGCATAGAATAAGTATTTAAAACTTTATATCATATGAAAAGAAATTAACTAAAAAATTATTTTTCATTTTTCAAAAAATTTAACCCCAATTTTCTTATTAAGAAAATATAAAGATATAAAGAAACCAATAATTAATAATGTTGGTAAATACATTTGTTCAACCACTTGATTGTAATTTCTGTCAATAAAAATATTACTAGAGGAGTCAATTAATCTTTTAAAAAAAAAAGTAAAAATTATTACTTGAGGTGTATCGGATAATATAACTGCGAGAAAAAATTTTTTTAAGTTCAGCTTAAATAAAACCACTGAAAAATTCTTAATTATATAGGGTACTCCTGGAAGAAAACGAAATATAATATAAACAATAAGAGGGTTATTTGAAATTAATGGTTTTTTATATTTAAATTTTGGAATCAAACTCTTTGTTCTTGTAGCTAAAAAAAAATTTATTATAGAACTTATCACAAGTGTAAATAAAGAAAAAAATACACCGAAATATCCAAACGCAAGAGTTGAGATTAAAAGTACTGGAGTTACAATACCTACTAAAGAAAGCCAAAAAATAGAAACTAAAACAAAAGAAAAAGAGAATTTATAAAAATGTAAATTCACTAGATATTCTAATGACAGATACAAATTAAGTATTTTATCGATTATCTCAAAGGTCATTTTTTAAGATATAAAATAATATTATTGTTAAATACGATCTAGTTCTTTTTTAAAAAGCTTTGAATTTAAAAAAAGAAATTAAAAACATTTTTATTAATTTAAAGCCATCTCTGAATCTTGATATTTGTGTTTGACCATATGTTCTTGACTCATACCTAACTGGAATTTCAATCATCTTTAAACTTAGCCTTTGTGATGAAAAAATTAAAAAAAAGTCCCCAAATGGATCAAAATTCTGCAAGTCCTTTGTAAAATGAGTTGCTCTCAAATAATTTTTTTTTGAAATTACCTTAGTTCCACATAAAGTGTCGGTATATTTTTGACCTAAGATCCAACTGAACAGATGAGAAAATAATTTATTAGCTACATAATTTAAAAATCTCATTGCATCCTTTTCCATCGGATATATCAATCTTGTCCCATTAATGAATTCTGCCTCCCCAGAAGATATCTTATCCCAGAATTTAGTGAGTTCTTCAGGTTTAACTGTAAGATCTGCATCTAAAATCATAAGAATTTCATTTTTTGCCATATTAAAACCTTCAAAAACAGCATTCTTTTTTCCTGAACTAGTCTGTTTATAAGCTCTGATGGTATATTTTTTTCTTTTAAATTCATTGTCCTTCATAACATTCTGAATTTCATTCCAAGTGTTATCTGATGAATTGCCTTCTACAAATATAATTTCCATTTTTTTACAAAATTTCTCTATTCTTCTTAAACCACTTTTAATATTACCAGATTCATTTTTGCATGGAATAACTATGCTTACAGAATTGTAATGATTATCTTTAATAAACCTCGTCGATCTACTAACAAGATATTGTCTTAAGCATAAATGATTAATAAATGGTAAATTTGCGATAAATCTATTAATTATTCTGCCAATTCCGAAAAAGCTAAGAGGAAAAAGAATCTTTTTTTCTACTTTAATTATCTGATAATCTGAAACCTCTAAAAAGTTTTTTAAATCAGAGGAGGCAAATAAAGGGGGATTCAAATTTGGCATTTTTAAACCAATTTTTTCGGTTAACCAAAGAACTGGTTGCCATAAAGGAGAGAAATAAGAAATTATCACTCTTGTTTCTGGTTTGCAAAAAGAATGGATTGATTCCAAGGATTTTTGAATATCATGAAAGTATCCAATTGTGTCTGAAATTATTATGAAGTCAAATTTACCCTCCGATAATAATTTATTGTTATTAGAAATAATATTATCGCAATAAAATTTTACTTTAGGAAAATTTTTCTTTGCAAGATTAATCAATTTATCACTTATATCTACTCCAACACTTTTTTTTACTTCAAGCTTGCCGATTAGATTTCCGTTTCCACAGCCTATTTCTAAGACACTACTTTCGCTTGGGATTATTTCTTTAATAACCCGTAAGTCCTCATTATGAAAATATTCTCCCTTTTTTATCCATTTGTCCCTGTTTTTGGACATTGAGTCGAAATGATCTTTTACTTTATGTAAATGTGTTTTTTCTAGATTTGATGGGGTCACATTATTAGTTTGTTTTTCTTATGAATTTACTTATAGCATAAAACCCATAAGCACCTAAAATAATTAATAAAATTTCACTTTCACTTCTGTAACGTGGATTTCCCATGCCTAACGTTGGTATTATCAATGTTAAAAGTGTTGAGAATATTGTGCAAATATAAAGTCTATGTGGCCCTGGTGAAAAAATTAAAAGGATTCCTATAAATTCAATTATTCTAGTAATTAAAACAAATAAAAGTGCTAAATACCAAAAGGTAATTTTATAGTCCTCAAAAAAGTTTTTTGCCAAAAAAAAGAATCTTTCAGATGGGTCAGAAAAAGATGTATTTTGTACTTTTGAAGGCATTATTTCAAAGCTTTCATAAATTGATATTACTGAACTGTGAAAGAGTGTTTTAAGATAGGAAAATATACTTGAAATGAAGATTTCAGAAATACTAATATTATTTTCAAGTAAAAAATCTATACCTAACTTAATTTTTACTTCACTATCTTCATTTATCGATTTATAAGGATTTTTTATTCTGTATTCCTTATATTTGTCTTTAAGCAAGTTTAATGTCTCTAAGTTTCTGTCTCCACATCCATATTTTTGAGTAAGGCAAGGAATTATATAATAAAAAAAATGAACACCCGTTTGCGTTGTGTAATTAAAACTTTTATTATATGAATAATACCTAAGTGATTGTAAGGTAATACCAGCAAAGTAGGATGAAAATAAACATATTATCATTAATGCTTTAATTGAATTTTTAAATTGACCTTTAAAAACAATTATTGAGATGATAGGTAAAACTAAAAAAATTGATAACGTAAAGATTGGTCTTGTTAAAATAAGCAAAATCAGAAAAGTACACATTAGAAAAAAGTATTTTTTATTTTGTTCTACATAAAATTTCGTAAAAGAAAAAATAAAGAATGTTAATAGAAAAATAAAAAAACAGTTTGGTAAAAAAACTGAAAACCAAAAAATTATACTTAAATTAAAGAATATAGTTAATAAAATAAATAGATTTCTAGATATCTTAATTAAATCTAAAGTTTTTAAAAGTAAATAAAGTGTAAAAGATCCGATTAAACCCTGCATAAACAACAATGCATTAAGATTATCTATACTAAATAATTTAAAAACTAAATATATAAAAATAGGATATACCGGTAGTCTTTCCGGAGCAATTAAATCGCTATTGTTATTCAACCAATTTTTAGCAATATCAATGTAAGCCGCACTTTCATAGACTTGTTTGTAGTCAACAAAACCTGTAGAATAAACAATAAATGAAAAAACTAATGGATTAAATATAATTAATGTTCTTAATAATTTATAAACTGAATCTGGAATTTGATAATTTACTTGTGTTAACATTAATACAACTTACAGAGTATAAATAAAATTTTTTAATATGAAAGAAATAATTTTTGAAAAAGTCGTTTTGTATTTGGATAATATTTCTCAAAAACAAAACTTTAAATTTATTAAAAATATTTTGGGAGAAGAAATTAGTGTGATTTTTGATGTTGGTTGTCATAAAGGCGAAACAATTGATCTCATTCAAAAATATTTTAAAGTTGAAAAGATTTTTGCATTTGAACCAAATGAAACATTAATTAACAAAATTGATAAATCTAAATACCTAAATACAAAGTTTATTAAAAAAGCTTTGGGCGAAAAGAAACAAATTAAAAAATTCTTTAAAAGCGATTTTTCTCCTATAAATTCCCTACATAAAATTAATCCAGAATCAAATTATTCTAAATTTAAACAAAAAGTTATAAACTTTTTTTTTTCAAATAAACTTCCTCAAGCTCATAGTGTAAATATGATAACTTTTGATGATTTTTGTAAAAAATATAAAATTAAAAATATAGATTTGCTAAAAATAGATACCGAAGGATATGAATATTATATTTTAAAAGGTGCTATCAAATCTTTAAAAAGAATAAAAACTATCCTCTTAGAGCATCATTACGATAGTTCTATAATCAAGGGTTACAAATTTAGGCAGATAATTAAGATTTTAAAAGAACATGGATTTGAGATACGATTTAAAAACAAAATGGTTTTAAGAAATATTTTTGAGTATGTTTTTGTTAATAAAGAATTAATTAAGCAGTAATTATTCAAGCAATTTAAGTTCATAATCAATCATTTCTTTAACTAGATTTATTAAAGATATTTTTGGACGCCATCCTAACTTCTTTTTTGCTTTTGATGCATCCCCTTTTAAAAAATCAACTTCGGTTGGTCTAAAATACTTAGGATTAATCTTAACAATAACCTTTCCAGATTTCCTATCAATACCACATTCTTTTAAATTTTTTCCTTTCCATAAAATCTTTATATTTAATTGTGAAAAAGCTTTCTCTACGAAATATCTTACTGTGAAGGTTTTACCGGTTGCGAAGACAAAATCCTCAGGTTTTTTTTGTTGGAGTAACTTCCACATTCCTTCTACATAATCTTTTGCATGACCCCAATCTCTTGATGCATCTAGATTTCCTAAATATAAGCAATCTTGTAATCCTTTAGAAATTCTCACAGCACTTTTAACAATCTTTTTGGTTACAAAAGTTTCCCCTCTTACTGGACTTTCATGATTAAATAATATTCCATTACAGGCAAATATATTGTATGCTTCTCGATAATTTACAGTAATCCAATAAGCATAAAGTTTTGCGACTGCATAGGGACTTCTTGGGCAAAATGGTGTGTTTTCATTTTGATACTTATCTTTTGTGTTTCCATATAATTCAGAAGTTGAGGCCTGATAAAATTTTACTTTTTGCTCAAGCCCTAGGATTCTTATCGCCTCTAATATTCTTAATGTTCCAAGTGCATCAGCGTTTGCTGTATATTCTGGCGTTTCAAAACTTACTAGAACATGACTTTGTGCAGCCAGGTTATAAATTTCATTAGGTTTAATTTTTTTTATCAGTCTAATTAGATTTGTTGCATCTGTCATATCACCATAATGAAGAAAAAAATTAGTTTTTCTTTCCAAAGGATCTTGATAAAGATGATCTATTCTTGCAGTATTCAGAGATGATGACCTTCTTTTAATACCGTGAACGTGATACCCTTTATCTAATAAAAATTCAGCAAGGTAGGAACCATCTTGACCGGTAATACCTGTAATTAAAGCAATTTTTCTCATTAATTATCTTCTTATACTCTTAATGTTATCTAAATACCATTTATAATATTTTGTTAGGCCAGATTCTAGGGATGTTACTGGTTTCCAACCCAATTTATTAACTTTTTTTGTGTTTAGTACTTTTCTATAAACACCGTCAGGCTTGGTATTATCAAAAATAATTCTGCCTCTAAAACCTACAATTTTTTTTATGAGTTCAGCAAAATCTTTTATTGAAGTTTCCTTACCAGTTCCAACGTTTATAGGTTCTTCAGAACTATAATGTTCAGCTAAATAAATACAAGCACTAGCTAGATCTTCAACATATAAAAATTCTCTAAGTGGTTTTCCTGAACCCCATACTTCAACTTTTTTTGAGTCATTAATTTTTGCTGTATGAAATCGATCTATAAGAGCTGCAGGCACATGACTATTTAAAGGATTGAAATTATCTCCTGGACCGTAAAGATTAGACGGCATTATACTTATAAAGTCGCAATTGAACTGTCTTCTGTATGCTTGGCATAATTTAATTCCAGAAATCTTTGCAATAGAATACCACTGGTTAGTTTCCTCCAGAGGACCACTTAAAATTTTTTTTTCCTCAATTGAGTGCCTAATATTTTTAGGATAAATACACGAAGATCCGAGATTTATTAGTTTTTTTGTTCCGTTAATAAATGCATTTTTGATAATATTCAAATTAATTAATAAATTTTCCTCTAAAAAATTCACTGGAAACTGATTATTCGCATATATCCCCCCAACTTTAGCAGCTGCTAAAAAAATAACTTCGGGTTTATTTTGATACATCCAATTTTTCACCATTCTCTGATCAGTCAAATCTAAATCTTTTCTATCCGAGAAAATTAATTTACATTTTCTTTGTTTGAGTAATTTGATAATTGATTTTCCAACCATTCCATTACTTCCAGCCACCCAGATCTTTTTATTTTCTATTAAAAATTTTTTATTTTCTTCCATAAATGTCGTCAATTCGGACTATATCACTTTCATCTAATACTTTTCCTATTTGAACTTCAACAATCTCGAGAAGGTTGCTGGTTTTATTTTCTATTCTGTGTTTTTCACCAAGTTTAACAAATATTGATTCTTTTTCTTTTAATTTAAATTTCTTTTCATTCAGTGTAATTGTTGCTGTACCTTTGGTAACCACCCAATGTTCTGATCTTTTTTTATGGTATTGTAAAGATATCTTACTTTTTGCGTTTATTTTTAAAATTTTAACTAAAAAACCATCACCTGATTTGATATTCTCAAAGCTACCCCATGGTCGGTGTACTATATTTCCAAATTCAAACTTCTCTTTTTCTCCCTTTTTAATATTTTCAAAAATATCTTTAATATTTTTATGGTAATTCTTCTTGGTAACTAAAAGAGCATCATTTTCTTTGATAATTATTAGATCGCTTACTCCAATTACAACCGCGATTGATTTATCATGAGTTTTGATTAAGGATCCTTTTACATTTTCTGTTATAATATTTCCGTCTACTACATTTTGGTTCTTTTTTTTTTTAATCTTCCAAATACTTTCCCAAGAACCCACATCACTCCAATTAAAGCTTAAGGGAACTACTGCTGCTTTTTTTGTTTTTTCGAATAAATCTTTATCAATTGGTTTTTTTTCTAATGTTGCAAATTTTTTCCGAGGGAAAGTTATAAATTCGTATTGTTTTTTTGATTCATCAATTAGTTGTCGACAAATCTCCAATATTTTAGGTGAATATAACTTCATTTCATTAATAAAGGTGGTTGCTGAGAATAAAAAAATTCCGGAATTCCAATAAAAAGTGTTAGTTTTTAAGAATAGTCGTGCCTTAGAAATTTTTGGTTTTTCGAAAAATTTTTTCACATAAAAAAAATTACTTTTAATTTTGTTTCCTTTAAGAATATATCCATATGATGGGTTAGGTTCTGTTGGTTTAATGCCGAACACGTACAAAAAATTTTTATCAAAATCTTTGAAATTGTTTAAAAAAAAAGATTTAAATTTCTTTTCCTCAACTAAATGATCGGAAGGAGAAATTAAAATGACAGCATTTGGATCCTTTTTAAAAATATTAAGTGTACTTAATGTTACAGAAGCTGATGTATTTTTCATGGTCGGTTCTAAAAGTATTGAATCAATTTGTATTTTTGACTTTTCTAAAGAATCTTTTACTAAAAATCTGTGAATATAATTTGATATAATTGTAGCTTTTTCAAAATTTCTTCCATTAAACCTCTTTAAGGTTTTGGAAAATAATGATTCATTTTTATCAAATGGAAGGAATTGTTTTGGAAACATTTTTCTTGAAGAAGGCCATAACCTTGTTCCTGAACCTCCAGAAAGTATAATTGGATAAATTTTTTTCATTTAATGTTTCCTGTAATTTCTTTTAAACCTGATTTTTGAACTTAGCAATTTATATTATATCAAATTTTTATCTTTTTTTAAATGGTTACCCAAGTCCGCCTTGAACGGACATAAATAATCTTGTAACTTTTGGACACTTGTTAAAGTTTTTCCAAGATTTTTATTTACTTAATATTTGTTTCAAGAGATCTGCAAGTAATCCAATAGAAATAGTAATTAAAGCGACGAGCAACCCCCCAATTCCTAATAAAAATCCACTATTTAAGTTGAAGAAAATCGATCCAAGGAACCCAAGTAGAGAGAAAAGAATACAAACGAAAGCAAATAGCATAAAAATTTTTAAAGGATTGTAGTACGTTACTGTTTGCATTATGTAGAATATGGTTTTGAAAGAATCCCTTATAAGATTAACTTTTGATTTTCCTTTTCGTTTGCCATAATTTATCGGAACGTAAGATACAAATTTACCATTCATCATGTAAGCCAAGGTAGCTGAAGTTGTGAAACTAAAAGTTTCGCATAATTGAGGTAAATATTCTTTAATGGTATCTCTTTTAAATATTCTTAATCCTGAATTAATATCTGGAATTTTTCTGCCAGCAGCGAACTCTACAACAGATTTAAGAATTTTCCTTAGTATAATTTTGAATACAGACTCCTTGTATCCAATCCTTTTTCCAACTACCATGTCGAATCCCTTTTTATATTCCGTATATAATTTAGGAACCTCGTCTAGAGGATATGTTTGATCAGCATCAGTTATAATAATTGTTTGAAATTTAGCGTTTTTAATACCATTTTTAAGTGAAAAACCATACCCTAAATTTTGTGGATGTGTAATTATTTTAGCTCCTGTTTTCTTAGCGTATTCTTTCGTTTTATCAGTTGATCCATCATTGATTACAATAATTTCAAAATCTTTAATTTTTAAATTTTTAAATAGTAATTTAGCATTTTGAATCGTATCTATTATCGACTGCTCCTCGTTATATGCAGGTATTAGTAAACTTACCATAATTAGTTCCTTTTTTGAGTTGATATCCATCTTGATAAACAGGTTAACCCAAATAACCTAAAGCTATGATCACTTTTTTTATTTTCATGTTCTTTCCATAATTTTTCAATAGAATTTTTTTTAATTAAATCAGTCATTGACGAATCAAGCGTTATTTCTTTTGCAATTTTATTTAATGAATTATTGAACCAAATAGATATTGGAGAATTAAATCCCTTTTTTTTGGCAATAAGAATTTTTTTAGGTAGAATATTTGATTGTGATTTTTTTAAGAAATCTTTTTTTTTTAAACCATTAATCTTCCAACTTGGTTTTAAAGAAGCGGCGAACTCTACAATCTTATGACTAAGGAACGGAGATCTGCATTCAAGTGAGTTAGCCATGCTCGTTCTATCCAATTTTACCAATACATTATCGACTAACCATGTATTTATATCAACATACGAGGCTTGGTCAATAAAATCACATTCACTTACATCATCAAAAAACTCCTTATATCTTTCCAGCGGTGAAATAAGTTTTTCACTATATTCATTAAATATCTCTTTTTTTAAATTATCTGGAAAAATATTTCTCCACCAAAAATGTGCTTCAAAACTGCTTAATGAACAACCACTTAGAAATTGTTTTAATTTATAGTCAAAACTTATTTTTTCATGACTAACTGGAAAAAAACGATTAACAGTTGATGATAAATTTTCTAAAAAAAAATTAGGTAAGAATGAAGTAATTTTTTTTAGTTTGTTAGCTACATATGTCTCATATCCAATAAATAGTTCATCAGCACCATCTCCCGAAAGAGAAACTGTTACATGATTTTTTGTGAATTTAGTAAGATAGTACATTGGTAGGATTGAAGTGTCCCCTATAGGTTCGTCATTTGTTGAATCTAAGATTTTTAAAAAATCTTTTTGAATTTCAGAACCAATATTTAGTGAAAAGTTTTTAATATTAAAAAATTTCGATAAGTATTTGCTCTGAGCAACTTCACTATAGTTCTTTTCTTGAAATCCAATGCAAAAAGCACTTACTTTTTTTTTTTGTTGAGAATTACACATCGAAGCTACAATTGTTGAAGAATCAATACCGCCACTTAAAAAAGCACCTAATTTAACATCAGATATTTGTTGTTTTTTTACCGTATTGTCCAATAAACTCTTAAATTCATTCAAAGCTTCATTTTTTGAAGAGTACTTCTTCTTGTTTAAAAAATAATTTTTAAGATGCCAATATTTTTTTATGGAAAATTTATTTTTTTCAATCGTGATATGATGAGCTGGTTCCAATTTTTTTACCTTTTTTATTATACAAGAATTTCCAAGAATATAATTTAATGACAGATATTCCCAAATTCCTTGATCAGAAATATTAAATTTTACATTTGGATGTTTTATTAAAGCTCGTAACTCCGAAGAAAAAATTATACCTTCATTAAAATTTTTTCCGTTGTAAGGATAGTAAAAAAGTGGTTTTTCACCTAATCTGTCTCTAGCTAAAAACAGCTTTTGTGATTTTTTATCCCAAATAGCAAAAGCAAACATCCCTTCAAAAAAAGCAAGACATTCTTTATCCCACATTTTGTATGATTCTAAAATAACTTCAGTGTCTGAGTTAGTTTTAAAAACAACTCCATTTCTTATAAGTTTCTTTCTTATTTCTTTAAAATTATAAATTTCACCATTAAAAACAATAAAAAATCTACCGCTAGAGTCTGACATGGGTTGATTGGCACTTTTATCAAGGTCAATAATTGCTAATCTTGTGTGTCCAAAAACTACATTGTCTATTTTTTTTACTTCAGAAAAATTA
>MDTD01004454.1_pt1 | contig 10593 bp, 8 predicted proteins | sample 811221 | NCBI WGS metagenome assembly MDTD01 (sample SAMN05326646, study PRJNA326480) | marine metagenome | isolation source: seawater | place: Pacific Ocean: South West | collected 2011
AACCATTTCAGGTATCAAATATAGATCAATAGAAGCCAAGTTAGACAGTGAAACTCGAACTAATGCCTGGCTCACACTTACCCTTACTGAGGGAAAAAATAGAGAAATTAGAAAGGTAATGGAACATATAGATTTGAACGTTAATCGTCTGATCAGAATTTCTTTTGGCCCTTTCCGTTTAGCTCAACTTGGTCGCAACCAAATTAATGAAATCCCTGCTAAAATCTTACGCAACAAAATAAGTAGAGAAGATAGCAGGTCTTGTGGTGAAATTTCAAAAATAGGTTGGGCAAAATCAAAAAAACACATATAAAAAAAACTCGTCAGAAAATCATCTGTTAAAAAAAAAGTCGTGAAAAATGAGAGTAATTGGTGGCAAATACAAAGGACGCAAACTAAAAGTCCCCGCAGGCAAGCACACCAGACCGACCTCAGATAAAACTCGCGAGGGGATATTTAATATTCTGGCACACTCTATCAACTGGAAGGGCTTTTACGATGCTAGAGTACTAGATGTATTTTGTGGCTCTGGTTCACTGGGCCTGGAGGCAATCTCAAGAGGTGCAAAAAAAAGTGTTTTCATTGACAATGATACAACTTCAATACAGTGCATCAAAGCTAACGCGAAAATGTTAGGAGAAATCCAAAACATAACACCTCTAGAACTTGATGCTACACGACTTTTTTCCCCACCACGCATCGCAAATGCTCCTCTTGACTTGGCTTTTTTGGATGCTCCTTACGGTTCAAAGAAGACCAATATAGCTCTATCTAATTTATGTGAAAATGGCTGGATAACTGAAAACGGATTATTAGTGATTGAAACAGGAAAGAATGATGAACTAGTTTTAGCCAGAGACCTCAAGGTGTTAGATGAAAGAATTTATGGCACTACCAAAATTATATTTTTACAATTTAAAGAACATCACGAAAGATAGGCTTTTACACGATACACAAAATCATATTCCTCATGACGTTCAGGGTGGGGTGCAAAATTCCAATCCCAACACATAGAATATTTTTTCAGCACTCGTGGAATAGATATACCAAACAGTGGATCAGACTTTTCAGTCAACTTTCCATCTTTGCAAAGTCTATGTTCTATTTCTGTAATAAGACAAATCCTACCCCCACTCTTTCGCAAGACAATGAGATGATCTTTGAGCAACTTGGCAAGCATTTCTCGATCCAATTCTATATTTTTCTTTGCAGCAAATTCCATTGGCACAACCCAAAGCTGACTTAACACATTCGAAGAGATAACCAAGTCTGAACTATTTACGTCAACGTTTGCTTTTTCAGGCCAACTTAGCTGGAATCCCTCAGAAACATGCATATAAAGCAATTCGGAAAAACCCGTAATATCCATTGTAACGAGATCAACATTGTCATAGGGTCGAATAATTTTTCTGACTGGCGCTAAATGAAAAATATCAACTAAAATAACTTGTTTGAAATTTCTTGCCAATTCTTTGAGAGGCAAATCAAGAAGCAAGCCCGAACCCAAAACCACCACCTTATCGCGATTATTACAATATTTAATGGCATGACTTATCCAATCCTGACAGTGCCGAAGATGAGGTTGCCATTCAGCTTTACAGCGATTGTATCGAGATCTGAGACCTATCAACTCTCTGAGGTAACCCATGTCTCTAATTTGACGTGGACATAAAGTCAGCGAGTGCTGAAAAAATTCATAAAGCATTATCGCCTGCCAAAAAGTCTCTCAATATCACGTAATTTCAATTCAACATAAGTAGGCCGTCCATGAGAACATTGACCAGTGTGAGGAGTAGCCTCCATCTCACGTAGCAAACTATTCATCTCATCAGCGTTAAGACGCCTACCAGCACGCACTGAACTATGACAAGCTAATTTAGCCGTAATATCTCCCAACCGATCTTTTAATGCTAACGCCTCATCATTTTCATCAAAATCAATAACAAGATCACGAACTAAACTCTGAACATCGCAATTTTTTAACAATGCAGGTATTTCCCGAACTACGACAGTCTCGGAACCAAAGGACTCCAATGCTATGCCCAATTCCAGCAATTCATCACTTCGAGCAAGAAGGCGCTCTGCAGATGAAGGGTCAAGTTCAACAACTTCTGGAATTAATAAACCTTGTCTTCTGATTCCTCCTGTTTCCAGGGAATGCTTAATACGCTCGTGGACGAGTCTCTCATGCGCCGCATGTTGATCGACAATTACGATCCCATCTGAAGTTTGGGCAATTACATAGGTTTCATGCAACTGAGCACGTGCTACACCTAGCGGAAATCCTGACGTGTCGGGACTCTCTGAAGTTGATGCACTAAATCCATCATTGACTACTGATGCGGCCAGTGGTGCATCACAATTATTATTAGAAGAAAACAAATTTGGTCCCTGATCTTCCTTCTGTGGAAACTTTTTTTCAATATTAATAAAATTGGGATAACCTCTACTTGAAGGTATATGACTCTGTCTAGCTGATGCAAAGACACCATCAGCAATAGTGGTTGATGCCCTATGACCAGCCTCTGCAAGTGCATGTTTAATAGCACCGACAATTAAACCACGAACCTTGTTAGCATCGCTGAAACGAACTTCTATTTTCGCGGGATGAACATTAACATCAAGTTTATCAGGTGGAACTGTAAGGAATAAAGCAACAAGAGGATAGCGATCAGAAGCTAAGAAGTCTCTGTAGGCTCCTCTTAAAGCTCCATAAAAAAGCTTGTCACGAACAGGGCGTCCATTAACAAATAAAAATTGCATTTTTGCATTCCCCCTATTCAGGGTTGGCAATCCCACGTATCCAGTCAAGAGAGTATCTTCACGTTCTGCATTTATTTCCAATGCATTTTCAGCAAACTCCCGTCCAATGATTGAAGCTAATCTTTTCAAACAGCTATTCTGTAATTCACCCCCAATCGGAGCCAGACTCAATAGATCACGATCCCCATCATTCAATGCAAATCCAATGCTAGGATGAGCCATAGCCAATCGTTTCATTATCTCGTTAATATGCCCAAGCTCTGTGCGTGGCGTTTTCAAAAATTTAAGACGGGCTGGAGTAGCATAAAATAAATCTCTTATCTCAATGCGGGTACCAATAGGGTGCGCTACTGGCTCTAGATCTCCGATTCTTCCACCCTCTACCTCCAGCATCCAGGCCTCTTCATCACCCAAACGTCTACTGATCAATTTTAGACGACTGATTGCACCAATTGAGGCTAATGCTTCACCTCTAAAACCAAGGCTTGAAATATTGAAAAGGTCCTCACCAGAAAGTTTAGATGTGGCATGACGCTCCAAAGCTAAATGCAATTCCTTCCGTGCTATTCCACAACCATCATCCGTAATAATAATTTCAGCACGGCCTCCGTCACGAACTAATGTATTAATTTGTGTGGCATTGGCATCAATTGAATTTTCGACTAATTCCTTTACAACTGAAGCTGGTCGTTCAACTACTTCACCAGCAGCAATGCGATTTACTAAAGTCTCCGGCAGTTGTCGAATGGTCATGCTTCAGTGTCCATCTCAGATAAAAAATGCCTTGTCAGACGTTTGCCTTCTTCAACAGCGGGCTGGTCAAACGGACTTACACCGAGAAGTTGTGCTGCAATAATTGTTTCCAACATAAAATGCATCAGCAGACCACCTAGAATCTCCTCATTAAGCTCCTTAAGCCGAAAAATACGTATAGGGCAACCATGCTGAGCTAAAGTTGTTTGTGTAGCTCTTTGTTCAGCGGAGAGTAGATCACCCATTGAACGACCACTGAGATACGAAAGAGAGGTGTCACTTGTGTTTGAAGCACAAACAGGACGCCCAGTTCTTGCAACATCTAAAGTCAATAAGGTGAACATTTTATCTTTGGGGCCATCCAGATAAAGTTGCATCTGACTGTGCTGATCACGAGTTCCGAGAGCGCGTACGGGTGTTGTTCCAGTGCCGTCTTTTCCAAGGCTTTCTGCCCATAGTTGCTGGTACCACAAACCAAAATTTGACAATCTATCAGCGTAAGGCATCATCACCGTTGTAGTAGCCCCTTTATCGCGAAACAATGAAATACTAATTGCCGCACCTACTGCAGCCTCACAATCAGCGGGAGACTTGGCTTTTAGTGCAGTTTTCAAAACGCGGTTAGCTCCAGATCGAATTGCCATTGGATTAAGACCAGAAATCATTGCAGGCAATAGACCTACATTGGATAAAACAGAAAAACGACCACCCACACCAGGGTCGTGATCAAGCATTTTTAATCCTCTGCTTTCTGCTATTCGACGCAAAGGATTATCTCCGGGCTCGGCAATCATCAAAACATGATCTGCTGCTTGCTCTTCTCCCACAGATTGGTCAATAGCATCCAGACAAACAATAAATTGCGCAATGGTCTCTGCTGTACCACCTGATTTTGAAATAACAATAAATCCAGTGCGATTAACATTTATGCGCTTAAAAAGAGTTTCGAAAGTGTCAGGGTCAACATTGTCAATAAAATACAAGCGAGGAGAACCGTCTTGAGGCCCAAAACCGACATCTGCCAACGAACATAATGTTTGACCGCCCAGACTTGACCCGCCGGTGCCTAAGACAATCACAGTTTCATAATCACTACGATACTTCTCAACAATTGGCTCAAGATCAATTAAATCATTGGTTGCTTCCGGCAAAGCTAATAATGGGATTGTATTTTTTTTGTAAGCCTCACGAATGGCATCAAGTGCAAAGAGTGTCTCCCCCAGTGCACTTAAGTAAGAGGCAGAATCCAATCCTCTACAACCAATAGAGTCAGCAAAACAGTCTTTGGTATCGTGCTGATAAAGCATGAGTATCTTGAGTCCTTTGGCGATCCGAATCTCTTACAATAACACAAACTTAATAGATTAACCTTATTTAGGTGTTGTCCCCAGTCCCTCTGGCGAACCAGCGACAACAATGACTAGCTTGTTTGGATCAAGCATTTTTCTGGCCAAACCATTAACATCGTTCAGATTAACCCCATTGATCAACGAGTTACGAATTTCTAAATGGTTGATTCCTAAGTTTTCTAATTGCATGGAAACTAGAATTGAGGCGACATTTCCACTTGATGTAAATCGTAAGGGGTAAGAACCAATGAGATAGGTTTTTGCGTCAGCTAGTGTTTTTGCAGTGATGCCCTTTTCAGCCATGTATCGCCACTCATTTTTAATAACATCAATAGTTTCGCCTACTCTTTTGTTGGAAGTTCCGCCGTAACCTTTTATTAGGGCTGTATGTTTTGCAGTAAAAAGATAGCTACCTATTGAATAAGCAAGACCACGTTTTTCTCTAATTTCTCTGTATAGACGGGATGTAAAACTACCGCCACCAAGTATATGATTCAAGATATATGCACTGTAAAAATTAGGATCATTTCTTTTTACACCCATTTGAGCGAAAACGATGGCACTTTGGGGAACGGGCATTTTTACAATCTTTGTTACTCCACTCAAATTTGGCACTGTTTCTTCAATATCAGAAGGCTCTGAAGTTGGAGGTAAATTTAGAAATACTCTATCAAGATAATACTTCAACTCGTCCGGACTGATATCACCTACTACTCCAACCACAAGATTATCTCTGGCCAATTTCTTACTGACGTAATTAATTAAATCATTTTTTTCAATAGCTTGAACACTTTCAGGTGTACCTTCAATTGGTCTTCCATAAGGATGGTCGGGAAACAACTCTTTGCTCAAAGAACGCGAGGCAACATCATTAGGATCCTGAGAAGAGCGACGTAATCTTGCCAAAATTTGTTTGCGAATACGATTTACGGGCTCATCGTCAAATCTTGGGCTATTTATGGCAGAACCTAGCAAATCAAAGGCTGATTCTTTATTTGAACTTAGAGTTTTTAGGCGACCGTAAAAAGTATCAAGGCCAGTATCAAAAGTTAGGATAATTGACTGGTCCTCAAGGCGCTGTTGAAACTCCAGACTGCTCAAGTTCCCTGAGCCCTCATCAAGTAAAGCAGAGACCATATTAGCAAGCCCCTCTTTACCATCCGGATCCATCGAGGCACCAGCTCGAAAGGCAAAACGAAAGTTTATGATAGGATTTGTTGCATCACGAACTAACCAAGCCTTTATACCACCATTACTGGTGACACTGACAACATCCACATATTGTTTTGACTTAATGTCCGCATTTGATTTTCCAAATGTAAGAAAAACCAAAAATACATTTACAAAAAAAAAGAAAACTAAATTTTTCATTTCAGATCTTGCCCTAGTAAGACAGCGGTAACATATGGATGCTTTTTAATGACTGCTGAAGCAGCAGAATTTACTTGATCAACAGTGACAGCGGAAATCCTGTGAGGCCAGGACTCAACATCGCGGACTGTTTCTCCTGATGTAATTGCTGAACCAATTGACTGGGCACCAGCAGTTAGAGAATCTCGAGCATATATTGCTTGGGCCAACATAGATTTCTTTATCCGTGCAACCTCTCTCGCATTTACCCCAACGTTCAACAGAGATTCTATTTCGTTTTCCATAGATTGCTCTATAGTTTGAATATTCACGCCGGGTGCAGGTGAGGCATAAAAAATGAAACGCGAAGGACCAAGAGCACTTGGCATATAACTCACTCCAGCTGAAACAGCTAATTTTTGCTTAACAACCATTGAGCGATAAATTCTGCTAGTCGCTCCATAACCAATTACATTAGCGAGAACTTCAAGAGCGTAGCTCTGCTCTTTGCTTCCACCATCAACGATTGAAGTAGTCCTGCTCGGAGCCAAATATGATCTACTCCAGGTTTCTTGTCGAACCCTTGCATCTTTGAGAACTACTTTTCTATTTGCCTTTTGAAGTGGCTCAGACGGGCGTTTTCTCTTAATTGCTGGTGAACTTGGAATTTTACCATAAGTTTTCTCAGAAAGTTTTTTTACATGCTCCATCGTAACATCGCCTGCGACTACAAGTATGGCATTTGAAGGAGAGTACCACTTTTTGTAAAAAGCTCTTATGTCATCAATAGTAAGATTGATAATTTCATGTTCCCAACCAATAACAGGACGCCGATAGGGATGATTCATATAAATTGCAGCAATGGCATGCTCTCGCAAAATAGACGCTGGATTATTACTAGTACGTTGGGCACGTTCCTCTAAAACAACAAGTCTCTCAGTCTCTATTTCTTTTGGGTCTAGTATCAGATTTTTCATACGATCGGCTTCCATAACCATCATATTTTCTAAGTAATCAACGGAGACATTTTGATAATACCCAGTATAGTCAAGTGATGTGAAAGCATTTTCGGAGCCACCAACACGGGCCACAAATTTTGAGAACTTACTTAATGGAAACTTTTTTGAGCCTTTGAACATAAGGTGCTCAAGGAAATGGGCCACCCCTGATTTGCCGGGTAATTCATCAGCCGATCCAGCTTTATACCAGAGCATGTGACTGACAACAGGCATCCTATGGTTTGAAATAACTACAACTTGCAAACCATTAGATAAAGTAAATGTTTTTGGATTAAAAACACCATGATCCGCTTTTACGCTATTTGTAATAAATAGAGTGGAAAAAAGCACCAACTTCAGGTTTGAAACAAAAAATTTTAAATTTAAATTAATCGAAAAGTCTCCCCCAGAAGCCTTTCTCAATCTCTCTTTCTATTGAAATTTCATCTTGACGTTTTGTGACATCAGGGGTTTCATCGACAGCAATACCTTCTGCATTTTTACGTCGCATGCGTCGGTTTTCAACTGCTGGATCAATAATTGCTCCTTTCAGGCCCGCATCACCTTTTCGCCAAAATAGAATATTATCAATAATTGCACCCTCTTCACCATTTGATAAAGCATCAGTCTCTGAATTTACCAAAGCGCGAATATTGGGATTGGCGTTACTGACACCTGCATTGTTCAACAGAGCTGTTATTCCTGGTGTTTCATCAACCAAGATTTTTTCACGAATTTTATTTGATTTTGGAGTGGTTGATGGATTACTGCTTTTCAATAGTGCTTTTTTTGCTTCATTTCTCGGCATTACTGTTTGTGGCCGCGTAACACCGGGTCTTGGTGGACGTAATCCAAAATCTGGTGGAAGACTTAATGGCGCACGTGAGTATACTGCAAATTCATCAGGCGAAGCTTTTTCTTGTGCAAATACATTAGTTTTTTGGGAGGTGCAACCACTTAAAAGCATGGTACCGATAAGCAATGCATATAGAACAATTAATGGTTTCTTACTCATTTTCACCAACTTTACTCTTTGTCTCTTTTTTACCCTTTTTAGAACCTGTAGACAAGGAGTCTAATACCAAAACAATCGCCCCGAGTGTAATACCAGTATCTGCTAAATTAAATGCTGGCCAATGAAAGTCACCCACGTAAAAATCAAGAAAATCTGCAACCGCACCATAATGTATTCTATCTATTACATTTCCAAGAGCTCCTCCGATAATCATACCCAAAGAAATTGAGATTGTGAGTGTTTCAGCACGTTTTAACCAAACTAACAGAATGGAGACCACTAAAAGTGCGAGGGCAATTAATATCCACTGACTAGCAGGAGAATTTGAGTCAAACATACCAAAACTAATTCCCCTGTTCCAACCCATTACAAGATTAAAAGATGGAAAAACAGGAATAAATTTAGGCGGTGACATAATTTCATTTACAATCCACCACTTTGAAAGCTGGTCTAATGAGAAAATACTGAACGCAATAATCAAACCCACAGAAAATAATTTGTTTCCTTTTAAGCTCCTCATCAAAATAGTTCCGCACTCTGATCAACAGCATCAGCACATCTTAGACATACGTCCGGATGGTTGGATTTGGACCCAACATCATCCAGAACCTTCCAACAACGTTCACATTTTTTACCGACAGCCATTTTTGGGAACACAGCAACCCCCTCAACATCTTCAAGTGAAAATGCAGTTGCAGGAGGGGCGCTTCTTGAAAAACTGACACCAGATGTAATGAACAAATCTGCCATCTCTGATGAACTCATTGAGCTTAGGGCGTTTTCATACTCTTCATTAGTATATATCACTGGAGCAGATTGTAAGCTTGAACCCACCCTTCTTTCAGCCCGTTCAATTTCCAGAGCGCCCGTAACAACTCGACGCAAACGACGAATTTTCACCCATTTTTCTGCAATTAGGGGATTGCTCCATTTTTCAGAAATTTCCGGGAACAATCGCAAATGAACACTCTGATGATCTCCTGGATTTCGGGAAAGCCATGCCTCCTCGGCTGTAAAACAAATAAAAGGTGCTAACCATGCGGTTAAACAATTAAAAATTTCATTGAGAACTGTTTGCGAAGCACGTCGAGTTATTGATGAGGCAGAGTCGCAATAGAGGCTATCTTTTCGAATGTCAAAATAAAAAGCTGAAAGATCCACAGAGCAAAAATTATGCAACTCGGTAAAAAGAGGATGAAAAAGATATTCCTGGCAAGACGCCCGGATAAATTTATCCATTTCCCAAAGTCGATGTAACATCCAGAGTTCCAATTCTGGCATTTTACTTAATGGCAAACGTTCATTTTCTTTATAGTCATCCAAATTACCCAGCAAAAAACGCAAAGTGTTTCTTAATCTTCGATAGATGTCTGTGTGACTTTTAATAATTTCTGGGCCTATACGTAAATCCTCTGAGTAATCCGAACCAACGACCCATAAACGTAAAATATCAGCCCCATGTTTTCCTACCACATCTTGTGGTGATACAATATTGCCAAGTGACTTAGACATCTTGTAACCATCACCGCCCATAACAAAACCGTGGGTCAAAACTGCGTTGTATGGCGCACGACCACGTGTCCCACAAGCTTCGAGAAGAGAAGAGTGAAACCAACCACGATGCTGGTCAGAACCCTCTAAATATAACGAAGCGGGCCACTCAAGATCATCACGAGCTTCTAGTACAAAGCTATGAGTAGACCCCGAGTCAAACCAAACATCAAGAATATCATTAACTTGTTCATAGTCATCAGGTGAATATTCTTCACCAAGGAAGCGAGCGACTTCTGATGCAAACCAACAATCTGCACCCTCTTCAGTCACGGCCTCGACAATCCGCTCAAAGACTCTTCGGTCTCGCAAAGGTTCACCAGTTTCTTTATTCACAAAAACAGTAATGGGAACGCCCCATGCACGTTGACGTGAAACACACCAGTCAGGCCGTGTTTCGATCATACCTCTCAGACGATTACGACCTGCTTTAGGAATAAATTCGGTTTTACTAATTGCTTCGAGAGCTTTTTTTCTGAGGTCATTTTTTTCCATTGAAATGAACCATTGAGGTGTATTGCGAAAAATAAGAGGCGCTTTTGAACGCCAGGAATGAGGATAACTGTGTTTTAATTTACCCTTACCTAATAAATTTCTTGCTTCTATGAGTCTCTCAATTACCGCCTTATTCCCAGGGTAATATGGTTTATTATTACTACCCAAAGCCATTACTTCGATACCAGCGAACAAACCAACATGCCCAAAGAAGGTGCCATCAGAGTCAACTGTCTCTGGAATTATGATACCATTTTCAATTCCAAGCTCCCAGTCATCAGTACCGTGACCCGGTGCAATATGGACAAATCCCGTACCT
>MDTD01195310.1_pt1 | contig 10592 bp, 10 predicted proteins | sample 811221 | NCBI WGS metagenome assembly MDTD01 (sample SAMN05326646, study PRJNA326480) | marine metagenome | isolation source: seawater | place: Pacific Ocean: South West | collected 2011
GCGATAGGTCTTCGATTCTTATTGAACCATTTTCAGGAAGTAATGAATTGAACCATTTCCACATAACAGGGACCATACTAGCATTAGGTACTCCAAGTATCTCTTCATCTGAAACAACAGCGAAAATCATGTCATCGATCAAAAAACCATCATGGTCGAGAAAATGAGTGTAAGCACATCTTCCAGGTTCGATAGATGAGCATTTTTGTGTCGCTATTGATTCTAGCCAATCTCTTACACCGATACCAGAAAATCTGAATGAGCCCATGTGTGAGACATCGAACAGTCCTGCATTTGAACGGCAAGCTAGATGCTCTTCGGAGATGTTTGAATACCAAATGGGTAATTCAAAACCATGGAAGTCAACAATGTTTGCATCTAAAGCAAGATGCTCTTCGTAAAGTGCGGTACGAACAGGAGTCTGTGCTGCCATGGATTAATGTCAGCCAATAAGGCATTAAATTGTCACGCATCGAAGACTGCTGCTCATTTACGTAGAATCGACCAATTTTTACGACCTAATCCTTCTAGTGCAACACCTGTTAATACGCCCCATGCTATCTCGGATTCAATCTTAATAGTAAGCATAACAATCATCACAATCGCAGCAATAATCCAATGATGTAGCCATATTGATTTGTTGCGTACATGGAATTTGAAATTCTCAGTGACCCACCTCGTGAATGCAAAGGCTGCGACAATTGCCAATGAATAGTATGCAAACTCCATGGTTAGTAATACATGGACAGGGGTATTCAAGTTTCGCATTAGTATGCTACTGGAACTGGGTCAAGCATGCGCCACAAATACCAGCAGGCTGCAGTTCTGTATGGTTTCCATCTTTCCGCAACTTTGAGAACCTGTTCTTTTGTTTCCGTTCCGGGAACTAATAATTTGACTGCTTTCACCAATCCTATATCTCCTATACTAAACACATCAGGCCGCATTAAACTGAAAATCATCAACATCTCAGCAGTCCACGGACCAATACCTTTGAAACTGACAAAATGTTTGTGAACCTCTGTATCCGTCATTTCATCCCATTTGGGTGAAAGAAACGCATCGGGATTTTCAGCAATTCCAAGGATGTATGTTGCCTTAGATTTAGTGAGGCCGCAACTTGCAATTTCTGCGTGAGTGAAGTTGTTTATTTGCGAAGGAGCAATCACACCAACCATTTCCTTGAGTCTGTTCCAAATTGATTCTGCAGCAATTACTGAAATTTGTTGACCAACAATTGAATTAACAAGAGTTGCAAAAAGGTCACCTTTGCCCTCTAAGGATCCGCCTCTATACTGCTTTACAATCGGACCCAGAACATCATCATTTGAAAGGAACTCTTCAGCTTCATCCCACCATTGTGGTTTTCCTTTCTGCATGAGTCCACCTCTGTTACTCAACTAGAAAAGGGAATGTTTCGAATTATATCATTTCCAATCGACACGATTTCGTTGACTAATTTATCCAAGGTTTCTGTTGACACAGATGGGTTAGCGATAACTGGTCGCAAAATAATATCATCTCCGATTTTGGATTGTGAAATCATGAAATTGCCAGATTTTACCAATCGTTGTCTCAATTGTTCATTTACAGAGTTGTGGTCAAGATCCTGTCCTGTATATCTGATACATACATTTGTCCAAACTCGAGAAGACATCATTTCCAAATTTTCATTTTCCTCTGCGAGTAATTGTAAATAATCTGCTAATTCAACATATTTTTCAATTAGCCTTGCCCATCCTGCATCACCTTTTTCTCTCCATGCAAGGAAGAGTTTCAAGGCGTCATTGCGACGCCCACATTGCAGACTGATTCGCCCGAGATCAACTTCCTCCGCATCTCCCAAGAACAGGTAATGAGCGACATTACCGTGCGAGCATATCTTGCGTAATATTTCTGGACGTTTGATTAGGAAAGCCGAACAAATTAAGGGGATTCCCATCATTTTATGAGCATCCCAACACACCGAATCAGCAAGTTCAATTCCATCCATTAATTGACGATACTTTGCACTGAATAGGCATGAACCGCCCCAAGCTGCATCAACATGTAACCACAATTCCTGGTCCGCACAAATGTGTGCAATATCTTTGATTGGGTCGAATGCACCCCTTACTGTAGTTCCGGATGTTGCAATAACACAGAAAGGTATCTGATTGTTCATCCTTGAGCGTTCTATTTCTTCAACTAATTTGTCACATCGCATCCTACCATCAAAATCACATGCGACTTTGATAACGTTATCAAATCCAATTCCAAGAACATTTGCAGCCATCAGTACTGAATAATGAGACTCCTCTGAAACAAAGCACACTAATTGTTTACCGTCGAAACCTCTCTGTTGCCCCAGAGGATCTACTTGATGACGCGCACACATCATCCCAATCATATTCCCATTAGACCCACCCGTAGTCAACGTTCCATTACCGTCCGTGAATCCTACAATGTCACACATCCTCTGAATCAAAGCTTGTTCCATCAAAGTGGCGAGGGGAGACAACTCATACGTGTACATAGAATTGTTAGTTAGTGTTGCAATCACTTCACCAGCGAATGCTGATAAATTGAAACCACCCCAAAGTGGATTCATGAAACCAGGGACATTAGTCCTTACACTATGCTTAAGGAAATGGTCAATGTCTTCCAATGCATTTTCCAATCCCATTCCTTCCAATGGGATATTTAGATCCGCAATTTTGCTTAGACTTGATTGAGGAGTGTAGTCAACGACTTTCTCTGAACCATCCAAATGGCTACGGATTCGTCTTAGGACTTCATCCAAGAAATCACTGGTGCCTGAATCCATGGTTCTCACCGATTGCCCCACTATTAGGCGGGTTTAGAACCCTGCGCCATGAAGTTCGCCTTATTGCTATGAAAAACTCAGTGTTTGAATTAATTTAGGCCCGCTGCAAGCCTTTCACCAAAATGCATATTGATTAATGCATATCGAATAGTTTTTCTTCAGCGTTGCTAATTATTCAACATGAGGATGAAATTAGGATATCGAATCAAGATCGTTAAGTGGGTAGAGTTGTGAATCTCCAACCCAAGATATTAGCGATGTCTGAATATACGCAGCACTCCATGACGAAAGCGCTAATTTGCCTTTATCTGGCAACTTTATTTCTAGATTGACAAACCTATGCAGAGTGCATTTTTTCCTAGGAATATTGAATAATAAGGACTAATACGAAGAGTCATGCTCGGCGGAGATGGCTCTGTGTGGCTCGAAAGGCTGCACATGCAATTAGCTAGAAATCTGAAGGCTTCAGGATGGTCTCAGGCTGAAATTGCTGATATTTTGGGTTCAACACAGTCGACAATATCTCGAATGGCACACCGTGAATTACCAGAGATGTCAGGCACTTCTGACGAATCGACTATCGACGGATGGGCGCATGAAATCTCGCTAGCATTAAGGCAATTAGGCCCGGAGTCTAAACCTAGCAGGACTAGATTTGTAATGGAAATCGCTTTTGCCCCAGGACAAGTCCTAAGATTCGACAAATCACTAACTGGAACGGACTTAGATTCTGACCAGGAACAAACTTCCTTACTCAAAAGACTTGAGTGGGCTGTTTCAAGAGTCGATGTAAATCGCTTGAAATCGAGAATGCCAGCAGTTGGCATGAATATTGCATGCTGTCTCGAATCTGCTCGCTCAGTGGCAGAGGTCGCAGCATTCCCTGGGAAAATTACTATTGTTGAGGACAAAATCCGTCACCATGAAACTCCAAGATTCGGTGCATCGAAACATTTGGCAAGTATGCTTATGGACGCAAGGTCCTATGATCAAGCGAAAACTGCGATTTTGAATATTCACCCCGGAGCGGATATCGAGCAGATTGAAACCATGTGCGAAGAAATGGACTTGAACCTAACTTTCGCACCCGAGGGTAAGTTAGTTCCCCATCAGGGAATTGACGTAATTCTTGACGAAGGCGGATTTGGATGGGAGCCTGCATTGTACATACTTGCACACAACCCTCTTGAACTGGTAGACAGGATGCACAGAATCATTGGACACTTGTGAGGTTTAATTATGAAAAATCGAATTGTTTTATTGAGTATATTTGTATCGACGATGATGGTAGCGGGTTGCATTAGTGAAGCTATTGAAGATAGTGTGAACGATGATTCCCCGAATCCCAGCGAATATGTTTGGGAAGATGACGGCGAACTGGTGATCGTGACCTATGACGTGTACGGTTTGACAGACGAAATGTTATCCGAATTTGAAAATCAAACTGGATATGAAATAAGTTTGATGAAATTAGACGACGCAGGCTCTGTATTGAGCCACCTTATGCAACACAAGGGAGTACAGATTGCGGACCTGGCAATCGGATTAGATAACACCTACCTACAAATCGCGATTGATAATCAGTTGCTGTGGGAACATTTCGCCAATATCTCCGACATCAAATCAGAAGTTTTGACTCCGTACAATGGGCCTCTAGCCGCCCCATTCGACCATGGCTACATGTGCCTAAATTATGATACAGAAATGGTGGATGGAGAAAATTTGACAGTACCGACTAGCCTTTGGGACCTTACTAGTGAGGAATGGAATGGTAAAGTAGCTATTCCTTCTCCAGAAACAAGTAGCCCTGGTCGTGCGTTTATGACTGCAACAGTGGATTATTTCGCCAACGATGAAGATAACCAAACCGAATGGACTGATTGGTGGACTGCGATGTCAGCAAATGATGCAATTATCACAACAGGGTGGTCAGAAGCATACGAAACCCATTACACAGGAGGTTATGGTGAGTACACAGAAGGCTATGTTGGCGATGCCCACATGGTTGTATCTTACTGCCATTCACCGGGCGTTGAATCATGGTACAATGGAAACTGGACTAAATCCGCTGCATTAGACTTACCAAGAGCTGCTTTCCATCAGGTAGAATATGCAAGTGCTGTTGAAGGAGGAAACTTGGACGCAGCATCAGCATTCATCGAGTATTTACTATCAGAGGAGGTGAATGTGAAAATGCCTACGGAGAACTTCATGTACTCTGTGATAGAGAACTCTGACCTTCCCGAAGACGGAGGTTACCGATACCATTCAACGATTCCAACCTTAGCCGCTAATGTCAGTGCGAGTGATATCGCATTGAATATGGAATCATGGCTAGAGGATTGGAATGCCGCGATGGTTGCTGCTTGATATGAATAGCAGGCACTTAGGCATAATAGCTGTTTGCGCATATACCATACTCGTAATTGTACCGTTATGGCTAGCAATAGATCGATTAATCTGGATAGCTGGATTCGATATTGTCAATTGGATTCAATCATTAGAAAGGAATTTTGTTTCACAAGGTGCATTTGAATTCACATTGATCCAAGCCACCATTTCGACTATTGCTACATTAGTCATCGGAATTCCTATTGCTTGGCAACTCGGAAGATACAAATGGCCCCATGATTATCTAATTCGTTCTATTCTAACAATGCCTTTCGTAATGCCCTCAATAGTTGCCGCAATGGGATTTTTACATTTGATTAGCGAAAGCGGACTCGATATACGCTCTAACAAAGATACATGGTTTGCAACTCTAATAATCGCACATGCTTGGTTCAATCTATCTTTAGTGATCAGGTTTTGTGAACCGGTGCTTTCAACATTAGATCCAAAAATGGAAGAACAAATGCTGCTATTACCGGCAGGACGTACAAAAATCGGTAGAATAAGGAATCTTTGGATTCCATTATTGACGCCTTCAATTGCAGCTGCTGCATGTATGACGTTCGTATTTTCATTCACATCGTTTGCCTTAGTAAAGTGGATAACATTGGGAGAGAATACATTAGAAAGTATGATGGCAAGTATAGGTTCATCTGCAGGAATAAATGGATACATGATATCTAAAAATGAGATTATTTTGGGCTCATCCTTAATCCAATTCACAATTTTGCTCCTATCCTTATGGATAATGTCCGCGCTGCAGCATAAGCGACAAAGCAGGTTGCCGAAGGCTTCAGAATCTATTGTGAAGATGAAAAACAAAAGCGGTTGGTTCATCGTTGTTCCTGCTATTATTTTCGCCATAACACCCCTAATTACACTGATAATCTCATCGTTTAGAGTTCGTGAATCAGGTCCAGACAGTACAACTTACAGTTGGAGCACTGCAGGTTGGGAATATGCATTCACTTCTACAAGCTCATTACCCTCAGCATGGGATGCCTTGTTCAATTCTGTTGGATATGCATTAACCGCCCTTGCAATCGCATTGCCTCTAGGGTGGATGCTTGCTCAATATATTTGCGACTTAGAAAAGGTTCGACCACGATTAGCAAGATTTTTTGATTTGTTTACCATGCTTCCATTTGCGGTATCTAGTGTGATGATTGGCCTAGGGGTGATGCTAGGTATGATTCGAATCGATGCTGAATTTTTTTACTCACTATGGCTAACTCCAGCCATTGCTCATGTGATGATTACTACTCCATTTGTAGTTAGGATTATTCTTCCAGCACTCAGGTCGATTGACCCTATTTACGATGAATGTGCTAGAACCTTAGGGATTTCAAAATTTAAGCGCTTTTTCAAAATCAAGGTTCCAATGCTTAGAGGTTCTATTTTGATTGCTACAATATTCACTTTGGCTATGTCAATGGGTGAATTTGGAGCATCATGGGTAGTAACTAGGAATTCCGACTGGACTACATTACCGATAATGATCGATTCACTACGTTCTATCCCTTACAATAACTCACTAACTGCACCTGCTGCAAATGCCGTGGCTTCTGTTTTGATGCTCATAGCATTAATACTATTCATATCCACGGAGAAATTTAGACCTAGAAGAGATGGGGGGATGTTCTGATGTTATCATGTAAAGGATTAGGAAAATCGTTCGATAAAGTGCTGTTTGAAGATTTTAACTTGGATTTGCAATCCGGAGAAATTGTAGCAATAACTGGTCCTAGTGGTTGTGGAAAAACAACGCTTTTACGATGCATCTGCGGACTTGAAGAGTTAGATGATGGTCAGATTATTTTAGAAGGAAAAGACATTACAAACACTATTGCAGAAGAGCGAGGAATCGGTATGATTTTTCAAAAGCCAGTACTATATCCTCACTTGGATGTCGAAGGAAACCTGAGATTGGGCTCAAGCGATTGCGACATTGCAGCAACATTAGCAGAGGTCGAGTTAACTGGATTTGAGAGGCGTAGAATAGAGACTCTATCTGGAGGAGAAGGGCAAAGAATTGCTCTAGCAAGAGCCTTATTGGCTAATCCATCTGTACTACTTCTAGACGAACCATTCAGTTCATTGGATGAAGAATTATCTGACAAACTTCTATCAGACGTTAGAGAGTTGTTGAAGCGAAGAAATTGTCCTGCGGTTCTTGTAACACACAACCTTGATGTGGCAAAGAAATTTGCGGACTCAGTGATTACGATATAGTAACCGTTAGTATGATATGCTACCCAGTAATAATTTAATTCGATAGGATGGTAGCTGGACCTCTTGATGTCGTTCCCTATATTCGCGGCGTCCAATTAGTTCTCATTGGATACAATGGCTACACGAAGGGTTCTCGATTCGAAAACGACAAAATGGTGCGGGATGAAATTGTTCGCGCAGTCGGTAGAGTTCGAAGCCATATGCAGAATATTTTCGACAGTCAATTCAAAGCGGATAATCTAGAAATTGCCAGGGCTGCAAAGCAATGCATGGAAGAGTGCGATTACCTGATTGAAGATGTTCATAAGTCTGCATCAGGAATGGAACATGCCTTCCTATCAGGCCAAAGATCACCTTCCAATCGTGATTTGAAAAAACTGATTAAGCACGACCATGATGTTATTGAAATGGTGACTAAGGCCGTGAATATTGCAAACAGTGCAGAACTTTCAACCGCAACATCTGATGGGAATGCCCAACAGTTGACAATGCAGACAACTCAGATGGTTACGAGTTGCAAAGGATTTTTTGGTGCAAGAGCAAATGTGCTTGCAGGACTAAAGCAAAAGAAAGTGAAAAAGTGATAATATGACGAATTACAAATGGAGAGACAGCCCTGATGTTGTAGCAAGATTAGTTAATGCTGACAAAATTCAAACCCTTGCTACTCAACAAGTTTTACTGAAACCAAATGAGGCATGCGCACTAATCGTCGATGGAAGAATTGGTGATGTAATCTCAGAAACATTGCTGAAGAGTATGGCTGGTGGATTCACAAGATGGTTGGGAGATAAAATTGGAGTTACTGCCAGCGATAGACGCTTATTGTTCGCAATGACTGGACCTATGGATTATTGGATTCCATTCGAAGGCCAGATTTCGGATGGAGAGAAGGTTACTGGATTTGCTAATCTAAGATTGCGAATGGATTTGGAAAATGTGCCAAAACTGCTGAATTATTTTGCAAATAATGACCCAGTATTAACTAGAGATGGTGTTATCAAAATTATTGCTGACGAAGTGAAAGCTAGAGTTGTCACTCCTTCACTAGCATCCTGTGAAAATGCTGCTGGCCTGAGAAATGCTACTTTCCTAGAAAGATTCGAAATGTCTGCAGAAAGTGGAATGAGAAATCTATTGTCTAACCTTGGTTTCACTCTGCTGAAAGCGTTTCCAATTACAAACCCTACAGACATGGAACTGGTTCAGAGACATCGTGCTGCTGTACAAGCAAAGATGTCTGGGGATGAGGCAAATGTTGAAGCTCAATTAGCACACTATGCACAAACTGAAGCTTTGACTTTAGCACGGATAGAAGTGGAAAATAATGTGGCTAGGGCAAAAGCACGTGGTCAAGTTAATCTAGAACTCGAAAAGGAGTTGAAAGACCTACGTGCTCAAGAAGCAAAATGGAGTGCAGAACTTGATTTCAAGCGCGGCCAAATGCAGATCAGAGTTGATGAGGCAGATGCTAAATCCAAGAGAGCAATGGACATGTTCGCAGAAGTTCAAGCTCGTAAAGCAGAGAGAATTGCAAACCAGCAAGAATTCCAAAAGCAAAGAATGGATTCTCAAAATCAATTGCAAAAGGAAATTATGGAATTAGCCGCACAGCACGGTGCACTAACTCCTGAAGTAGTACAAGAAATGCTTAGGCAACAAACAGCGCAAAAAGCAATCGATAGTAGCGATGAAGATTCAGAATAATTTTGATTCACTTAGATTGACGAATGTACCGATTGCATGAATAGATAGAACCTTTCGCCGGAGCATGTTCATGCGCCCATGGAAGCTTTGGCTACCACACTGGCGCGAAAAAACGAATCGTAGATTGTTTTGGTACACAATTCTAACTCTGATTTTGGCAATGGCTCTGCCCTACTCCGTCATCAACCACATCATGGGATATTTTGACAGGTCTGTAATGGATCCAATAATGCCAATAGATTCGATGGTTCCTTTCATAGGTTGGTCATTTGTGATTTATCTCAGCCTGTACCTATACTACCCTGCTGCTGCATGGTTTGGAAGAGAAAATGATGCTAGAATCCGAGAAATGTTTGCTTTTTACCAAGCCTTATTCGTCATGACATGGGTCGTAAATCTAATCTTTATTCTATTCCCAACAGAAGTATACATTCGTGATCAAATTCCTGCAGATGTTAGAGCAGGTGAGGGTTTCTGGGGATTCTGGTTTGGTGATTTAATGCACAAAACCGACATGCCGTATAATGCGTGGCCGAGTTTACATGTTGTTCAATCTCTAATGATTGTGATGCTTCTAAGATATTGGAGAATTATTTTTGGATGGAAAGAAGTAATTGTATGGATTGCATGGATTGCCCTATGCATTTCTGTGATGACAACAAAACAGCATTTCTTCTTTGATTTAGTAACTGGAATAGTTACTGGCATAGCATGTTGGTATTGGATGTGCATACCCGCTATGGAAGCATCATCAAATGATGAATGGATTGATACTTTCTCATCCGAAGATTAGTTAGCCATAAGTTATCAAAACGGAATGGTGTACAGAAATAGAATCCTGGCCTTCTTCATATTCAATACCCAGATCATGTAAGAGATATGTGTTGAAGTGAATTGTGTTCCAAGTGACCGATTCGCCGTCGTCTACCTTTTCACTGTAGGTCTGACAGGTGTCCCCGAGCTCATCTGTTATCATCCAAGTAAAATCGACTGATTGGCCGCCACCTAAATCTTGAATGATACTAGGATTTTCAACGGTAGAAGTAACCTCAATGTAGTTTGGATGTACTCCTTGATTATTAGGGATGGGATTGAATGGCATTTCTTCTGGATTGTTTGTATCTTCTTCAACCCAATCAATTCGCAAGTCTATGCGTATTGTGTCAGTGGAGGAAACTCGATTTTTGTGTTCATCAACCACATAGGCTGTAAGATTAAACAATCCATGCTCACTAAATTCAACAGAGATTGATGAAGATTTCTGAGCATCAATTTCGATAGTTTCTCTGTCGCCATCAAAAGCAATGCCAAATCGCTTCAATTCGTTTGCAGATTTAGTTTCTGAAAAATTGACAACTACTGTTACAACTTCTAAATCAGTCAATTGACCGTTTACATATGATTCTACAACAGTACCATTTAGAATGCTATGGCTAACTTGTAGTTCCATATCGAC
>MDTD01014225.1_pt1 | contig 10591 bp, 9 predicted proteins | sample 811221 | NCBI WGS metagenome assembly MDTD01 (sample SAMN05326646, study PRJNA326480) | marine metagenome | isolation source: seawater | place: Pacific Ocean: South West | collected 2011
GCTATGACTAGTTATTAACCTAAATAAGACTGATCTAAATTAAACACAAGATCTAGTTTATCTTAGGCTCAATATGTATGTTAAACGATTTTAAGTGTTTTGTGAATTTCAGGCATTTCAAGACCGGTGCTTTCAACCGCTCAGCCATCTCTCCTAAAAAAAGTGGTTTATACGTTAACATAATCTAAAATACAACAAATGACTTCACTTTTTTGATATGTTAATAAATGTTATGAGACTTTTAAGTTCGATTCTTTTTATCTTTTTTTATCTAACGTCATATTCATTTTCAAATGACGATTTTAATAAATGGTTAATTAATTATAAAGAATATGCGGTTAAACAAGGAATTTCAAAAAAGACAGTAGATGAAGCGTTTAAAAATACTAAACTTTTAAAAAGAATAATAAAATACGATAGAAATCAACCAGAGTTCATAGAAAAAACAAATGTTTACATTGGTAAAAGAGTTAATAAGCAAAAAGTAATTTATGCCAAAAAATTAATAAAAAATAATGATAATCTTTTGAATAAGGTAGAAAAAAAATTTAAAGTTCCAAAAAATTATCTAGTAGCTTTATGGGGTATTGAGACTGTATTTGGAAAACATAAAGGAAAGGTAGATATAATTTCTGCGCTTGCCACTTTGAGTTTCGATAAAAGGAGATCGGCATACTTTTCTAGAGAGTTGATAACGCTTCTGAAATTAATAGATAAACAAATTGTTAATTTGGAGGATTTAAGAGGATCCTGGGCCGGTGCTCATGGAAATTTTCAATTTATGCCATCATCAATTAAAAATTACGCAATAGATTATAACAAAGATGGAAAAATTGACTTATATACGTCCTTGGAAGATTCTTTTGCTTCAGCTGCAAATTATTTAAAAAAAATAGGATGGGATAAAAATCCTTGGGGTGTGAAAGTTAAACTGTCAAAGAAATTAAATACTGACGATTTTACATATGATGCTAGAAAATTAGCTAAACAAAAAAAAGTCAAAGAATGGATGAAAATTGGTGTGCAATTACCAAAGAATTTTAAAATTAACCCAAATACTAAAGCAAGGCTTGTAAAACCAGATGGTAAAGTTTCTGAAGTTTATATGGTTTTTAATAATTATGAGAAGCTTTTAAATTGGAATCGATCGCTAAGGTTTGCAATAACAATTGGCATTTTTGCAGATCTATTATCAAATGTATAAAAAAATTTTTTTATTTTTTTTTGTAATATTTTATTCATGCTCATCTAATTATATTATTTACGAAAAAAAAGGTTTTGCCAAAATCGTTAACAACGATAAGATTATTACATCTTTTCCTAAAGGTACTATATTTAGAATAACAAATGTTGAAATTAAAGAAAGTATAGTTGTTACAACCAATGAAAAATCTAAAAATTTAGGATCAAGGGTAATTACGTTGCCAAATGATATTTTTAGAAAGTTGAAATTGGATAAAAATTTACCATTAATACATATGCAATCTTTAAGAAAAAATAAAATTTATATAGCAAAAAAAACAAAAACATTTGAACAAGAAAAAAGAGTTGATAAAAAAATTAAGATAGAGAAAATTAATGTTATGAATTTAAGTGAGAAAAAAAAAATTAAAGATAAAATATATTTAAATTTTGGACCTTTCTATAATAAAACGTATGCAAATCAAATGTACAAAGTTTTAAATTTCAAAATTAATAATAAAAATCTCATTTTTAAAGATTATAAGGATAATAATTATAAGATTTCAGTTGGTCCACTGAATAACTTAAAAGAATATGATAAAATTTATTTGAAATTAGGTAAAATTGGTTTAATTGGTTTTGATATAAATATTCAATGATGAAAAAAATACTATTATTTTTAAGTATATTTTTTTACACAAGTTCAGTTTCAACTTTTGAAACGACTGCAAAACAAGCATATTTAATTGATGTTCTCTCGGGAGAAGTTTTATTAAAAAAGAATGAGACCGAAAAAATTTCTCCTGCCTCAATTACCAAAATTATGACAACTATAGTAGCTTTCGATCTAATTAAAAAAGGTGAGTTAAAGTTAGATGAAAAAATCAGAATTTCAAAAAAAGCATGGAGAATGTCTTCTAAAGGATACTCCTCTATGTTTATTATGCCAGGTGATAAGGTAAGTGTAGAAAATCTTTTAAAAGGAATTATCATTGTTTCAGGCAATGATGCATGTGTTGCTTTAGCACAAGGTATTGCTGGAACTGAAGAGGAATTTGTAAATATGATGAACTCGATGTCTAAAAAAATTGGATTGCCGAATACTAAATTTTCAAATTCTTCAGGGCTATTTAATGAAAATAATTATTCTACAGCAGAAGATATTGCTAAAATGTCTATTTATTTAATTAATAAATTTCCAAAATTATATGAATATTATAAAATTAAAAAATTTAAGTGGGACAGAACTGGTGGGGCCCCGATAACACAAGGAAATCGTAATCCAATTTTGTATAAAGACATGGGTGGGGATGGTTTAAAAACCGGTCATTTAGAAGATTCCGGTTATTCTTTGGCTGCTACAATTAAAAAAGATGAAAGACGTATTTTAAGTGTAATTAGTGGACTAAATTCTAAAAATGAAAGGTCAAAAGAAACAGTTAGGCTGCTTAGCTATGCTAAAAATAGATTTGATTTGCTTAAAATCAATAAACAAGATGAAAATTTTAAAATAAAAACATGGAACCTGAAACCAAAAAAAGTTCAGTTGGCATTATCTGATGACTTATATTTAACAATTCCTAAAAGACAAAAAAGTAAAATTAAAATTGAAATTGAACACGATGATCAGGTTTTGAAAACTGTTATAAAAGAGGGCCATCCTGTTTCAAAACTTAACATTTTTTTTGAAGATAAATTAATTAAAACCAAAATCTTGTACGCAACGACAAAAACAGAGAAAGAAAATTTTTTAATAAGATTTATTAATTCAGTAAGTTTTTTTATATGGGGATAAATAGAGGTGTTTTAATAACATTTGAAGGAATAGAAGGATGTGGTAAATCTACACAAATCAATAAAATTTATAAATTTTTAAAAAAAAAAAGAATTAGTTGTATAAAAACTAGAGAACCAGGTGGAACTCAATTATCAGAGAAGATTAGAAAGTTAATTATTCACGATTTAAAAAATAATGAGGATAACTTAACCGAGCTATTATTGTTATTTGCATCGAGATCAAATCATTTTATTAAAATCTCTACGTACTTACAAAAAAAATATGTTGTAATTTGTGATCGATATATAGACTCTACTTATGCATATCAACATTACGAACAAGGGCAAAGTTTGAAGTTTATTAATCTTTTACAAAAAAAAATTGATAATAATGTAAAGCCAAACATAACCTTTTTCTTAGACGTACCCCCAAGTGTATCTAAAAAAAGAATAAACAAGAGAAAAAAACTAGACAGATTTGACAAATATAACAAAAATAAAATGAACAAACTTAGAAAAAGTTTTATTAAATTAACAAAAAAACATAGAAGAATAGTTAAAATTGATGGTAATAAAAATGCAAACTTAGTTCATCAAGATATTATTAATTGTTTATTAAAAAAAAATGTCATTTAAAATATCTGATAAAATTATTGGATTTGAGAATGAATTAGCTTTTTTTTTAAAGCTCTATGATAATAAATGTTTACCAAGTACAATTTTATTCCAAGGATTAGAAGGTATAGGTAAATATAGTTTTGTATTACATTTGATAAACTCGATAAAATCTAAGAGCAATATTGCAAGTTTAGATAGCATGATAACTAACGATAATAATGTTTTATTATTAAATAAAAACGATTGTAATCGTGAATATAAATTTGAAGAAATAAAAAAAGTTACAGAGTTCTGTAAATACAAATCTTTTGATACTAAACCAAGGTTTGTTGTTATTAAATCTATAAATTTTTTAAATAATAGTTCAATAAATGCCTTATTGAAACTTACTGAAGATGTAAAAGAAAATATATATTTTTTTTTTACATCTAACTTTTTATCAAATAATTCAAAAGTATTAGAATCTCGATTTTTCAAAAAGAAATTATTTTTAAATAAAAAATTTTATAATCAGATTATATTTAATTTTTTTAAAAATAATAACATAGATAATATTAAGATAGATGAAAATATAAATGATACACCGGGTATTTTTATTAGAAAATATTTCCATAACTTGAATTACGACTTAGAGTCTTTAAAAAAAAATAATGAAAATCTATTTTACAAAATTATTAGTGAAAAAGTCATAAAAAAATTGAAAAATAATCACATTCAAGTTTTAAAAAAAATAAAATTAAATTTATTTTTAAAAAATGATATAAGTAAAATATTAACAAAATATACAAATGAATAAAAATTTTTATATAACAACACCAATTTATTACCCATCTGCAAAACCTCATATGGGACACGCGTATTCAAGTATAGCCGCTGATGTTATTGCCAGATTTAAAAAAATTGAAGGCTATAATGTTTTTTTTTTAACAGGTACAGACGAACATGGTATGAAAATTCAAAAAGCAGCTGAAAAAGCAAACAAAGACCCACAAGTTTTTTGTAATGAAATATCTAAAACCTTTATAGATTTGACAAAAATATTAAATCTAAGTAATTCAGACTTTATAAGAACAACTGAGGATAGACACAAAAATACTGCAGTAAAATTATGGAATTTATTAGATAAAAATGAGCAAATATATTTATCTAAATATGCTGGATGGTATTCAGTTTCAGATGAGGCTTATTACTCTGAAGAAGAAATAGATGAAATCAATGGTAAAAAAATTTCTAAAGCAAGTGGTAGCCCAGTTGAATGGATGGAAGAAGAAAGTTTTTTTTTTAAATTATCAGAATGGCAAAAGCCTCTTTTAAAATATTACCAAGATAATCCTAATTTTATCAGGCCAGAGAGCAGAAAAAATGAGGTAGTAAGTTTTGTTTCCAGTGGATTAAAAGATTTGTCAATTTCAAGAACTACTTTTAAATGGGGCATACCTGTTCCAAAAAATAGCAAACATATTATGTATGTATGGTTAGATGCATTAACAAATTATATTAGTGCAACAAATTTCTTTGAAAACCATAATAAATATTGGCCTGCAGATACTCATATAATAGGTAAAGATATTTTAAGATTCCACGCTGTTTATTGGCCCGCTTTTTTAATGGCTGCCAAATTACCTTTGCCTAAACAGGTCTTTGGGCATGGATGGATATTGGCTGGAGAAGAAAAAATGTCAAAATCAAAAGGCAATATATTAGATCCTGTATCGTTAATAGATGAATTCGGATCAGACGAATTAAGATATTATTTAATGAAAGAGGTTATTTTTGGCTTAGACGGACATATTAATATAGATAACTTTAAAAATACAATTAATGATCTGGCTAATAACATTGGAAATCTTTCTAACAGAATATTTACTATTTTAGATAAAAATTATGATTGTAAAGTACCTGACATTTCATCTGGTTATACTATTAATGAAAATCTTTTGATTAATACAAAAGAATTTATTAATATAATTAATAATTATGAAATACATGATTATTTAAAAAAAATACATTCATATTCTTCAACATTAAATAAATACGTTAATGATAATGAACCTTGGAATAAAAAAAATAATTCTGAGCAAAATATTAAAAATATATTATATTCCACGATTATAGGATTAAAAAATATTTTTATATTACTTTATCCAGTTACTCCAAAATCAAGTATTTCGTTTTTAAAAAATATAAATATTTTTGAAAAAGATATAAATTTAAATTTAATAAATAAAGAGCTTGAAAAAGATAAAAAATTATCAAAACCAGATATATTATTTAAAAAATACTAATGTTTATTGTTGATAGCCATTGTCATCTATACTACGAGCCATTTGTTAATAATTTAAAAAAAACTATTGATGAGTGCAAATCTAAAAATGTCAAACAGTTTTTATCTATATCTGTAAATTTTGATACGTCTTTAAAGAATATTGAAATTTCTAAAAAATTTAACGAGATTTTTTGCACTATTGGATTGCATCCTAATAATGTATTAGACGGGCAAAAAGATTTAGATAAAATTTTAAACCTATACTCATCTAATTCTAAAATTATAGGCATAGGAGAAGCTGGAATAGATTTATTTCGATCAAAAGATAATCTAAATATGCAGATTGAATGTTTTGAAAAACAAATTGAATTCAGCATTAAAAAAAATCTTCCAATTGTTGTTCATTCTCGAAATTCTGAAAATGAAACAATAGATGTTTTAAAAAAATATAAAAATAAAAATTTAAAATTTATTTTACATTGTTTCAGCGGATCAGAAAAATTTGCGCAAAGATGCATTGAGTTAAATGGTCTAATAGCTTTTGGCGGAATGATTACCTTTAAAAATTCCTTTAATCTTGTTGAAGTCTGTAAGCAAATTCCACTCAATAAACTTTTAGTTGAAACAGATTCTCCATTTTTATCACCACATCCTTTAAGAGGAAAATTGAATCATCCTCAAAATACGTCCTTAGTGGTAAAAAAAATAGCTGAAATAAAACAAAAAAATCCAGATGAAATTTCAAAAATAACAACTGCAAATTTTAATGAATTATTTAAAATAAACTATAAAAATATTTTATAAAGATATGTCGGAATCAATATCTCATGCAATAGTTCTTCCTTTAAAAGAAAATTTTAGTATTAAAGAGTCTGGTGCTGTTTCCATTTGGGTAAATAGCTATTTGGAAGAAACAAAGTTTAGAAAAAATATTCATATATTTTGTTCGAAATTATTAAATGGACCATATTTGAGTAAAAGAAATTTAAATATTATCAAACGTGATAATAATAAACTTTTTTCAAACTATTCCTATATTAAGAAAATTTCAGAAATATTTGTATCAAAGAAAATTTATTCTGCCGAAGTTCACAATAGACCTGAATATGCAAAGTATTTAATTAATAATACAAATGTTAAGGTTAATTTAATATTTCATAATGATCCAAATAACCTCAGAGATAGTAACACTGTTGAAAAGAAAAAATTTTTATTAAAAAATTGTAATAAAATAATTTTTGTAAGTGAATATCTTAAAAAAAGATTTTTTAGTAATTTAAGCACAAGTCACAAAAATAATGTTGAAATAGTTGGCAATGCTATTGATAAATTAAAAAAATTTCCAAAAAAAAATAAGTTAATAATTTTCTCGGGAAAATTAAATAAATCTAAAGGTTATGACGTATTTGGAAAAGCAATAATCAAAATTCTTGACAATAATGCTGATTGGAGAGCTGTTGTTATTGGTAATGAACCTAGAGAAAAGTTTTTTTTTAAACATAAAAATTTGAAAATTTTGAATTGGCTGGAACATAGAAAGTTATTAAAATTTTTTGAAAAATCTTCCATAAGCGTTGTAAATCCGACATGGCAAGAACCATTTGGACGTACAGCAATGGAGAGTGCCTCAAGAGGGTGCGCGGTAATTACTTCAATTTCTGGTGGGTTGCAAGAAACATTTAAAAATAATTTAATATTAAAAAAAAATAATTATTTGCACCTTATAAAAAAAATTCAATTTCTTATTGATAATAAAAAAAAATTGTTATTTTATCAAAAACAAAATTTTAAAAATGTCATCCATGACATAAAAATAAAGTCTAAAATTTTAGACGATTTTATCCCAAGATATGAAATTATTAGTGCAAATAGTAAAAATATAAGAATTTTACATATATCTACATTTGGCGAAAGGCTTAATCATCGAATATTTAATTTGTCAATTTCAAGTAAAATTTCAAAAGGATTAATCAGAAATAACCTAGATGTAATAAATTTTGATTATAGAGATTTTAGTAAAAAAAACTTATTTTTTAATTCTTTAGATGAAAAAATCATTTCAATAATAGAAAATTATAAGCCTCAATTAATAATTTGCGGTCATAACAATATTTTAAATCGAAAAACAATACTGCAAATTAAAAATAAGTTTAAATCAAAAATAATTATTTGGTATGAAGATGCCTTGGCTCCTGGCGGTCCAGATTATAAAGATAGTGTGAAGTTACTGGAGAAAAACTATGACTTGATAGATAAATATTTTATAACTACTCATCCTTCACAAATTAAAACAAGGATACCGTTAAAAAAACTTAATTTCATGCCAGTTCCAGTAGATACCAATATAGAAAGCGAGAATTTTTATAATCATAAAAAAACAAAGGATTTATTTTTTGCTCTTAGTCATGGGGTTAATTTTGGTAAATTAAAAAAAGGGGTAATTGACGATAGATCTAAATTTATCGAAAAATTAATTCGTGATTCAGAAGGTAAAATAAGTTTCAATATTCTAGGTCTTTATAAGGAAGAACCAAAATGGAATTTTGCATTAAACGAAGAAATCATGAAATCAAAAATTGCTTTAAACTTGAGTAGAGGGGAACCAGCAAAATATTATTCAAGCAATAGGATTGCTACGCTAATGGGAAATGGTTGTTTAACAGCAATAGACGAGAAAGTTAAGTACAGTCATTTTTTTAATAGAAAAGAAATATTAATATACAAAAACTCGAAAGATTTGATAAAGAAAATTGTAAGAATTAAAGATAACCCAAAATTAATAAAGAAAATTTCAAAAAATGGGAAAAAAAAATATTTTAAATTATTTTCAAACGTAATTGTAAGTCAATTTTTAATTGATAAAACGTTTAATTTTAAAAATAAGTATAATTACATATGGTCTTAGCTAAAACTCATTAGGTTGAAATTTGAAAAATACTTATGACCTCAAAAAAAATTATAGTTAAAATTGCAGCAGGATTAGGAAATCAAATGTTTATGTACGCAAATGCATATGCTTTATCTAAAAAATATTCATTCGATTTGACAATTGATAATACATCTGGGTATTTTCAAAAAAAAAATAGAACTTTATCCAGAGAATATGGGCTGGATATATTTAATTTGAGTTCAAAGAAATCTTTAAGCAGTGACAAATTTGATAGTTATTTGAGACATTTTCTTAAAAAACTATTAGTTTTTTTTGACATATTTCGTCATAAAAAAACTTTTTTTAAAGAAAAAATAAATAAAAATAAAATATCTAGTTTTATTCCTATTGATTTAAGTAATAGTAGAAAAAATATATATATTGAAGGTTACTATCAGAGTGAAAAGTACTTTTCTGTACTAAAAAAAAACATTCAAAAGGAGTTTACTATTAATATTTCCGATTTGAATTCTAAAGATATATATATAAATGATTTAAAAAAAACTAATTCAGTCTCATTACATTTGAGAAGAAATCGATTTAAAAGTAATGATGGAAGATTTGGTGATCCAAATTATAAAGGTTCAGTAACATTTGATAACGTAATTGATTACATGATTCGTGGTATTGATTATTTTAAAAAAAATACAATTAATCCACATTTTTTTGTATGGTCAGATAATTTTGAGGATATAGAGAAATATTTTAATGGCGATGATTTCACATATGTTAAAGGAAAAAATATTAAGCATGATTTCTACTTGTTTCAATATGCAAAAAATTTTATAGTTTCGCCATCCTCATTTCACTGGTGGGGAGCGTGGTTAAATAATTATGTAAACAAGATATGTCTTAGACCAAAGGATATTAATCCATCAAATAATACTGATTTTTGGCCTGAAAAATGGATAAGTATTTAAAAATTATCAAATAAATGTTTTATTATTTAAATTGTTATAAATGTAAAAAATCTGTCAAAGTTTCAATTAAAGATTACAGAGTTAAAAAAAGAGTTTATTGTAAAGCATGCTTAAACAAAACATTTGATAAAATAAAAAAATCTAAATATTTTTGATTTTAGGAAATTGTACTCTTATTTGTGGTATCCAGTTTCGAATTTGTCTAATCCTATTTTTTGGCGAAGGGTGGGTACTTAAGAACTGAGGTACACTACCACCCATCTCTTTTTGCATTCTCTTCCAAAGTTCTGCACCTTCATACAAATTATATCCTGTTAAAGATGCAAATGCTAAACCCAAATAATCTGCCTCAGACTCTTGTTTTCTGGTAAATGGATTGAATATACCAACTTGCAAAACATCAATTCCTGTATTTCTACCAACAGTATTCCTGGTTCTACTTATTACACCTCCTGTAAAAATATCAATTACAGCTGTACCAAGATTTAGTGCCATTGCTGCGCTAGCTCTTTCAACTGAATGTTTTGCTACTGCGTGTGCAATTTCGTGACCCATTACATTAGCCAAACCATCCTCATTTTTGGTCACCTTCAATATTCCTGTATAAATGGCAATTTTTCCACCTGGCATACACCACGCGTTTAAAGTTTTGTCATCATCAACTAAAATATATTCCCATTTAAAATTCTGTGTAGGATCTTTCAAACTTTTACTTTTAAAATAATAAGAGATTGCCTTCTCCATCTTACCGCCAATTCGTTTAATCATATTTAGAGTAGCAATATCTTTGCTCATTTTAGCTTTTTTTTTAAAAGCAGAATATGCTTTCGCAGCATTAGCGTTGATGGTTGATTCTGGGTATATTTTAAGTTGTTTCCTTTGTGTTATTGGGGTTGATGA
>MDTD01179210.1_pt1 | contig 10589 bp, 9 predicted proteins | sample 811221 | NCBI WGS metagenome assembly MDTD01 (sample SAMN05326646, study PRJNA326480) | marine metagenome | isolation source: seawater | place: Pacific Ocean: South West | collected 2011
ATTATCAGGATGACGATAAATTCGGCACCACCGATACCGAAGATGTTCATACGGTGGACTCCTTAAAAGCCGTTTTACTTCAACAACACTGGTTTCTATTTGGCCCGATTATACATCAACCGGGCGCGCATACACATCCTATTGCTAGAATACGATAGTATCATTTTCAAGTTGTGATGTATGTGTGTAATTCGTGGGTAGTTTATACGCCATTTGTAAGGCATCTCACGTTGTTATACCTGTATATAATACATACAAAACGTATCCCACAGATTGGACCTAAAAATGAACAGCGCGGGGAAAGTCGCCATCGTCACCGGGGCCAGCAGCGGCATTGGGCGCAGCACCGCCCTGACACTGGCTCGTGAAGGAGCGCGGGTTGTTGTCGGCTTCCATAGCAATGCGGAAGCCGCATTTGCGGTGGCGGCATATATCACGGCTCACGGCGGCAGTGCCATCACTGTGCAAGCCGATATTTTCAGCAAAGAGGGTTGTCAGCATCTGGTAGATACCACGCTGCAAAACTTCAAGCAGGTCGATATTTGCGTCATCAATCCCGGTGGCGGCTGGCACCCGGAGCCACCCGATACCCTCGACCCCGATACTGCTCTTGAGGACATCCAGCGTGAAGTTAGCCCGGTGCTGTATCTGCTGCCGCTGCTGCTCCCCAGGATGTACGAGCAAAAAAGTGGGCGCATCATCGCCATCGGCATGAACCACAACCTGCCCTCCCCCGCCTATGCCTATAACCTCGCCAAAGCCAGCCGCTACGAAGCGATCCTGCAAGCCCATTCGCAGGCATGGTCGCAGGGTGTGACGATGAACGTGGTCGCCCCCGGTCCGGTTGCAGAAATCGAAACGCTGACGGAAGCCGTCGCGCAAAGCTTGCATGGCGATAGCTGGCAAAACAGAACGACAACCACCTCACAGGATGTCGCCGAAGCGGTCGCTTATTTGTGTTCTGATGCGGGGCGTTTCGTCACGGGCGCGGAGCTACCGCTGCACTTCGTCGGCTAGCCCGCCCTACGCCAGTCTATCAAGCGCGGTTGGGCCGGAACGCAAAAGCAGGCAGTCAGACCCCGGTATTGCAAAGCGTTCCGGGACGACCGCACTGTTCTGGCTCGCCTAGTTTACATGACTATACGAAATACTATATCTATGAGGCCGAAGCACAACGAATCGGGAATTTGGGGTCAGCGGCAATATTCACTTCCATGCCCAGATACGGCGTGGGATCAATTGTGTTCTCTAAAATGGCTTCGTTGAGGAACTCACCATTCCTATCGCCCTTGACGATGCTGAAGTGCAGGTGCATCGCCACCGAATAACCATCGCCGCCATAATCCCCCTGATGACCCAGAAGTGTGCCTTGCTCGACAAAGCGGTTGGTCGTACCCGCTGGGAACGCCGCATCAATATAGCTGACGCTGCCATCAGTAGACGCCATATGCGTGTAGTAGGTCCATATCGTGCGACCGGGCTGCAAAGGGTCCTCATGGCGAATAATGACCGTGCTGCGCCAATCCGGCAGGCGCGTCAGCCAACCATCATAGGCGGCAACATTGGCGACTGTGTTATTGGGACCATCGCCAAAAATATCGATGCCCGTATGACGGCGGGTGGCATTATAGGGCCGCGCTGGGTCGGCATACAGTAGGCCGATTAGCCCCTGTGATGGTAAGATAAAGGGGGCATCCGGGCAGGCGACATAGCCCTCGGTCGTCAGGCCGGGGCGCTCCGCCGGATTGATGAGATAGCGATAGATAACATTGTTGCTATCGCTCTCACCGACGCCGAAGTACCAATTATAAGCCAACATCCCCGCCGCTAGGCCGAGGCCCGCCAGTGCCACTAGAACAAAAATCCAGGGCCAGCAGCCACGCTGTTTATGCGTTGTCATCTTCATAGGCAGAAAGCTCAATCAGGTTGCCATCAGGGTCACAGAAATAGATCGACCGGATGGAGCCATTGGCCCCGGTTCGCGGCACGATGTCGGTAATGAGGGGGACGTTCTGCGCCTGCAAATGCGCATGGACCTGCTCAATCGGTGTGCTGACGATGAAGCACAGGTCCGCCGTGCCAGGTGCGGCATGTTGCGCATTGGGCATGACTTCCTGGCCAAGCTGGTGCAGGTTGATTTTCTGATTGCCATAGTGAAGTGAAACTCGCCCTTCGCCGAAGGTACGCACATCCATGCCCAGCACCCGCTGGTAAAAATCACAGGTCGCTTGCATATCGCGTACGGTCAGTACCAGATGATCGAGGTGGCTGATAGTAATGCTCACGCCAGCGGTTCCATGCCGTGGTCGACAATCGGCAGGCGCGGATCTTTCTGGGTCCAAGTTTGGCGCACCCAGGCATAGGCCGGGTCATCGCTGGCGGCGACAGCCCGCGCCGAACCCGCCAGAACGTGCAGGCTGTAGGTCGAGTAGCCGTGCGCGCTCACCAACGTATGGTACCCCCTGGGAATGACGATGCTATCGTCGCTGTAGACCACAAATGTCTGGTCGATTTCCTCGTCCAGGGTATAGATGCGCTGGATAGCATAGCCATTAGGTCGATCAAACTTGAAGTAGCAGATTTCTTCCAGATTGGCCTCGACCAGCTTGCCGTTGGGGTCATTACGATGGGTATCATGCTTGTGCGGTGGGTACGTCGACCAGCTACCGGAAGGCGTATAGGTTTCCATCACCACCAGATGCTGGCTGGCATCCCCCGGCGGAATGATGGTGTTGATCTGGCGCGTGGCCGTGCCGCCGCCAACGATATCGAGCGTGACATCGGTCGGCTTAATCAGGCGCGGGTTGCGGCTTTGGGCAACGCCTGTCCAGCAGGCAGCAATCTCGACCTGCTCGGTCAGCGCCTCAATTTTGAATTCCGTGTTGGGCGGCAGATACAGCGCGTAAGGCATACCCGCGAAGACGTTTTCGCGGCGGCCTATGTTGTCGTAATCGCCGCGGCTGGTCTTGATATTGCAGCGACCGCTGAGGATCACCATGGCGTATTCATACTGGCCAATGGTCAGCTCAAAAGGCTGCTCACGGGATAGGCGCAGTACGACCATATTCAGGTGTTCCCAACCGACTTTTTCGGCAGCGATACGGGTCACCAGCGGGCTGCCACTACCGGGCGCGATCAACCATTCTTGAGGGGGAAGTGTCATTCCGGCACCTTTTACAGAATCAACAAACGTCCGTCATGGAACTACAGCGAGGATCATCATACACGGCATATTGCTGCAATGCCTAGTCGGTATCGACAAAAAAGGCTGGATCAGCAGACGCCCAATCGACCTGTTCATCGACCGCCGCCAGATGCGCCTGAGCATCTTCCAGGCTGTCCACATACTTGAGCTGAATATCCCCTTTTTGCTGGGTGGGCATCGTCCCCGCCTGCCCTTTGATGCTTTCCGGCAGGATAACAACGATCCAGCGCAGGCCAGGCCGAGCAAGCTGCGGGAAGGCCTGTAACATCATCTCAAGCGTGGCCTGGTTCGTTTCGGCAATCATGCGATTGTCTATCAACACATGGAACGACTGTCCCGTCACCTGTTGCAGGGCCTTTGCGGTCTGCACACTAATTTGCTGGAAGTCGTCTGGCGTGACTACCGGCTCAAAGTGGGTCAGCGCCAATACATGCTGTGGAACTAACCAACCGACCTTAAAACGCATCTTTTTTGCCTAACCTCTATGTAAATACAATGGGATTCTGCATGTCTACGGAAGCTTTTAATAAGCAAAACGATGCTTTTTGGATTTAATTTGCGGCGCTGGCGAAGAGTGTATCGAAGATGGGCAGCGGCAGCAGCACCGCGTCGATAGTGTGCAGGACGCCATTGCTGGCCTGCAAATCAGGCGTGACGATGGTGAAACGGCCATTCAGGCGCACATCGTTGTCCTCGGTGACGAAGATGCCGATGCGATAGCCATCATACAGGGTCGGCAACCCTTCTCGATCATACGTCGCCAGGTCGTCAGCCGCGACCACATCCGGCAGAATGTGATACGAGAGGATATCGACGAGCAAAGGGCCATCTTGCAGCAGTGTTTCGATGTCCATACCAGCACTGGCCGCCAGATCAATAAAGGCCTGATCGGTTGGGGCGAGCACCGTGTACTCGCCATCGGACCGCAAGAGGCGGCTGGTCAAGGGGGCCGCCCGCAGCGCTTGCCGGAACAGCGTCAAGTTGTTGGCGCTGGATGCCAGCGCGTACAGATTGGGTTCCGTATCGGCCTCATACGGGTCGCTGATGGCGACCGCATCGGCGGCATTCAGCACATAAAACAGCAATTGCGGCGCTTCCGCAGACCCCACCACGCCGATGAAGTAGGTCGCATTGGGGCTGACGTCCTCAGCCAGAATGCTCAGGGCATCGCTGGCATCCCCAACCGGGACCAGTTCAATGGCATATTCAAACTCGTCATACGGCAGTTCAAAAGTGGTCGTCTGGTAGCGCTCCAAACGCGAGAGGCGCACCTCATCGACCATGACATCGACAGCAGGCACATCGGTCAGGGCATTGTAAAACAACAGCCGCACATGATCTTCCGGCACCATTGGGAAGGCGCTATCAAGCTTGACAAAACCCAGGCTGGACGCTTCCAGGGAGCCGATAATAGCGATGGTCTGGGAGCCAGATGCATCAATCGGGAAGCTGACCTGTTGCAGCAGAGCATCGCTGATACTGGCACCACTGGCCGTAATCACCAGATCAGTTGTACCAGCCGGAACCTCGACATAGAAGCTGGTTTCGCCATAGCCCAGGTCGACCAGGGCCAGGTTGCCATTGATAAACACATCCACCGCCAACATGTCCGATGCCAGATGGAAAAAACGCACATCAACCATCTGTACGATGGCTTCGGTCGGGGTGGCTTCTTCAGCACCGGGTTCAGTCGCTGGCGCCGGGGTCGCATCGGTTGTTGCGTCCGGGGCTTCAGCCGTTTCTTCAGCCGTTTCGGGCGACTGCGGCGTGGGTTCCGGGGTTTGCGTACCGGATGGCACGGGTTGGTTAGCCAGGGTTTCCGTGATGACGCGGTTCAGCAGCACATCATCCAGAATATGAATGATGCCATTGCTGGCCGTGATGTCCGCTTCCTGGACATCGCCAATGCCATTAAACGCCAGCACGCCAGTTTCGCGCTCGTTGATGCTGACAAAGGCCCCGGCAAGCTGGGTCGGCAGCACTTCACCCACGCGGGCTTGCAGCGCCACCTGGCTGATGCGTCCGGGGATGATATGGTATTGTACGATCTGCGTGAGCACATCGCGGTTTAGCAACAAATCATCGAGTGGCACATCGAGCGCGCTGGCCACATTAACAAAAGCGACATTGGTTGGGGCCAGCAGCGTCAAAGGCGTACTGCCATCCAACTGATCGCGAATATCGTCATCGACCAGTTCCAGCGCTGTCGCCAGGGTCGTCAGGTCTTCATTACTTTCGACAATGTCCAGAATGGACGTGCCCTGCCCCTGTGCTGGCATCCAGATGATTATGAGTGCGCTCAGCAGCAGCAAGCCGGGTAAAAGCGTCTTACGCATTGGTGATTATCCTCCATACATTAGACGCAGACAGCCGTTAGTGTAACAGGGTGCAACCTGCCCTACCAGCTAAAGATTCATCAGAAAACACTATCGTTTTGCACAAAACAAACGGAACCAAAAGGACGCAGCCTGAGCTGCGCCCCATTAATCCTTTGATAAATCCCCGATATGTGACCCTCAATCCGGCTGAGAGCCTGCCAAGCCCTTACGCAGGTTGGACCACATCGGGCGCGCTGCCCTCTGTTTCGTAGTCTGCCGAGCGCTGTGACCGGAACTGCTTGGTATACAGGTTGTAGTAGTGGCCATGCTGGCGCAGCAGTTCGCTGTGCGTGCCCATCTCGATGATGCGGCCATTTTCCAGCACGACGATGCGGTCGGCACTCTTGATGGTGCTCAGGCGGTGGGCGATGATGAAGCTCGTGCGGCCCTGCATGAGCAGGTCCATACCCTGCTGAATCAGGGCTTCCGTCAGCGTATCGACCGAGCTGGTCGCCTCGTCCATGATGAAGATCTCCGGCTTGGAGAGGATCGCACGGGCGATGCTGATAAGCTGCTTCTGACCGACGGAGAGCAGGCTACCACCCTCACCCACAGCCTCATCGTAACCATCTTCCAGATTTTCGATGAACTCATGGGCCCCGGCCATCTTAGCCGCTTCGATGACTTCTTCACGGGTGGCGTCCAGACGACCATACTGAATGTTCTCCAGCACGGTCCCGCTGAACAGGTGCGGCGTCTGCAAGACCATACCAATGCGCGACTGGATTGCTTCAATGGTCATGTCGGTGTAGTCCATGCCGTTAATCAGGATGCGGCCCTTGACCGGCTCATAGAAGCGACAGATCAGGTTCACCAGCGTGGATTTACCGCTGCCGGTATGGCCCACCAAGGCGACCGTCTCGCCCGCTTTCAGCGACAGGCTGAAGTCCGACAGAACCGGATTCTTCTCGTCATAGTAGAACGTCACATCTTCAAAGACGATGTCACCGCGGATGGTACCCGGATCGGTTGCGTTGGGTTTGTCCACGAGGTCCGCTTTGGTATCCAGCAAGCTGAATGAACGCTCCGCAGAGGCCACCGCATGCTGCATACTGGCATACACGCGCGCCATGTCCTGGATCGGCCACATGATGAAGGTGATATAGTTGACGAAGGCCGTGATGCCACCAATCGTCATGCCCGCGACCGGGTCGCCTAACTGCACACCACCCACATAGATGATGATGCCCACCACAATCGCGCTCAGGATCTGTACGGCGGGCAGGAACAACGCGCTGTACCAGGCGGCACGATACGACGATTTGTACATATCGCGCGATACATCACCGAACTCTTGCAGCGAAGTCGCTTCACGGTTCAGCGCCTTGATGACACGTACGCCAGTGATCATCTCGTTGTACTGGCCCGTGATCTTGGAGTTGAACTTACGCGAGTCGCGATAGTGGATCAGGATGCGCTTGCGGAACCAGATAGCGACATACAGCAAGATCGGCACCAGCGGCAGAATCATCACCGTGAGCTGCCAGTTGATGGTCATCATGAAGGTAAAAGCCATAAAGATGTTGGCTATCGCCCAGGTGATGTCCAGAATACCCCACGACACCAGTTCAGCGATGCGCTCGCTGTCAGATGTCACGCGCGACATGATCCAGCCGACAGGCGTGGCGCTGTAGTACGATAGCGATAGCGTTTGCAGATGCTCAAACAGCTTCTTGCGCAGGTCATAGGTCACATGCTGGCCCAGGCTCGCCGTAAAGAAGATGAAAGTGAACACTCCTAATGCCAGCGCGACCATAGCCACTGTGTACACGCCAATCAACTCGTTGAGGCGGGCACTGTCCTGCACCATGACGCCTTCGTCGATGATGAGCTTCATCACAAACGTCATGAAGGCCTCGATGCCGGCGACAGAGGCCACTGCCGCCATGAAGGCGAACACCTGCCATTTATGCGATTTCAGGAGACCGAAGATACGAAAGACCGTATCTCGGTTCATCTCAGTTACGAATTCTTCTTCCTCGAATTGATTATGCTCCGGCACGTTGCAACTCCTCCTGGAGTTCATCTTCGATACGGGCTTGCATGTCATACGTCTGGCGATACGTCCCCGGCACCTGCATTAATTCCTCATGCGTGCCATGCTGGACGATGCGCCCCTTATCGAGTACCAGGATCAAATCAGCGTCCATCACGCTCTGGATGCGGTGGGCAATGATGAAGCTGGTACGCTGCTTCATCATACGGCTGAGCGCCTCGCGGATTTCGCTCTCGGTCTGTGTATCGACCGAGCTGGTGGCGTCATCCAGGATCAGGATGCGCGGGTTCTTCAGCAGCGTACGCGCCAGGGCGATGCGCTGCTTCTGGCCACCACTGAGCGTCACACCACGCTCACCGACCAACGTCTCGTAGGCATCCGGGAAAGTCATAATCACGTCATGGACGGCGGCCGCTTTGGCGGCGGCAATCACATCGTCTTTGCTGACCTCACCCGGCACGCCGTAAGTGATGTTCTCGTAGATCGACCGACTGAATAGGAACGGTTCCTGTTCCACGATGCCGATGTTGGCCCGCAAAAAGTGACGCGGATACTCAGTCAGTTCGATGCCATCGAGGGTGATGCTGCCCTCATACCCATAGAAGCGCGGCAATAAGGCCATCAATGATGTCTTACCGGACCCGGTTGACCCCAGCAAGGCAATCGTCTGACCGGGCTGCACCTCAAAGTTGATGTCGTGCAGCACAGGCATGTCGTGTTCATAGGCGAAGTTGACATCCTTAAAGATGATATGACCTTCGATGTCCTCTTTCGGCGACTTGTCTTTGATGCCCAGCTTCTCCCAGTCTTCAGCGACGACTTCCGCGATACGATCATAGCTGACCATCCCGGTGCTCATCTGCACGATCAGGCGGCCCAGGTTACGCATCGGGTTGATGATCCAACCGATCATGGCCGTAAACGAGACATAGGTACCGACCGTCATATCGCCACTGATGACCAGTGTCGCCCCCAGGAAAAAGGCGAAGATCATCTGGAAGCCCGTCAGCAGGTCAACGACGGGCCAATAGGTCGCATGCATATACATGAAGCGAATGCCCAGCTTGAACAACTGGGTATTTTCTTCTTCAAAACGATCAATCTCGAAGGGTTGGCGCGCAAAGGCCTTGACGACACGCACGCCTGTCAGGTTCTCTTGCAGCACATTAGAGACAATCGCGTCCTGCTTCTGGCGTTCTTCGTAAGCTGCACTGACCTTACGGAAAAAGTACAGCGACATCACCAGCACAACCGGGACGACGATCACGCTGACCAGCGTCAACTGCCAGTGCAGGGCCAGCAGCGCGAAGAAGTTCACGAAGAACAAGAGCAAAATGCGCCCGATGCCAATGGCCTGGTCGGCATAGAAGCGGCGTATCGCATCAATGTCGGACGTCGCACGCTGGATAAGCTCACCCGTTTGCTGCTGATCGTGATAGCGGAACGGCAGATGCTGCAAATGGTCGAACATGTAATCCTTGATACGCAGCGCAATACCTTCCGATGCGCTGGCCTTCAGTACGCCACTAAAGAAGGCGAAAATACCGCGTCCGGCTGAAAGCAACACGAAGGCAACTGCTGTAAACAACAGCGCCTGGGTGAAGTTATCTGGCCGAGCAACGAGCACATCATCAACCAGGTACCGTAGCAGCAGCAGGCTGGCTGTGTTGAGCAACGCCATCACCGCCAGGGCAACCATCGCGCCAGCATATTGCAGGCGATAGCCCTTGAGCAGCCGTAGCAAGCCCTTCAAGCGATTGTGAGAAATCGTCTCTTTTACATTGAAGTTTAGGTCGGTCTGAGCGACTTGTGGGAACGATGACAACGTTCACCTCCCTTTTGTTGCACGCAAAGCGTGCGAATATAGACGACGACTTATGGCAAAATACAATGTCATCGCCGATGCCAAGCGTGCCATAATGGGTCACTATGGTCTCATAGAATGCACATATCGTCAAGAAGCATTGCAGCCATTATCCCGATTTTTCGGGTAAGTCCTCCTATGATACACGCTTTCCGGGTATGGCTATACATCCAATTCAATGGGTCTATGGGGTTGTACACTTACTTACTATAGGTAACGAAGAGCTTATTAACATTCATTGCCCACCAACAAGAATAATTCGACAAGGCCACCCCAGAATCAAGTCATGCAGACTGCAAGCGTGTATAGAGAATGTACCCGGTCAGGCTACATCATAGTTTACGAATAGCCTACCACGATTGTTCAATAACGAGGGATCGCCCCTATGTTAACAGTACTCGCCATCACCCTGCGCCCGACAGATGACACCTTCACTGCGCTGGATGCTCTCATGCCACTGATTGAGGAACTCTATGATGGCCTGTCGATAGCCGTGCCGGATGGGATATTAGCGGCGCACGTGCAGCGATTGCGAGCTTATCCCCAAACGCGCGTGTACCAGTCGGAGCAATCGCCGGATAATCGCCGTTATCAGACTGTGCAGAAAGCATTGCAATTCACGAGTGTAGATTTCATCCACTATTGTGATGGCGATCATGCCCTGACACGCATGGCCCATCATGAGGCCGATTGGCGAGCGAGCCTTGCAGCCATTCAGCAACATGACTGCACACTTATCGAACGTACGCCGGAGGTTTTCGAGAGTTACCCACCTGCCCTACGCGACACCGAGCGCATCATCAACGCAGTAGGCAGTTATCTGCTCGGTCGCCCGGTAGACCTGGGCGCGGGTTCACGCGGGTTCAGTCGTGCTGCCGCCGAATATCTGATACAGGCATCCTCACCGAGTACACACGCCCTGGCGACTGACAGCGAATGGCCCATCTTGCTGCACCGTGCCGGGTTCAGCGTGGGGAGCTATGCCTCAAGCGGCGCGACCTATGATATCGCCAACCCGGAAATGTACGACCGCCTGCACCATGTCGATCAGTGGGCCAAGCGCGTCGAAATCGCCCGTTTGATCGTGCAGGCTGGTTTGGATGCTATGCAGCGCCCAGATGTACCGCCACGCCCCTAAATCTCAGG
>MDTD01048733.1_pt1 | contig 10588 bp, 7 predicted proteins | sample 811221 | NCBI WGS metagenome assembly MDTD01 (sample SAMN05326646, study PRJNA326480) | marine metagenome | isolation source: seawater | place: Pacific Ocean: South West | collected 2011
ACCAGGGTAAGGAACTCTGGATGGTCTACTTGATGCGCGTGATCGACGCTCAAACAGTTCTCAACAAGCCAGGTTCAATCGTTCTTTGGACCAATTGCCACCATCCCTACTACGACGAAAATCCATTCCCAGAGACGGCTCCTAAAGAGCGACCCGTCTGGGTGGGTGACCTCTGGCCTCTCTTCTACGCCGGGCACCTGGTCGAGATTCAAAATCTAAAAGCGATCCTCGAGCATCGTCACGCAAACAACCTCGCTGTAGGACCGCACGTACCTTCCGTAGAAGCACGTCGTGGACTGGAGAAAGTAGCATGATGGCGCCCATTAGCATCGCTGGTGTTGCCAGCCACTTCCCAGACCAACTGATCGACAACGCCTACTTCGTGAGCGAAGGCACCGGCAAGAAGCCGATCATGTTCCGAGGCTCTAAGTCTCGCTATCACCTCAGTCCCGAGGACTCGAGTGCTGAGATGATCGAAGCTGCGTGTAAGAAACTAGCCGCTAAGACCGACTTCGACATGGCTGAGGTGGACATCATCCTGACCCACGTCACCCTTCCGGACCTGCCCTTTACAGGATGCGGTGCTGACGTTGCCAAGCGTCTTGGTGCCAAGTCTAAGTGGGTAGTCGACGTGAACAGTGCGGGCTGTGTGTCCTTTGTGTACATGATGGCACTTGCCCAGTCACTGATGACGACAAGCAACGCGAAAACAGCGCTCATCTGCAATGTTCAGACAGCTGCAGGTCGAATCTACTCCCATCCGGCAAACCGCACGAATCCTCAGGCCTCCGTGCCAGGCGACGGATGCGGTGTTGCGCTATTGGTTGCGGACGATTCGCGTCCTGTAAAAGCCATTGTGACCAAATGCTTTCCAGAGTTCTCAGGCGATATGACCGTGGCAAGTGATGATGGACGCAACTGGTGGGAGCCAGGAGACGTACCCTTCCACATCGACTTTAGCGAAGCGAAAGTAGCCAAGGTTTTCGCCCGCGGAAACAAGATGGTACCTGAGGTCATCCGCGCCACCTGTGATGAAGCTCGGATGAAGCTGACAGATATCGATGCACTGGTTACCAACCAGCCTAATCCAATTTTTCTCCGAAATTGGCGAGAAGCGTGCCTCTTGCCCAAGGAAGCCCACGTTCAAACCTTCGAAGAACATGGCAATCTCTTTGGAGCGGCGTTACCCATCTGCTTGGAGCGCGGTCTCGAAACCGGACAAATCAAAGCCAATGACAACGTTGTACTAGCAGGATTTTCCCATGCGGGAGACTTCGCAGCTGGTGCGATTGTGGAATGGCGTGCGGCCTAGGGTGAGTTAGATGAACGTTTCAGAAGCCCTAGTTTCAGCCCTGCGCGATTGGAATTGCCGCTACGTCTTCGGTGTCAGCGGCGCCAACATTGAGCATTTGCATGATGCTATTCATCGACTCGGTGGAGATAACCTGCAATCGGTCATGGCTAAGTCGGAGATCGGTGCCGCCATGATGGCAGATGCCCGAGCACGAACCCACGGTTCACTCGGGGTATGCTGCTCCACATCGGGCGGTGGCATGATGAATCTGGCCGTTGGAATCGCCGAATCCTACGCGGAATCAGTCCCAGTCCTCGCAATCGTTGGGCAACCTCCACAGCAGCTTGAAGGAAGGGGAGCATTTCAGGATTCCTCAGGCGTGGGTCGCGGTGTGAATGCGGTCCAAATGTGGAGTGCCATTTCAAAGCATGTCGAACGCATCGAAGAGGGTGCAAACTTCTGGACTCAATTTGAGACCGCTGTAAGCGCTGCGTTATCCGGACGACCCGGCCCCGTCGTTCTTCTCGTCCCCCGTGACGTTTGGGAACATGAGGTTCCAGCGCGGCCGCGGCAAATGCAGGTGGAGGCATCCGCCTTTGCTACGATTCCAGTCCCGCCGGCTGACAGTGTCGATGAATTATTCAATCGCATTCGTCGTGCAAAGCGTCCCGTCCTTCTGATGGGAACGGGTGTGTCTCGTTCCCTTGACGGAGCAAGTGTCGCACGCTTTGCCAAACAAGCAGGAGTCCCCGTGGTGTCCACCATGGCTTGCACTGGTATCTTCCCCAACAATGACCCACTTTACCTTGGTTGTGTGGGTGTCGCAGGGCATCCGTCAGCTCATGATTACCTCAACGATAGGGCTGATCTCATCGTTGCCGTCGGAACTGGCCTCGACATCATGGCACGAGGCGCTCTTAGTAAGGCGATGATGCGAGCCCCTCTCGCGGTCGTGAACTGTGAGCCTGACCAAATCGAGCGAACCGTCCAACCGAGTCTCGTTGTACGCGGGGATGCTGGCCATGTGTTCGCGGAGCTCAGTCAGCGACTTCGAGAACGTCCCTTCTATGTGGGGCGCCCTCTGGGATACGTGCTGACGCAATACACGACACCTCTGCAAAACCCCGAGGAGTCCACGGCAGTTCGCGAAGAAAACATTCTTCTTCAAAGCGAAGCGCTGAATCTTCTGCAAGACAGGTTACCCCAAAATGGGCACCTCATCTTTGATGCAGGAAATTGCGCAGCCTCCGCCATTCATCGCCTTCAGGTTCCTCAGGGTTCCAGCACGAATATCGCGCTTGGCATGGGTGGAATGGGATACGCAATTCCCGCAGCTATCGGCGCTCAGCTTGGCGAAGACCCATTCGCAACAACGATGGTATTCTGCGGTGATGGCGCGTTCCTCATGCAGGGGCTGGAAGTACACACTGCTGTTGAATTGGGACTACGAATTCTCTTCGTCGTCTTCAACAACAACAAGCACGGCATGTGCCTGACACGGCAAAAGCTTCTCTTTGAAGGAAGGGAAGAGTGCGTCAGCTACGCGCGGCTAGATGCCGACACAATGGCACGAGGGTTGGGTTCGGAAGAGACCTTATGGACAGGACGAGCCAACACCCCCGAAGAACTTCAGTCCCTACTTGCCGAGTACGACAACTGGAAAGGTGGTCCAGGTGTTCTTGAACTCAAGTTACCTGTTGAAGAGATGCCACCCTTCGCCCCCTTCCTACCAGCTGACGCCAAGACGTGCGCCGCCGACTGGAAGATCAATAAAACACGAACCCAACAACCACGAAAAATCAGTCAGACAGCCGCCTAGCCCCCCAGTTAGACAGCGGTGGAAGGAAAAAGGAGAAAACAATGATTCCAGTAACGATTACACGAAAAAGTGCAGGACCATGGCTACGATTCGCACTGCGAGAAAGCGGCCGTAAGATTCGCTCCATCATGTTCGCCAAGGGCGACCGTGAGGCGCAAGCGCTGGCCTACGTACAGGCCAATGCTGAAGAAGGAAACCCAGAGTCTGTTCTAGCTGCTCTCGATGATTTTGCCCGTGAGGAGCAATTCCTGATGAACGTCGGAGATGAGAAAGGCGCGATCCTTTCCGACCTCCTCGTTGTAAACGAAGTGACCCGCGTTCTCGAATTGGGTGCATACTGCGGTTACTCGGCGGTGATGATTGCGAGCAAGATCGCAAGCCGTGGCGGTAAACTTATATCCGTTGAGAAGTCCCCAGAATTGGCAGAAATCGCTCGCCAAGTCGTTGCATTCGCCGGTTTGGCCGAGCACGTCGAATTCAGAGTCGGAACTGCAGCAGGTATTTTACCGACGCTCGACGAAGAGCCATTTGAGCTTGTTTTCATCGACCACCTAAAGTCCTCCTATCTACCGGATCTCAAGGTCCTCGAAGATATGGGCCTAATGGCCGATGGCTGTCGGGTCGTCGCGGACAATATCGGTATCTTCATCTCAAGCCTCGATGATTACCTCGACTACGTACGGAATTCTCCCCAGTACTCTAGCCGGTACTTTCCATCGTGCATGGAGTACGTCGACTCCATTGAGGATGGCATGGAGATTTCCGTCTATCGACGATTTACCGCGTAAGTAATTGCGGCGTTCGAGCCGCATATCACGTCGCTGGAAGTCGCGGCCGAGGGGCTCCAGCACATACGGGTTTTCCCTACCCACCTCGGCCAACCTCTCCACCCCCAAACGACCACGCTGAGAACCCAACGACCGGCTCAGCACACGGAGATTCGTCATGACCTCTCGTATCTGGATGAAAACAATCGCACTCACTTTCCTGTTGAGTACGGCTTGTAGCGAAACATCGACCACGCCCGGCCCCTTAACACCAACCGATACAATCGGTTCTGTTGCAGATGTAAGCGCAGGTTCGGACTCAGGCTTTCCAATGGCGGATACATTGATCGATCCGACACCGGAGGATACAGCTGTCCCTGTCGAAGATACCTTCGTTCCGGAGGAGGACACGTCAGATCCCGATACTGCGTTGACACCCGATACGACTCCATCAATCGACGCCGGTCCAGAGCCGGATCCTGCAGCCTTCGATACGGAGCTTTGCGGGACCTATGAAGCGGATATCCAGGCCATGTTCGAAAAGGCATGTGTGGGATGTCACAACGCTCAGGCACCACTTGGTGGCCTCGACCTATCCTCCGGTACATCCTTTGCGACGCTGACTTCGGGAGCGTCCCAAAGTGGTGTTCCCTACATCGTTCCGGGCGACATCGATGCGAGCTACTTTGCATCGAAGCTCACGGATTCCCCCCTAGACGGTGCTAAAATGCCGCCGCCTCCAAGCGAGTTGACTGCCGAGGAACTCGAGCACGTTTGGGCTTGGATTGGAAACGGTGCTCCCAACGGCGCTTACGGTCCCTGCGAGCCCGTTGAACCCGAGGGTTCTGACATTACCTTCAAAGTCACCTCGCAGGAAACGGCACCAGGGAACCTCGCCATTGCACTTTTCAAAGTCTTCCCTCCGCTAGGTCCACCAGATTACGTTGTTAACGTTCCGAACGTCACCTTTCCAGTGACGACATCAGTGACCAACGTACTGCCCGGCAAATACACGGCCTACGTCGCTCTCGACATCGCACCATTTAGTGCCGGAAACCCTGGCCCTGAAGACATCTCCGTGAACGTGTCTGTGGTCGCTCCGGCACCTGAAACAGTCTTGGTTGGACTCGGGGGCTTCGATGACACTTGTGGTGAATGTGCGCTGGACGCTGTCTGCGGTGTTGAGCCAACTGATCCCACAGTGTGTGTGGCACCTCCGGGCACATGCGGAGATGTTCCCAGTGAAGGTATCTGCTTCTCCGAAGACATCGTGATCCGATGCTCCGACGTTCAAGATCCAAACGGTACATTGAAGTCCCAAGACTGCAGCTTGACTGATCAAATCTGCGGCGCCCTACCCAACTCACCCAATAGCTTCGGCTGCGTGGCGAAGCCCGAACCTGAGCCTGAGCCAGAACCAGAATGGGAACCTGTCGCATTCGCACAGGTCCATCCTAAGTTCCAAAAGAGTTGCTCGGGCCTATTCTGTCACGGCCTTGGCTTTGCTAGCAACGATATCGACTCGGCCTACGAGACTGTCATTACCAAGGGACTGACGAAAAAGATTCTGGGCGCAGTTCAAGCGGGTTCGATGCCTAAGGGCGCCTTCGGTACGACAATCTGCACCGGAGACCCGAGTGTGGATACGAACCCCAAATGCTACACACAAGAGGAACTCGACCTTCTCATCTTGTGGGTTGCGACGGAGACTGGTGAAGCCCCCTATGTCGAGCCTCCACCTCCCGAGGTTCCCGTTTCTTTCGCTGAGGTTCATCCCATCCTCAACGACAAATGTAGTGGCGGAGTTTGCCACGGTGGTGGACTCGGTAACCCAGACATCGACAAGGCTTACGAAGCCATCATCGAGAAAAACCTCTGCAAAAACATCTGGTTCCAAATTCAATACGGCAAGATGCCTATCGGTAAAGGCTGCACGGGCGACCCAGTCGAGGACAGCAAGATCGATGGGTGCCTGAACGAAGAGGAGTACCAGCTAGTTAAGGACTGGGCCAACGGAGAGATCCCCTGCGCCGAATAGCAGAAGGCTGTGTCCTAGTATCCGGATGTTAGCGGCCGCTTGGCCGCTAACCCTTAAACCTGCCAAGGAGCCCCCCATGAACAATCGATTCTACACACTTGCGAGTGTTTATCTCGTCAGCATGAGCTTCATTTTACCAAGCTGTGCAGATGATAACGCTTCGCTAAGCGCAGTCACTGATACGAGTAGCGTTAGTCTCGACTCTTACAGCGCTGATGCAAGTGCCGAACAAACGGACACAGCAGATAACGACTCGGAGCCGCTCGCAGAACTTCCGAATCCTGAACCGGACGTTTCAGAGGAGCCGAGCGCCGCGACCTTCATGACCCTCAGCGATAATGGAGATGTTGTGTCCTTCGTCGAGGTCAATCGCTACATGGGCCGTTGGTACGAGATTGCGACTACGCCATCATTTCAACAGGCGTCCTGTACCAATACGCAAGCCGACTACACATTCAACGAAGCAATGGGCTGGGTCGATGTGGTCAACAGCTGCACCGTCGGAGGTCCCTCGGGGAATGCCCAGAAGATTCAAGGTCGCGCCGAACTCGTCGACCTCGAAACCCAGGCTAAGCTCAAGGTGATCTTCTTTGGTCAAGCTGCTCCCTACTGGGTCGTGGCACTCGACGGTAGTGACAGTGATGAGCCTTACCAGTGGGCGGTCGTTTCCGTCCCAGGGAAGCAAGTTATATGGCTCCTTTCGCGCACCCCCGAGATGCCAGCCGAACAACGCGCAGCCATCGAGGAACACCTAATCGAACGCGGTTTCCCAGTCGACACCCTACTCGATACTCCGCAAAGCAACTGAGCTCATATTTTCGGCCTGAAACAGCCTGAGCCCGCTACCGACGGGCGAGGATTTCACGAGCCAATAAATCCTTGACATTCCATTGCACGGAACCCTAAGGAGCAGTTGCAAGTTAAACCTCTAACTTCCTGCAACTGCAGACTCTCAAATCAGCGTTCAACCCGCTCCAAAGCCCCTTTTCCCCCTCAAAAAACCCGGCTCTTCCCCGGACTACAAGGTTGATTTTTTCATGAAAACACTAGCGAAACATACCTTCATATCGCTCGTTATGATGACGAGTTGTGTTGCTCTCGTCGCATGCGACTCGGGTGATAACGCCGGCGACTCACCGAGTAGCCAAACCCCAGTTGAACCGGGCACGACAGACCCTGGAACGACGGACCCTGGAACGACGGACCCGGGCACCACGGATCCCAGCACACCCGACCCCGTGGTTGATACCAAGCACGTGGTTAAAATGAGTGTGGACTACGTCGGGCCGAAGACTGGCAACCTTGTGGTAGGCCTCTTCACGAGCTTCCCGCCGACAGCTCCCCCCGTCGCATTCACCCAAAAAGAAGGCGTCTCCTTCCCAACCAATGTCAGTCTCTCTGACGTACCGGCAGGCACCTACTTCGGTCTCGTCGTCCTCGACGTTGCTCCCTTTGATGCTATGACTCAAGGACCGGAAGACCTCAGCGTGGTTGTCACTGTCAATGTCCCCAACCCTGACGCCATCCCCGTCGTTATCACTGGGGAAGACGAGCCTGTTCCTGCGCCTGAAAAGTCCGACGTCACTTTTGATGTAAAGTACACTGGGACACAAAGTGGCAACTTGGTGGTTGGATTCTTCGGTGCTTGGCCTCCACAAGGTCCGCCTGTGCACTTCACTCAAGAAGCCAATGCTGTCTTCCCCCAGGAAGTCACCGTCACAGACGTTGAGCCAGGACAATACACGGTGCTCGTGATGCTAGACGCGGAGCCCTACGATCCTGGAAACGCAGGCCCCGAAGACCGAATGACGACCATTCAGGTGAACCCACCCCTTGCAGGCAGCATCTCCGTAACAATTCCGGATGAACCAGCAGCTCCCATCGTGGACCCAGGTAACGATCCGGGTAACGATCCGGGCAACACGGATCCGGGTAATGACCCGAATACACCTCCCGAGATGGACCCCAGCGGTGCAAACGTTAAGGTTAACTTCAATGGAAGCAACGCCGATGGAAACCTGGTCGTAGCCATGTTCAACATGTGGCCACCCATGGGTCCACCGACAAAGGTCAAAGAAATCAGCAACGTTGCATTTCCAGCCTATGCAGTGCTCTCCGACATTCCTCCCGGAAACTACACTGCCCTTGTGACCCTCGACCGTGCGCCGTTTAACCCACAATCGGCAGGTCCAGAGGACATCAAAACAAACGTTGAAATCAACATACCAACGGGCGCTAACTGGTTCGAAGTCGAACTAGTCGATCCCTTCGAAGACCTTGAAATTGAAGATATCGAGTACGCTCCTTCATCCGACCTCTACGTCTCTAATTCGAACCCATATGGCCCAGGAAAACTGGCGGTTACCACCACAGAAGTTTCCGCCGGCATGAATGGTGCTCCCGTTGATATGCTCGTGATGACACCCGAACTAGTCGACGGTGATTTCCCCATTATCGTATTCCAGCACGGCTTCATTATGGCTGCCTCCAACTACAGTGAGGTACTTGCTCAGGTTGCCAGTCATGGGTTCGTTGTAGTCGCTCCCCAAATGTACGAGCCGGGTGGACTCCCAATTGGGAAGCCTAGCACCGAAGAAGAAACCGCACTGGCCATCGACCTCTACAACTGGCTCGATACGGAGCTTGAAGGCATGGTCAACGTCAACGTCGACATGGCAGCCATGGGCCTCGCTGGCCACTCACGAGGCGGCAAGGTCGCCTGGGCAACCCTACTTCAAGACACGGGTCTTGCGGTAGCCGTCGCCGGCGTCGATCCAGTAGATGGCAGTGAGGGTCCTTTTGCGACCGACACGAAGATGCTTACCGGTCCCGTACCATTCTCAATGCCATCCTTGGTGATCGGAACCGGTCTTGGACAGGACCAAGGCATCGGCGGCTTCGCACCAGCCTGTGCACCGGAAGGACAAAACCACGTTCAATTCTACTCCGCACTCCCGAGTCCAGCATGGTATGTCATCGTGGACAACTTCGGACATAATGACATGCTCAACGATGATGGATGCGGATTCGAGTGCTTAGCCTGTCCCTCCGGAGGTGCTAAGGCTGTCATGCGTAAAACGGTTGCAGGTCTTCTCACGGCCTTCTTCCGTGGTTCCTTGGTCGGTGAAGAGGGAGAATATGCAATCCTCGAAGACCCCAATGGCGCGCCAACTGCAATCACGACCGAATGGAAATAAGTCCGTTTCTACGGACCTAGCTTCATTCAAAAAAAGGGCCAGTCGCTAGCGGCTGGCCCTTTCTTTTTGCATCGCAATAATGGCTATTTCTTTTTCGTCTTTTTGGTCGTCTTTTTAGTGTGCTTTTCGTCCTCTTGAATCACCTTGGACAAGGTGGGAATAAGCGCTTTACGCCTCAAAATGACCACGAGGTTTTCACTGACTCGAATCGCCCGCTGCGCAATGTCCAATAGCGATGTTTCCGCCCTCGGCATGATGCCATCTCGGAACAGCGCGAGTTCCGCCCTGACGAGTTCTTCTACTGCAGCGTAATAGGCGGCAATCTTGGTATGAGGAAGCATCTCTTCGGAAATACCGGCTTCACGTCCAGAGCGAAGAGTCTTCAAAAACGCCAGGTCATCGCCGCGATAACCAGCTTTGCCATCGACTTTCACCCGGTGGATGAGTCCTTGTTGCTCATACCAGTCCAGTTCTTCCTTGGATGTTCCACCTGCGATCGCTTCTTTACGTGTGATGGATTCGTGGGAGGCCATTTCGGCCAACGCCAGGGAGAAACCTTCCATCGTGGTTGCATCCTTGGTCTCTTCGACCGCCCCATCGATCATTTCCTTAATGACCTTGAGCGGGAGAAAACGAGTTCGCTGGATCTCTTTGATGGTCTTAATTCGTTGCACTAAGTCGGCATCGTAGTACGCCATATTCCGGCTCGTACGTTTCGCCGGCTCGGGGAGAAGTCCTTCGCGAATGTAATGCTTAATCGTAGGTGCCGGTACACCACTGCGCTTCGCCAACTCCGACATCTTGATGAGCTCGACATCTTTTGCCATTCCGATCTCCCACTGCTAGTAGCTTCAATCTTAGGAGTTAAACGTTCAATGTGACGCTTTAAACCCCTTCAATAGAGTTAAATCAGAAGTGCTCGAGACGCAAACGATGCACCCAGTTGAGCAGACACCACGGACTTTCAAAATCAGCCCGTAGAGCCAGATTTTCACTGCCGCACTATTCCCATTCGATGGTGCCTGGCGGCTTGGATGTCAGATCAACCGCCACCCCGGAAACGCCATCAAGCGCCAAGATCGACTCACGTAACTCGGCGATGAGCGTCGCCGGTAATTGAACGGGAGATGCGGTCATGGCACGCGTCGAGTGAACGGGACGGATAATCACCAGTTCACGACCTCGACCATCCAACTCCAGAGGTGCCATCGCAGTGGGACATTGCCAGATTTCGTCATAGAGTCCATGCCGACGCAAACCTTCCATCACCAGGTGATCGGCTTCTCGAAGGAGGTCGAGACGTTCTTTGGTCATGGTTGCGGGAAGTACGCGAGCCGAAGTTGGAGCCTTTGCATCTAGATTCCAAAGGGCGCGATTAACGTCGGGAACCTCGGCAAGAATCTGCCGACTTACCTCCAAGAGTGTATCGAAGGAAGCCTCTCCGGTGAGAAGAAACGGATGCTCATAACAGCG
>MDTD01144610.1_pt1 | contig 10588 bp, 8 predicted proteins | sample 811221 | NCBI WGS metagenome assembly MDTD01 (sample SAMN05326646, study PRJNA326480) | marine metagenome | isolation source: seawater | place: Pacific Ocean: South West | collected 2011
CCCTTCGCCAGCGCCATGTCGTGCAGCGCCCCGGTGTGGCCGGGCGCCGAGGGGCTGTTGGCGGCCAGCGGCTCGGGAAGCATCTCGCCGCGCCGTTCAGGATGGCGCGTGAAACCGCCGCTGGCCAAGATGATCCCGCCGGTAACCGCAATGGCGCGCTCGGTCCCGCCCTGGCACACTGACAGCCCGGTGACCGCACCATCCGGACCGGCAAACCCGGTCACTTCCGCTTCCGTCGCGATGACGACCCCGAGGCGGCGCGCGGCCGCCAGCAATTGCCCGATCAGCGCATTGCCCATGACGAGGCGTGTGCCGCGCCCGTACCGAATCTTCTGCGCATAATAGGAACCGATCAGGCGCATGGAGTAGGCCAGCGATTTCAGCGAACTTGTCATCTTCAGGAGATGCGCGATGTCGTCGCGGTCGATCAGCAGACCGCCCAGGATGGTGAATTCGGGTATCGTCGGCCGGATCAGCTTCAGGTCCTGTCCCAGTCCGCTGGCATCGAAGGGGACCGGTTCAAGCGCCCGTCCGAAGGAGGTCGAGCCCTCGATCTCGTGCAGATAGTCGGGATGGAACGGCCGCGCCCGGAAATGCACGCCGGCCCTGTCTTCCAGCGCGTCGATCGCCAGGGGACCTGCATTCAGGAAGGCATCCCGCATGTCGGCCGAAGACCGGTTGCCGACCGCCCGGTCAAGGTAGCCGCGCACCTTTTCAGGACTGTCGTCCGCGCCGATGGCACGGGCATGGCGGGTATTGGGTATCCACGTCGTGGCCGCAGAATAGGCCGATGTCCCGCCCAGAAATTCCGTCCGCTCGACAAGAAGGACGCGCGCGCCTTCCAGCGCCGCGAACACCGCCGCCGCCATGCCCGCCGCGCCCGCGCCAAGCACCGCCACATCGAAGCTCGACGGCTCCTGCAGATCCGCGATGGCACGGCGCGCGTCACTCATTGCGAGCGCCTCCGTGCGGCCATTCCGTTCCTTTGGCGGTAAGATGCGATCACGTGCCCCTCCCAAGGCATGGAGACGGCCAAAGGCTCGTCGGAGTCCGGGAATATCGGAAATTGGAAACCCTTTCAAGAATAAAAAAGTTTTCACAAATCCGGAAAATCCTGCTATCCCGATGAGGCGATCCGCAGGCACGGGGGAGGCAGCGGCGTGGGAGGACGTGAACGTGACTGACAAGCGACTGGCTGTTATTGGCGCCGGCATCATCGGCAGGACCCATCTCGACGCCATCAGCGCGGCGGATGGATTTCGCGTGTCGGGCATTGTCGAACCAGGACCGGCCGGCGCGGAGATCGCCGCGCGGTATGGCACCATGCTCTACGGCGATTTCGCCGCCATGCTCGCCGACAGGCCGCAAGGCATCGTCATCGCCACACCCAATGAAAGCCATGTCGAACTTGCCGTACGCGCCGTACAGGCGGGCATCCCCGTCCTGGTGGAAAAGCCGGTGGCGACCAGCGTGAACGAAGCCCGGAAGCTGCTCGATGCCATCGACCGGCACGGCGTGCCCGTGATGACCGGGCACCACCGCCGTTTCAACCCGATCATCCTGAAAGCCCGCGATATTGTGGCAGGCGGGCGCTTCGGCCATCTCGTCCAGGGCTCGGTGCTGTGTTCGCTGCGGAAGGAAGATGCCTATTTCGACGTCGAATGGCGCCGCACGCCCGGAATCGGCGGGCCGTTGCTGATCAACATGATCCACGAGATCGACCTTCTGCGCTTTCTGTTCGGCGAAATCGCCACGGTCACGGGCATCGTCTCCAATGCCGAACGCGGCCTGCCGGTGGAGGACACGGCCGGCGCGATCCTGACATTCAGGGACGGCGGCGCTGTCACGCTGAGCGTTTCGGACGCCGCCTGCGGCCCCTGGGCCTGGGACATTGCGGCGGGCGAAAATCCCGGCCGCTTTCCCGCCCACAAGGTCCAGTCCCATTTCTTCGCCGGTTCGGCATGCGGCTTCTCCCTGCCGGACCTCACGGTCTGGACGCATCCCGGCGAAAAGACCTGGTATGACGAGATGCGCCCCACGCGCGAGACGGTGGAGGACGCCGATTCCTACATCGGCCAGGTCCGGCATTTCGGCGATGTCATCGATGGCAGGGCCGCGCCGCGCTGCTCGGCTCTGGACGGGGCACGCAACCTCGCCATCGTCGATGCCATCAAGGCGTCTGCGGAATCGGGCATGCGCCTGCGGCTGGACGCATCGGGACTTGGCGCCGCTGCGCCGGAGGTCGTGCCATGAGCGGAGTCCTCGAACGGTCGCTTGCCATCATCGAACTGCTCGCGCGCAATCCGGCGGGCTTGACGGTCAGCGCCATTTCCGCCGATCTCGACCTGCCGGTCAGCGCCGCTCACCGGCTGCTCAACGAACTGGCGAAATTCGGCTATGTCCGCCAGCTCCGCGCGCAGGGCGAATACACGCTGACCATCAAGCTGGCCGCGCTCGGTCTGGCTTTCCTGGGACAGATGGGCGTGACCGACATCGCCCAGCCGATCCTGGACCGCCTGGCGCGTCTTTCCGGCGAACTCATCCGCCTTTCCGTCGTCGACGGAAACAACCTGATCTGGGTCGGCGTCTCCCAGGGCGCCACCGGCGGGCTTCGCTACGATCCCAACGCCGAACAGGGCCAGGTCGTCCATCTGGCCTGCTCGGCAGGCGGACGCGCCTGGCTCTCGGCGATCAGCGACGAGGAAGCGCTGCAACTGGTGGCGGGGCAGGGCTTGCGCCCGCCGTTCGAACCCGGACCGAAAGCGCCGGAAAGCATGTCGCAACTGCTGGAACTACTGGCCGGCGACCGCAAGCGCGGCTATGCCGTGGCCGTCGATTCCTACACGGTGGGCATGGCCGCCATGGCGGTTCCGATCCGCCACCCCGATGGCGGGCACGTCATCGGCTGCCTGTCGATTGCGGGTCCGGCGGTCCGCGTGACGCCCGACTACATGGAGCGCATGGCGCCCGCCCTGAAGGAAGCCGCCGTCGAGATCGCCACGGCCACGCGTGCCTCGCACTTCTTCGATAGTGCCGAACCGGCGGCCAAGGTGGCAGCGAAACGATGACGTCCGCTCCCGCCGCGCCGATCGAATGCGACGTGCTCGTCGCCGGTTCCGGCGCCGGCGGCCTCGCAGCCGCGGTCGCGGCCGCTTTTCACGGCCTCTCCGTCGTCGTGGCCGAAAAGGAACCCGTGTTCGGCGGAACGACGGCCTGGTCCGGCGGCTGGCTCTGGATTCCGCGAAACCCGCTGGCCCGGCGCGCCGGGATCGAGGAAGACCCGGAAGAACCGCTTGCCTACCTGAAGTGCGAACTGGGCAACCGCGTTGCCGATCCGCGCATACCCGCCTACCTGGCCAACGGCCCGGACATGGTCGCCTTCTTCGAGCAGAATACCGCCGTCCAGTGGATCGACGGCAACCGCATTCCCGATTTTCACGATACGCCCGGCAGCCGCCAGGGCGGGCGCTCGGTCTGCGCAAGGCCCTTCGACGGGCGTGCGCTGGGCCAAGACATCGCAAGGCTGAAGCCACCGCTCGATCTTGTCAGCCTTGCCGGCATGGGCATCGCGGCGGGTGCCGACATGAACCATTTCTTCAACGCGACGCGCTCGGCGCGCTCCGCCCTGCATGTCGCCGGACGGCTTGCCCGCCATGCCCGCGACCGTGCCCTGCATGGCCGCGCCATGCAACTGGTCAACGGCAATGCCCTCGTCGCCCGGCTGATGAAAAGCGCGCTCGATCTCGGCGTCACGCTGATGGAGAATGCGCCCATAACCGCGCTGCGGCACGACGGCGACCGTGTCTGCGGCGCAACGCTCGGGTCCGGCGTGGAGATCGTGGCCCGGCGCGGTGTTGTGCTCGCCACGGGCGGCTTCCCGCATGATCGCGGCCGCATCGCCCGCCTGTTCGACCATGCCCCGGACGGCACCGGCCACTTTTCCGCAGCGCCGCGCTCCAACACTGGTGACGGCATCCGCCTTGGCGAAACCGCCGGCGCCCGGATCACCGGGGATGAGGCTGCCGCGGGCGCCTGGTGCCCGGTTTCGCTCGTGCCGCGCAGCGATGGCGGATTTGCCCACTTCCCGCATCTGGTCGACCGTGCCAAGCCCGGCTTCATCGCGGTGACTCCGGATGGGCGGCGTTTCGTCAACGAGGCCGGCAGCTACCACGATTTCATGACGGCGCTGTTCGCCGCCACGCCCGGGGCAGCCAAGCCCGAATGCTGGCTGATCTGCGATCATCGCGCGCAGCGGCGCTTCGGCATCGGCTGGGCGAAACCCTTTCCCTTTCCGCTGCGCCCCTATCAGGCCTGCGGCTACCTGAAAAGCGGGCGCACGCTGGAAGCGCTGGCCGCTCCCTGCGGCCTGCCCGCCGGGGCGCTGGCTGAAACGGTCGCGCGTTTCAACGCCCATGCGAAGGCGGGCGACGACCCGGATTTCGGGCGCGGACGCTCCCCCTACAACCGGGTCCAGGGCGATTCCGCCCATGGCCCGAACCCGTCACTTGGTGCCCTTGAAGAAGGCCCGTTCCATGCCGTGCGCCTGGTGCCCGGCAGTCTCGGCACCTTCGCCGGCATGGCGACCGACGCCGAAGCCCGCGTGCTCGACGTCACCGGCGCGCCGATACCCGGCCTCTACGCGGCGGGCAACGACATGGCCTCCATCTTCGGCGGTCACTACCCCTCCGGCGGCATCACCCTCGGCCCCGCCATGACCTTCGGCTACATCGCCGCGCGCCACATGGCCGGCCTTGCCGGTGCCGGCGCGCAAACGACTGACAACAGGGAGAGATCGGATGAAATTCTACGAACTGGCAACCCTTGACACGGTGATCTTCGGCGGCCCGAAGGCCGCGCCCGCCATCGAGGCCTTCGTCAACGCACCGGACGCGAAAGGCCGCCTGCTGGGCGCCTGGGGCAACGATATCGGCGCCCTGAACAAGGTGCACCTGCTGCGCGGTTTCGACAGCCATGAAGACCTGCTGGCCGAGCGCGAGCGCGTCCTGCGCTCCTCCAATCCCTTCGGCTGCGCCGACCTGCTGACAGGCATGAGCCTCGACAGTTACAGGCCGCTGGATTTCCTGCCGCCCGTGGAGACCGGCAGCTTCGGACCGGTCTACGAGATCCGCACCTACCGCATGAAGGTCAACGGCCTGACACCCACCATGGAAAAGTGGGAAGCGGCGGTCCCGGAGAGGCTCGCCTATTCGAAAATGACCATTGCCATGTATTCGATCGACGGCGCGCCGCGCCTGACCCAGATCTGGCCCTATGAGAGCCTGGAAGCCCGGACCAGGGCGCGCGCGCAGTCGGTCGCCGACGGCAAGTGGCCGCCGAAGGGCGGGCCCGACTGGATGACACCGGACATGACATCCACCGTCGCCATGCCGCTGTCCATCTCGCCGTTGACCTGAGGCCGGGCATGAAACGGCTCTATTCCATGGCCTACCTGACGGCCAATGGCGCCGGCCCGGTCGAATCGGTTGAGCTTGCCGCCGCCTGCGGCTTCGACATGGTGAGTTTCCGCCTGCTCCCGGCAGGCGGCGAGCCGCTGGCCGACCTGATGGGCGACGACCGGCTCCTGCGCGAGGTCACGGCCGCCATGGACGCCACTGGCGTGACGATGGCGGATGCCGAGATGATCCGCCTGAAGCCCGATACCGATCTCGCCGCTTTCGATCCCTTCCTCGACAGGATTGCCGAACTCGGTGCGAAACATATACTCGTGGCCGTGGACGACACGGACGAGGCCCGCGCCACCGATGCCTATGGCCGGCTTTGCGGCCGCGTCGAACCCTACGGTTTCAGCGCGGACCTGGAGTTCATGCCCTGGACCGGGGTGAAGACGCTTGGCCATGCGAGGCGGATGGTCGAAGCCGCCGCCAGTCCGGCCGCCGCCGTCCTGTTCGATACGCTGCATTTCGACCGGTCCGCCTCGTCCCTCGACGACCTGGCGGACCTGCCGCCCGGCATGATGAACTATGTCCAGATATGCGACGGACCCGTGCCCTACGACCCCTCCGACGCGGGCCTGATCCATGTTGCGCGCCAGGCCCGGCTGATCCCCGGCGATGGCGGCATCGATTTCGCGCCCATCGTCGCCCGCCTGCCTGAAGGCATCACGGTCAGCGTCGAGGTCCCGAACCGGCCGCAGGCCGAGGCCATGGGCCTGGAGCGCTTCGTCCGCACCGCGCTGGAGAGGACGAAAGCGGTGATGGGCGACGCCTGACCGGGCCGCGAAAGCGGGATCCGGAGCGGTTCAAGGAAAACCGGAAGTGCCCTGGCCCATGTCCGGCAGGCGCGCGCCGGTCCACTCGCCGCGGGCGACCAGGCCGGGAACCGTGTCCTGCAAAAGGGCGCGGACAGCTTCCTGCGCGCGCGAGCCGGGGCCGGCGGCGGGTTGCACGAGATGCACGCTGCGCCACAGCCCCGGTCCGGTGATGCGGCTGACGGCAAGCCCCCCCGCGCGCACCTCGTCGCGCACGGTGTTCAGCGGCAGGATGGAGGCGCCGAAGCCGGAAGCGACGAGCCGCTTGATATTGGCATAGGAATCGATCTCGACGGCCACATTGGGCGCAAAACCGGTCTCGCGCAGCACGGCCTCGATCTGGATGCGCAACCCGTGTTCCGCGCTCGGCAGGACCAGCGGCACGCCGCGCAGGCCCGAAAGGCTCATCTCGGGCAGGCACTCCAGCCCGCCGCGCCACAGCACCACGAGTTCTTCCTCCAGCAGCAGTTCGGATGCGAGGTCCCGCGTGGACGCCTTGTTGTAAAGCACGGCAAGGTCGACGCGCCCTTCCGCCAACCAGCCGGAAATGAAACCGCTCATGCCCTCCACGATGTTGAGGCGGATACCGGGATAGGCATCGCGTACTGCCTCGAGCAGCGGCAATGCGACAATGCCGCCGATCGTGCCCGGCAGGCCGATGCGCACGAGGCCGGAAGGGTCCCTGTCCAGCGTGCGGATGTCGTCCTCCGTTCGCGCCAGATCGTCGAGGATGGTCCGCGCGCGGCGCGCCAGCAGCGCACCGGCCTGCGTCGGTACCGTGCCGGAGCGGCTGCGCACCAGCAGCCGTGTGCCCAGTTGCTCCTCCATGTTCTTCACATGCAGCGAGAGCGCAGGCTGCGCGACGTTGAGGCTCTGCGCGGCCCCGGTGATGGAGCCGCGCTCCACGATTTCCAGAAAATAGCGCATGTGCCTGACATCCATGGAAAGGCCTGCTCTCTCTTATAAGGAATTGTTCTGGTTTCTATCCAAAACATATATTTGCGCAATGCATGGGCTTTGGCTAGTCAGGCCTGACGAAAGCCGGAGACCCGACAATGAACTTCCTCGAAGACGACTACCAGGATATCCGCGAAGGCGTGCGGGCCGTCTGTGCGCAATTCCCGCCGGAATACCACCGCAAGGTGGATGCCGAGCGCGGCTATCCGGAAGCCTTCGTCGATGCCCTGACGCGCGAAGGCTGGATGGCGGCGCTGATTCCGGAAGAATATGGCGGTTCGGGCCTCGGCCTGGCGGAAGCCTCCGTCATCATGGAGGAGATCAACCGGGCCGGCGGCAATTCCGGCGCCTGCCACGGCCAGATGTACAACATGAACACGCTGGTGCGCCACGGGTCCGAGGAGCAACGCAGGCGCATCCTGCCGAAGCTGGCGACCGGAGAACTGCGCCTGCAGTCGATGGGCGTCACCGAACCGACGACCGGCACCGACACGACCCAGCTCAAGACCACCGCCGTGAAGAAGGGCGACCGTTATGTCGTCAACGGCCAGAAGGTCTGGATCAGCCGGGTTCAGCATTCCGACTACATGATCCTGCTTGCCCGCACGACGCCGCTTTCGGAAGTGGCGAAGAAGTCCGAAGGCCTGTCCATCTTCCTGGTCGACATCAAGGACGCCATGAAGAACGGCATGGAGGTCAAGCCCATCGCCAACATGGTCAATCACGAGACCAACGAGCTTTTCTTCGACAACCTGGAAATCCCGGAGGAGAACCTGATCGGCGAGGAGGGCAAGGGCTTCAAGTACATCCTGACCGGGCTCAACGCCGAGCGCGTGCTGATCGCCGCCGAATGCATCGGCGACGGCTACTGGTTCACCGACAAGGTGACCGCCTATGTGTCCGAGCGCGAGGTCTTCGGCCGCCCCATTGGCCGCAACCAGGGCGTCCAGTTCCCCATCGCAGAGGCTTTCATCGAGGTCGAGGCGGCCAACCTGATGCGCTGGAAGGCTTGCGCGCTCTTCGATGCCGGGCGCCAGTGCGGGGCGGAGGCCAACATGGCCAAGTACCTCGCCGCCAAGGCAAGCTGGGAGGCAGCCAATGCATGCCTGCAGTTCCATGGCGGCTTCGGCTTTGCCACCGAATACGACGTGGAACGCAAGTTCCGCGAAACCCGCCTCTACCAGGTCGCGCCCATCTCCACCAACCTGATCCTGTCCTACGTCGCCGAGCACGTTCTCGGAATGCCGAGGTCGTTCTGATGCTGCCGCTGGAAGGCCTGGAAGTCGTTGCCATCGAACAGGCGGTGGCGGCGCCCTTCGCCTCATCGCGGCTCGCCGATGCCGGCGCCCATGTCGTCAAGATCGAACGTCCGGAAGGCGATTTCGCCCGCGGCTACGATGACGTGGCAAACGGCCAGTCGAGCTATTTCGTCTGGCTCAACCGGGGCAAGGAAAGCGTGACGCTCGACCTGACCTCGCAAAAGGGCAAGGCAGCGCTGGAAGCCATCATCGCCAGGGCCGATGTGGTGATCCAGAACCTCAAGCCCGGTGCGCTGGCAAAGCTGGGATTTGACCTGGCGCGACTGCGCAGGGATTACCCCCGCCTCGTCACCTGCTCGATCAGCGGCTATGGCGAGGACGGCCCGATGGCCGACCGGAAGGCTTACGACCTGCTGATCCAGGCGGAATCCGGCCTTTGCTCGATTACCGGCGGCCCGTCCGAGCCGGCGCGTGTGGGCGTTTCGGTCGTCGATATCGCCACCGGCGCGACCGCGCATGCGGCGATCCTCGAAGCGCTCATCCGCCGCTCCGTCACCGGCAAAGGCGCCGGCATCAACGTCTCCATGTTCGACGTCATGGCCGACTGGCTGGCCGTTCCGCTGCTCAACCATGAGGGCGGAAAGCCGCCGCAGCGGATCGGTCTGGCCCACCCCTCCATCTCGCCCTATGGCGTCTTCCAGCCGAAATCCGGCGCGCCGATCCTCATTTCCATCCAGAGCGACCGGGAATGGGCGATCCTGTGCCGCGACTTCATCGGCGACGAGAGCCTGGCCAGCGATCCGCGCTTCGCCACCAATGTCGCCCGCGTGGCCAACCGTTCGCAGACCGACGGCATCGTGGCCGATGCCTTTGCCCGCTACGATGCCGAAGAGGCCATCGAGCGGCTTGCGAGGGCGAATATCGCGCTGGCCTCGGTCAACGACATGGGCGGGCTTTCCGCCCATCCGCACCTTCGCCGCATCACCGTCGACAGCCCGAACGGGCCGGTCAGCTTCCCCGCCCCCGGCGCGAGCTTTGCAGGCGAGCAGCGCAGCTACGGCCCGGTTCCCGATCTCAAGCCGCTCAGGCCCTGAACGGCGGCCGCATGAAGGAACAGACCCGCTGGATGTCGAGCATCCGGCGGGTCTGCTGGAACAATTCCAGCGGAAAGCGGAAATTCTCCAACACTGCCTGTCCTGTTTGGCCCGGAAGGGCCTATTCGGCTGCCATGGTGTCGCCGGCCTCGCCAAGCCTGCGCCAGTCCACCTCTTTCGGATAGACGCCTTCGCGTGACGCGATGGTTGCCTGGCGCACGCGCGGCTCCTGCGTGCCGATGGCCGCGCCGCCTTCCGCCACCTTGCGCGCCGCGTCCACCATCAGGCGGCGGAACTCGACGATGGCGAGATCCGAGGCGCCGAGAATGTCTGAAGAGCGGTCGGCGATCGGCCCCTGCGTCACCCACATGGCGATATCCTGGTTCGGAATGCCCTTGATGCCGGTGAAATTGCCGAGCTTCATCGCCTGCCGGTCCTGCAGGAAGTTGTTTTCCTTCGTGCGCACCGGCTCCCAGCGGTCGTTCAGGTCGATGCCCTTGCGCGCATGGGCGAACTTGCGCCACTCCTCCGTCGAGGGCACTTCGTCCGTTCCCCAGGCGATGAAGTGGAAGGCCGTCGTCACGTCGTCGATGGGCACGATGACCGAGGCGACGTTGTACATGTTGTTCGGCGGGATCAGCGAATAATAGGGCGCCACGTACTCCGTCACGCGCAGGTAATTGTGCGTGGCGGCGTTCCTGATCGGCTTGCGGATCGCCGCGTAGTGGAAGCCGTAGCTTGTCGTCTGCGTCTGCATGCGCGGCGACTTGTCGGTCGACGGGCGGTACCACGACTTGTCATCCGCCGACGCCCGCTCCACCCGCGCCGGCACCATGTCGGAAGAGTGCAGGCTGGAGGAATGGGCACTGTCGATCTGGCCTTCGTGGATCTGCGCCCAGTTGCAGGGAATGCGGATCTTGAGGATCGACACCGGCGTGTCTTCGGCCGGCGCGAAGGCTGGCGGATCGAACTCCGGCACGGCGTCCTGGTCGCCGAACCAGGCCCAGACG
>MDTD01017070.1_pt1 | contig 10586 bp, 13 predicted proteins | sample 811221 | NCBI WGS metagenome assembly MDTD01 (sample SAMN05326646, study PRJNA326480) | marine metagenome | isolation source: seawater | place: Pacific Ocean: South West | collected 2011
GGCTCAGGTTCTGGTTCTGGCTCTGGTTCAGGTTCAGGCTCTGGTTCAGGTTCAGGTTCAGGCTCTGGTTCTGGCTCTGGTTCAGGTTCAGGTTCAAGCTCTGGTTCTGGCTCAGGTTCTGGCTCTGGTTCAGGTTCAGGCTCTGGTTCTGGCTCTGGTTTTAGTTTTGGCTTTGATTTTTTTGGTTTTGATTTAATTTTAGGATCTAATGTTTTAGACTCAGTATCCGATTCATCAAGTATTTCTTTTGAAGATTTTTTCTTCTCTTTCTTTCCTTTAAAAAAAGAGACGATTGATTTTAGAATTCCCATTTCACCTAAAATAAAAAAAGCTACTATAAAAGTAGCTTTTTTAGATTAAATATGACTTTTACTTTTTACTTAACCAGTCATTCACTTTATCACTTGGAATAATTGATTCAACAAAAGAATAATTATTAGAACCATTCTTTTTAACCATTTTTATAGCTTTGGTCAATTTTTTTGAAGAAGTTTGAAGAGTTGCTACAGATTTTTTTGCCATGATTCGATTTATTTAATCTCTTTGTGTAAAGTCATTCGTTTAAGTATGGGATTAAATTTTTTAATCTCTATACGATCAGGACTATTCTTTTTATTCTTTGTAGTGATATAACGAGATGTTCCTGGTTTACCTGAATCCTTATGCTCAGTACACTCTAAGATTACTTGAATTCTATTGCCTTTTTTTGCCATAAAAATTTATTTTAAAACACCCTGAAGACGAGCTTCTTTTATCACTGCATTTATGCCTTTTTTATTTATTGTTCTAAGTACAGAAGCCTTGATTTTTAGAGTAATCCATTTATTTTCATTAGGAATGAAAAAACGTTTCTTAATTAAATTAAGATCAAATCTACGTCGTGTTTTGTTAATCGCCTTGGATACATTATTACCAAACATGACTCGTTTACCAGTTATTTGACAAATTTTTGACATAAAATAATTTAATAGGTGGCAAATCTACATCATTTTAGGGAGTTAGAAAAATTTTGAAAATATTAATTTATTCTTTAATTAACTCCCTATAAATTAATTTAAATGATTGTTCAACTGTATTTTTTATAATCTTATCTCGATCTCCAGAAAAAGAAAATTTATGAACCATAACCTCAGAATATTTTGCTATCCCAATAAAAACTGTTCCAATCTTTTTTTTTAAATCTCCTCTTGTTGGTCCTGCATTGCCAGTGATCGATATAGCAATATTACTATTGAATAAAAGTTTAGCGCTGATTGCCATTTCACGAGCAACCTCTTTACTAACAGATCCCACAGACTCTATAAGATCTTTAGGAATATTCAAAATATTTACTTTAGAACTTTTTGAATAACAAACTAAGCCGCCTTTGAAATATGATGAGGCACCAGACCTACTAGTCATTAAAGATGCTATTTTACCTCCAGTGCAACTTTCTGCAAGTGAAATTGTTAGAGATTGTTTCTTTAATTCATTAACAACTAAATAATCAACTGATTTTCTTTCTTTTTCGATCATTTAAATACAAATTATTTTACTTTAATTGAAAAAAGTCTCTCATTATTTAAATAACCTTCAAGTAAATCATTTTTCTGAACTGGACCTACTCCAGAGGGAGTTCCGGTAAACAAAATATCACCTATTTTCAATGTGAAAAATTTTGAACTATGAGAGATTAATTCATCAATGCTCCATAACATTTCAGATATATTTGAGTGTTGAACTTTTTGGTTATTTTTTAATAAATGAAATTCTAATTCATTTAAATCATCAAATGTATTTTTATCTTTCCATTGACCAACTAATGCAGAACCATCAAAAGCTTTTGATTTTTCCCAAGGCAATCCCTTTTCTTTTAATTCATTTTGATAATCTCGCGCAGTAAAATCAATTCCGACAGTTATCTTATCATAATACTTAAATGAAAATTCCTCCTTTATGTGTCGCCCAAGTCTATTGATTAAAACTAAAATTTCTATTTCATAATGAATTATACTTGAAAAGGAAGGAATAATGAAAGGGTCATTTTTTTGGATTAATGATGAATCTGGTTTAATAAAAATAACTGGTTCAGTGGGTTTTACACTTCCCATCTCTTTTATATGTTCAGAATAATTTTTACCAACACAAATAAACTTCATTTTCTAAATATTTGAATTTTTAAGTCTTATAGCTGTCAAAACTTTTTTTGTATAAATTGGAAAATCTGCATTCATTAACCATCCAAAATAACCGGGTTCCTTTTTCATAATTGTTTTAACTTTTTGACCTTTATGTTTCCCAAATGAAAAAGATTCCTCACCATCTTTATCATAAACAATAAAGCCTGCAAAATCAGCAAACTTAGAGTTACTGGAAAATTCACTTAATGAGTTAACATCCCTATTTAATTCAATATATTTTTCAAGTTGACCATTTAATACCTGATAAGTCGCTCTGGTATCAGCTAAAGCAGAATGAGCATTTTTATGATCTTTACCACAATAAAATTTTAAAGCAGCAGATAAATTTCTTTGCTCCATTTTGTGAAAAATAGTTTGAACATCAATAGTTTTTATGTCATCAAAATTGAAATTAATTTCAGCTCTGAGCATTTCTTCAACAAGAAGAGGGATGTCAAACCTATCTGAATTATATCCGGCTAGATCTGAATTTTTGATAAAGTTGTATATGTCATTTGATAAATCTCTGAAAGAAGGTTCATTTTGAACATCTAAGTCTGTGATTCCATGTATAAGAGTAGCCTCTTTTGGAATGGGACATTCAGGGTTTACTCTCCAAATTTTTTCATTTTCTTTACCATCAGGAAAAATTTTAATAATTGCTATTTCAACAATTCTATCTTTAACAATGTTAGTACCAGTTGTCTCTAAATCAAAAAAACAAATTGGCCTTTCAAGATTAAGAAGCATATTAAATTATTAAATTTTCATCCCACTGATCGAGATAATCTGCCATTTTTTTAATGAAATTACCACCCATGGCACCATTGATAATCCTGTGATCATAGGTATGAGAAAGCATAACTTTTCTTCTTATTCCTATGAAATCCCCTTTTGGAGTTTCAATAACTGATGGAACCTTTCGGATTGCACCTACAGCAACTATTCCAACCTGAGGTTGGTTAATTATTGGTGTACCCATTAATGATCCAAAATTACCAACGTTAGTAATTGTAAAGGTCCCGCCTTGAACTTCCTCTGGCTTTAATGATTGGCTTCTTGATCTAAAAGCTAAGTCATTCACTGCTTTAGATAGCCCTACAAGATTTAAATGATCAGCATTTTGAATTACAGGAACTATTAAACTTCCATCATTAAGAGCAGTTGCCATAGAAATATTGATAGATTTCTTTTGGATTATTTTATCTCCATCAACTGAACTGTTAAGTAGGGGAAAATCTTTTATAGCCTTAATTAAAGCAGTTATAAAAAGAGGTGTGAAAGTTAATTTTTCTCCTTCTCTGATCTCATAGGAATTTTTTACCTTTTCTCTCCAATTCCAAAGATCAGTTACATCTGCTTCAACAAAGGATTGAACATGAGCTGAAGTTTGTTTACTGCTTATCATATTAGCTGCAGTTAACTTCGTCATTCTTGACATTTCAATTATTTTGTCTTGAGTTCCTATTACAACATCGTGATGAATATTAATATCTTGAGACGATACAGGTTTCCTTGCATCAAGATGCGATAAAATATCTTTTTTAGTAACTCTTCCATTTTTACCTGTTCCACTTATTTTTTCAAGTTCTTCAGGATTTATATTTTCTTTTTTAATTATGTTCTTTACTAAAGGTGATAAAAACTTTTTATCAGAGTTATTTTTAAATTGATCAGTTTTATTTGCTTCTATAGGGGGTTTTTGATCTACTTCTGATTTTATAAAAGGGACATCAACTGTAAGCTCCTCTTCTTTAATTTCATTTTTCGTTAGATTATCTATTTCTTCATCAACTTCAATTATTTCATTATTTTCAGTTTCTATGACTCCTAAAATTTCGCCAACTTTTATAACATCGTTCTCTGAAAATTTCTTCTCTTTTAAAATACCCTTAACCTCTGAAGGAATATCAGAATCAACTTTATCAGTAGCAATCTCAACGACTGACTCATCAATTTCTATTTTATCACCTTCCTCCTTTAACCATTTAACTAAAGTTGCTTCAGCAATACTTTCTCCCATTTTTGGCAGTTTTAAAAAATACTTTCCCATAAGTCAAATCTATTAGACAAAAATATCAAATTTATAGACTATTTGATTGTAAAATAATTTATAATAAATAAAACTTCTATGTCGAACTTTCATAAGGAACTCTCTTCATAATGCTTCGCCCTAGTGTTATCTCATCAGTGTACTCAAGCTCATCTCCGACTGAAATACCCTTTGCTATAACTGAAACAACAATCTTATACTTCAACAAAAGTTTATGTAAATAAAAAATAGTTGTTTCAGCTTCCATTGTAGAACTAAGAGCAAAGATTATTTCTTTTATTTCTCCTTTTTTAACTTTCTCAATTAATGAATCAATTTTCAAATCCTGAGGCCCCACACCATCAATAGGAGAAATAACCCCTCCTAAAACGTGATAATATCCTTTAAATTGTTGTGTGTTTTCAACTGCAATAACATCTCTTATATCCTGAACAACGCACAAAGTTTCTTTTTCTCTTTTATCATTAGAACATATATCACAAATAATTGAGTCAGATAAATTATTACAGCTTTCACAAAATTTTATTTTTTCTCTAAAATCAATTAGTGAATTTGCTAGCTGATTAGTTGTAGATTTTGGAAGTTTCAAAATATGTAATGCTAATCTTAATGCAGTTCTTTTACCTATACCAGGTAACTGAGCTATGTCATCAACAGCACTTTGAAGTAATTTTGATGAAAATTCCACTCTGCAAAGTAATAAATATTTTGCTAGACATGAATTCTTATATTTGAAGTTCAATAAGTTTAAATGATCAGTCCTTTATTTATTCTAAGTTTAATTATCTGCTACTTTTTGATATTACTTATAATTTCATTTTTTACCAGCAGAAAAGATGACAATCATACTTTTTTCACAGCAAACAAAAGTTCCCCATGGTATTTAGTTGCTTTTGGAATGGTTGGAGCATCACTATCAGGGGTAACTTTTATATCTGTCCCAGGATGGGTAGGTACATCTGGATTTACCTACTTTCAAGTAGTCTTAGGATATCTTTTTGGTTATTTTTTCGTGGCATATATATTACTCCCCATTTATTATAATTATAAGTTAACCTCAATTTATGAATACTTAAAGATTCGTTTTGGAAAAAATAGTCACCTTGTTGGAGCATCTTCCTTTTTCATATCAAGAGTTTTAGGAGCTAGCTTCAGGTTATTTTTAGTTGCTATTGTAATGCAAAAATTTATTTTTGATGCATGGGGAGTTCCCTTTGAAATAACAGTTGTCATTTCAATTTTATTGATATGGATTTACACACAAAGAGGAGGAATTAAAACAATTGTATGGACAGACACATTACAAACGTTGTTGATGATTTTATCAGTTTTAGTAACTCTAATTTTCATTTTAAAATCCTTGCAATGGAATTTTAGTGATTTTTTAATCTCTAATGAATTTAGTCAATACAGTAAAATTTTTGTTTTTGATGATTTGCTGGTTCGCAATAATTTTTTTAAGCATTTCATTGGAGGTATATTTATTACAATATGCATGACAGGTCTAGATCAAGATATGATGCAAAAAAATCTAACTTGTAAAAACTTAAAAGAAGCACAAAAAAATATGATAGTTTTCAGTTTTGTTCTGGTGATTGTAACATTACTTTTTTTATTTGTGGGAGCACTTATTTATATATATTCTCAAAAAAATAATATTCAAATCCCTTTGATGGACGGAATCCCTAAAACAGATTTACTTTTTCCAGAAATTGCATTAAATCAAGACTTAGGAATTTTTGTTGGGATAACATTTATACTTGGGCTAATTGCAGCTGCATATAGTAGTGCAGATAGTGCCTTAACCTCACTTACAACATCATTTAGTATAGATTTTTTAAAACTTGAAAAAAAACCTAAAAAAGATCAAAAGAAAATTAGAAAAATAGTACATATTCTAATGAGCTTTTTATTAGTTTTTGTAGTAATAATTTTTAAGTATTTTTTAGATAGAAATGTAATTGATGGTTTATTGACTGTTGCATCTTACACATATGGACCTTTATTAGGTCTGTTTTCATTTGGAATTTTTACTTCCCTTAAAATAAGAGATAATTATATTTGGTTTGTTGTTACTGTATCAATTTTAAGTGTTTTTATTATTGGAAATCTGGATAAAGAAACTTTATACGGATATGAATTCGGTTATGAATTATTGCCTTTAAATGGATTTATTACTTTTTTAGGTCTCATATTGATTAGTAGAAAGTAAAATAAGAGTACAAGCATTTTCAAAATGAATTCTTTTTTTAATTAAAATATTAGAAAATTCAATATTCTCTGCACCAGGATTGAATAAAACTCTTTTTGGCTTTAGAGATACAATATACTTATAATATAATACTTGATTTTTTTTTGATAAGTAAATTGTTACAGTATGAATATTTTTGATTTTTAGTAAATCAGTGCTGATTGATACATTAGAAATTTCACCCTTATGATTACCGATTGCATATACTTCATGGCCAGACTCAATTAATCTTACGATAGCTTTGTTAGAAAACCTATCTTTATTCAATGAAGCTCCTAAAACAAGAGTTTTCATTGCCAATTTAAAATTATACTACCCCATGTAAAGCCACTTCCAAAAGCTGCCAAAACAATCTTATCTCCAGTATTGATTAAACCAGATTCCCATGCTTCAGTTAATGCAATTGGAATTGATGCAGCAGTTGTATTTCCATATTTTTCAATGTTATTATATACTTGCTCATCTTTTAGACCAAATTTTCTCTGTATGAATTGTGAGATTCTAAGATTAGCTTGATGAGGTATTAAAAGATCAATATCTTCAGTAGATAACTTATTTTTTTTTAATCCCTCTAAAATAACTTGCTCAAAACGAACAACAGCATTTTTAAAAACAAATTGACCATTCATATAAGGATAGTAAGAAATATCTTCTGGATCGTTAGCCTCTATAATTTCAGGAACCCAACGGTTTGTACTAGGACCAATAAGAGATAATTCTTCTGCATGCTTACCTTCTGAGTGAAGATGTGATGAAAGAATTCCTTTATCATTATCAACTTCACGAGTAACTACAGCAGCACCAGCGCCATCACCAAAAATTACAGATACATCTCTACCTCTTGTTGAAAAATCAAGACCGCCAGAGTGATTTTCTGATCCAATAACTAATATATTTTTATACATGCCAGATTTAATGAATTGATCAGCTGTTGCCAAAGCATAAACAAAACCTGAACATTGATTTCTAATATCCATCGCAGGACAATCTTTGATTGATAACATCTCTTGGACTAAAACACCTGATCCAGGAAAATAATAATCAGGACTAAGAGTGGCAAATAAAATTAACTCAATATCATCTGAAGATATCTTGGCTCTTTCAATAGCTTGTTTTGCTGCTTTAACACCCATTACTGCAGTTGAATTACCGTCTCCTTTTTTAATATGTCTTCTTTCTTTTATCCCTGTTCTTTCTTTAATCCATTCATCAGAGGTGTCCATCAGATGAGTTAAATTATGATTACTTACTTTATTTTCAGGAACATACATTCCTAGGCCTGATATTTTTGAATTATACATAATGGTGCTTTCAACGCAATTTAGGTAATTCATTTGATAAATTATTTTATTTTTGAAATCTTTGTAAATTATAATTGATATGTCAATATGTCATCATAACGTAAATGGTATTTTTTTTGGTTATTTAATTTTAAAATATAAAAAATGGCAAAAGGTAAAATAAATGTATCGGTAGAAAATATCTTTCCTCTTATTAAAAAATTTCTATATAGTGATCATGAAATTTTTCTAAGAGAACTCATCTCTAATGCAACTGACGCTTCAAGTAAATTGAAACATCTAAGCAGTCTTGGTGAGATTAAAGGAGATATAGGAAATCTTCAAATTGAGATTAAAATAGATAAAAAAGGAAAAAAATTACACATAATTGATCAAGGAATTGGCATGACCTCTAAAGAGGTTACAAAATACATCAATGAAGTTGCATTTTCTGGAGCTGAAGAGTTCCTTGAAAAATATAAAGACTCGGGAAAAGATGCTGGAATAATTGGTCACTTTGGATTAGGTTTTTATTCATCTTTTATGGTTGCAGATAAAGTAGAAATACTAACAAAGTCATACAAAGATGAACCCGCTGCTCATTGGGAATGTGATGGTTCTCCAGAATTTTCTCTTAAAAAAACTGACAAAAAAGAAAGGGGAACTGAAATTATTCTTCACATAAGTAAAGATTCCAAAGAATTTTTAGAAGAAAGCAAGATAACTGAACTGCTCAGAAAGTACAATAAGTTTATGCCTGTTCCAATAAAATTTGGAACTCGTGAAGAAACTTTACCCTTGCCAAAAGATGCAAAAAAGGACGCCAAACCTAAAACGCAGACTGTTGATAACATTATAAATAATTCTTCTCCTGCATGGACAAAAACCCCTTCAGAGTTATCTGATGAAGACTATAAAAATTTTTATAGGGAATTATATCCAATGCAATTTGAAGAACCTCTATTTAATATTCATTTAAATGTTGATTATCCTTTTAATCTTACTGGAATACTTTATTTCCCTAAGATCAAAAATGATTTAAATATTCAAAAAGATAAAATTCAGCTCTATCAAAATCAAGTTTTTGTTACAGATAATGTTGAAGGAATTGTGCCTGAATTTCTGACTCTATTAAGAGGCGTTATAGATTCACCGGACATTCCTTTAAACGTTTCTAGAAGCTACCTTCAAGCTGATGGTGCAGTTAAAAAGATCAGTAACTATATCACTCGAAAAGTTGCTGATAAACTTAATTCATTATTTAAAAAAGACAGGAAAAGTTATGAGGAAAAATGGAATGACATAAAAGTAGTTGTTGAATATGGAATGCTCACAGAAGATAAATTCTTTGAAAAAGCTGATTCTTTTGCTCTTTACCCTACTACAGATAATAAATTTTTAACCTTTGATGAGTTAGAAAAAGATATAAAAGAAAATCAAACTGACAAGGATGGTAAACTTATAATATTGTATGCTTCAGATATTAATGAACAACACAGTTATATTAAGGCCGCTGAGGAAAAAAATTATAAAATCTTACTGCTTGACTCCCCTATAATCTCTCATCTAATACAAAAGCTAGAAACTAAAAAAGAAAAGATTTCATTTGTAAGGGTAGATGGAGATTCCATAGAAAATTTAATCAAAAAAGATGAAAATATTGTTTCAAAGTTATCTGACAAGGAGAAGGAAAAGTTGAAGCCATTTATTGAAAAAGTTGTTCCGTCAGAAAAATATACTGTTAAACTTGAGTCTATGGACAGTAAAGCAATGCCTTTCGTTTTAATCCAACCTGAATTTATGAGAAGAATGAAAGAAATGCAACAAACTGGTGGTGGGATGATGGGTAGTCTTCCTGAAATGCATACACTTTTAGTCAACACCAACCATGCCCTTGTTGGTCAAATATTAAATACAAAAACTCCTAAAAAAAGAGAGAATTTAATCAATCAAGCTCTAGATTTAGCTAAACTCTCCCAAAATCTTTTAAAAGGTGAAGAACTAACTGAGTTTATAAAACGTAGCCTTAAAATGGTTAAATAATTATTCGAAAATTTTATTTAAAATTGAAGCTAATCTTATACCAGCCTTATAAAGCTGTGATTTAATAACAGGTAAATTCTTGTATCTATATTCATATCCAAGTTTTCTATTTGGCGGTGATTCTAAATAAATTTGACGGGTATAGACTCTGGATTCTTCAACCCATTCATCAATTGGTTTATTAGCTTCGTTTTCAATTTTATTAGTTGAGAAAATAGGAAGATCATTTGCAAGCTCAGTATAGCTCATGTTATGACTTTCAATAATTTGAGTGTCCCATAAGCGATGTAAATTTGTAATGCTGCCAAACCAGAACAATTTTATATCATTTCCTCCACGATCATCTTTTACACCAAGATGCATTGGTTGATGTATGTCCCCAACAAAGTGAACTAATAATTTAAGATGAAATGATTTTTCTTTCTTGTTATATTTTGGACTCTTAAGAACTTCAATGCATTTATTAATTGCATATATGATGTCTCCATCCTTTTCTCTTTCTATCTCATCAAATTTTTTATTTAAAGGAATATTTATATAATGCCATTTCGATATATAATTATACTTTTTATCTGATTTTATCTCATCGGCATATGTTGAAACATTTGCCAGAGAATTGCCATCTAAAAGAAAATTAATTTTGTCTTTTGCTTTTATTGTCAAATGATTCTCTGCAATAAGGCCAACAACACGATGACCTGTTTGCCCCCATTCTAAAGAATTTATTGACAGTGAAAAAGATGCTATAAGAAGTATAAATAGATGCATTTTTTAATTTTATTAAGATACAATAGTATAAA
>MDTD01027092.1_pt1 | contig 10586 bp, 6 predicted proteins | sample 811221 | NCBI WGS metagenome assembly MDTD01 (sample SAMN05326646, study PRJNA326480) | marine metagenome | isolation source: seawater | place: Pacific Ocean: South West | collected 2011
ATTAAATTAGTAGAATTATATAAAGAAAATAATTGGAGTTATCAAACAGAAAAAATTAAATCAAGATATTTTGATAAAGAAGAAGATTATGTAAGATTATGTGCCGGTGAATGTGGTAAAACAGACAATTGTGAAAGTTTTTTTGTTTATAATAATAATAGAGAAAATAACAAAGGTAAATGTTTGTTGTATAATTTAAATGAAAACGAAGTAACTGAAAATAATACAACAAACAATACACAAGGAAAACTATATTTTTATAATAGAAATTTATGTAATAATTATACTGAACTAGAGCAATTCCACTATATTGATGAAAACGGACAGCATAATTATGAAAAAGGGTTTTTAAAAATTGATAGTCATGCTGTTAATTGTGGTAGAATAGGTACAGATTATAATGTAGATAGTGATAATCCAAAAGTAATAAGTGATAATTGTAGAGAATATTGTTTAAATAATCCAGATTGTAAAGCATATAGCATTGTAAATAATTTTGATCATAATATTAATCAATATTACAATTTACCTTATGAAGTTGAATTAATAAGTCAAACAGAACCAACTACTTCAACTTGTGGCCAAGATACAAATAGACCAAATGAAGTTAATAGCTGTTCTTCAGTAGAAGAAATGACTCAATGTAATATAAGTTATAGTAATAATAAATTTTGTAATTGGACGGGAACCCCGCCAGGAGGAGGATGTATGGAAGTAACTAGTAGTGATTGTGTAATACAAAATGAAGAAACTACTCCAGTAACTACAACAAGTCCAGTAACTACAACAAGTCCAGTAACAAATATTATTCCAACCTGTGGTGAAAATACAAATAGACCAAATGAAGTTGATAATTGTTATTCAGTATTTGAAAGGAGTCAATGTAATAGAAGCTATAGTGATAATAATTTTTGTAATTGGACCGGAGAACCACCTTCAGGTGGAGGTTGTCAAACAACAAATACTGAATGCGAAATAATAGAAAGATTTACTGTTGGTAGTCAAGAATCAAGAGTAACAGAAATAGAACAAACTTGTAATGAAGAATACAATAATTTAGGAAATACAAAAATAAAAGATCGATGTGTTTTTTATATACATCCTGAAAATGTAAACTCAGAATCAGATATAATTGAAGCTAATGATGATGTTACCTCTTTTTATAAACAGACTATAGATTTAAATAATCCACCTACAGATTTTTATAGTAATATACAATATGAAGTACCAGGTTGTGCTCATTTAACATTTGATAAAGTTAATACAGAAATAGAAGAATCTGAAAAAGCAACTTACTGTAGATTTGTTAGAAATAGAGTTATGCAAGGACCAATAAAAAATGAAATGAATAATGATTATAATGAATTAACACCTCAAGAATTAGATAGATATAAATTAGATTTAAAAATAGGTTTATGGGATTGTGAAGAAAAATGTTGTGGTGGTGGTTGTTTACCCGATTTTTTACAATCATCTATAGGTGACATTTTTAATGATGATGAAAATACACCAAATAATCCAGATTGGACCGATAATAAAGGTCAAAATTGTGAATGGTATACTGAAGTATTTGAAGCGAGTGATGGTGATATTCATTGTGATACTGAAGATTTATTTGGAACATGGAAATCAAATAATGCTGACATTCCAAGAAATGATTTGAAATTAAATTGTCCTGAAAGTTGTTTAAGAGGAAAAGAATTGGCTCGTGATAAATATGGTGAAAATAGTGTTCCAGAAGAAAGTGATTTAAGTGGTTATTATCATAATGCTTTATGTTGGACGGATGGTGATAGAAGTGGTGGAGAAACTGCTAGACCAAGTAGAGGTACTTGTTGTCCTTATGAATTACCTGATAATGTAGAACATTGGAATGATAATTTTAGTAGTTTATCATTAAGAAACGCAGTATTAGGAACAAATGAGTATGAACCTCCTTATGGAGAAAAAGAATTTGTAAGTATGTCAGAATCATTTGGTATAGATTGTTCTAACGATCATAGTAATCGTTATAATAATGAGAATGAACAAGAAAGGAAAATATTAAAATACTGTGATAATTATGTTGGTTGGGTCGATTCCGGTTGTTTAGATAGTTGGTTTGCTTCCTTATCTAACCCAGAAGGAGTATTTAGAGATTTTGAAGATAGTATAGTTGATCTAGGTAATTATATTTTTGGTGAAAATGTAAGTATTATGATGGGTATTGATTATAATGCAGATAATTTAGATATGCCTCAAACTAGAGAAAGATTAGGAATAACAGACCAACAATATACTGATATTTATGAAAATTTACCTTATCGTTACTATTTAGAACCAAGTTTTACATATGACACGCAAACTTATATAAAAGACCATAATACAATTGAAGATATGAAAGGATGGGCTTATGGTAACGGTAGAGAATTATGTTCTAATTGGCCTGAATTACCAGCGCATATGTGTTATACTAATATACCATATGAAAAAATGTGTGCTTATAGATTTGATACACTTAAAAAATGGCATGAATGTCTAGGAAAATTACATGAAGGTGAAAAATATAAAGCTATTAATCCTGAATTTATTTCAATTGCTAAAGAAAATAATGATATTAAAGTTTTATTTGATAGAACAACAAATTATTTACTTGAAAGACCTAATTTATCTTTATCAGACAAAACTAATATAGAACATAGATTTAAAGATTTAGTTACAAATATGTATCATTCAGATGAAATGGATTTTGATATTCCTGAAGTAGAAGAAGGATTTAATTTTATAATAAACAATCCAAGTACAACAGTAAGTAATTTAGTAATTAATGAATCATTAATTACTAAAGGAAGTGATGATTATGAGTATATTAGAAATGATTTTTATAATAGTGGTAATCTGTTTTTAGGAGAAGAAGACATATTAATTACTTATGAAACTGCTGAACAATGTGAAAGTTTAGTAGAATTTTTTGATAATGATAAAACACTAAGGGAATTAGGAATAATTGGAGTAAGTAATGTTAATAGTTATAATCAAGGTATAACTGATATAACAAAAAAGAAATCTTTCTATGAAATTGGTATGGCAGATAGTTCAGAGCATAGCGGAATTGGTGGAATGGAAGGATGTAGAAGAACAGCATTAGAAAATGCTGAACCCCCTCCTATTCCAAATCCACCATGGGGAGCTTATGTAAGACTTTACATAACTAAATCAGATGGTCTCGCCATAAAATTAGAAGATGTGGATTGGTCAGATATATATTCGCACGAAAAAATGTCTTTGACTAGGATGAATCATACAACTGGTATTGAAATGAAAAAACAAATAGCGGCTGAATTTCGTAATAAATGTAATACTTGGATGGGAGGAACCGAAATTTGTGGTTTACCGCATGATCCAATGGATATGTGTCTTATGAAAGGAGAAGATGTAGATAAAGCAGCTAAATGTGTAGAAGAAAGAAGTTATACTGGTATATCAGAAGAAAATTTAAATGATATTAGAACTAGTTGTAATAATGAATATATAAATCCACTTAAAAATACATCTAGTTTATACGATCAAGGTGTAAAAGATGGAGATATGTTATATGTTGTTGATTCTTATAATGCATCTGATTCGCACTTAGGTGGACATCCAGGCTGTAGAAGTCAAGTATTTAGATGTGGTGGTCCAAATTGGGATCCTGCAAAATCAATATATAATATTACTTGTCCGGCTAATAGTAGATTAAATAGACAATGGGATAATTTAGGAAACGCATTTCAACTAAGTGGTGATCTAGATGCTAGTTTCATAATAGCTGACAGTATAATAGATTCAGCTACATCTACTTCAAATTGGGTTTATGGTGAAAATAATACTGGAATTCCAAAACAAACAAGCAGATTTATAAGACCTGATAACCCTAATAGAACTCAAAGGGAACAATATTGGAATAGAAATCTTGATATAACACATCCAGATTATATAACTTACTGTTGTGAACCCGAACCTTGTGGTAATAATGAGTTTTGGAATGGGTCCGAATGTGTAAATAAATATAATAATGGTACTAGTTGTAGTGGAAATTATCAATGTATTAGTGGAGATTGTGATTATGAAAATTGGGAAGATTGTAATAATGATTGTTGTCCGGATAATGACCCTTGGTGGTGTGGTTGGCCAATAACATGTTGTGGTTCAAATGGAGTTAATGGGCAAAAGATATGTATCTAAATTAAATTAAATAAATAATTATAATATTATATAATTATATATATATGTTTGAATATTTATTTTCAAAAGTAGAAAAAAATAGTATCTATATTTTAACAATATATCTAATCATAACAACCTTATTTAGTAATGACCCTTTTGTACTATTATTAAATATATCAACCATTTTCTTATTTATATCTAAATGGGTAACTAATATAAATATATGTACGGCTGGATATTTAGAATGTAGATTACGAAATGTTGATAGAACAAATAGTTATATATATAGAATATTAGATGGTATTGTTAGTGTGAATAAAACTAAATTTATATATTTTTATTATACAGTATATATGATTTTACTTGTTATTAATATTATTAAATTTTATAAATCCGGATTCAATTTACTAGATTATAAAGATTATTTAAAATATATAAAAAAATATAATAAATTACAGTGAATAATCATATAATAATTTACTTATAAAATTTATATCTAAATGCTCTTTAAAATTTAAATTATTATTCATACAATAAGTTCTAATTATATTTTCATATATTTCTTCTAAAACCATTACATCACCAAAAGCTCTATGAGCTGCTTTTTGCTCTATTGAATAATATTTTGCCAAACTATTCTGACTATGTGAAAATCTATCTGGTAATAATAATCTAGATAATAACAATGTATCAAAATAATAAAATCTATTATATATATTTTTTACTTCTTCTGATAATGTATTTATATTATTATAATTTTTAAATAAAGTTTGTAATAATATAAAATCAAACATAGTTCCATTATGAGCCAATAAATATATAGGACCCTCACCAGTAATATTCGATTTAATAAACTCTAACATTTCTTCAAAAGCATTATATATATATATTCCTTCACTTTCTAATAATTGATCTGTTATTTTTGTTATTTCAACTATTTTATGATGTAATTTTTTTGTTTTTAATGGTTTTGTTAATTTTGTATAAATTGTACTTTTACCATATGGTTTTATAGCTATTTCTATTATTTCATCATGATATGGATTTAATCCAGTTGTTTCAAAATCTAATATAAAGGTATTTTTCATAATTTATATAATATATGAAGCTATTTTTAAGTTAAAAATGGATGATATAGAAGATATAAAAAATATTAACATAGATTTTTTAAAAGAGCTTTTAAAACACAAATTTAAATCAAATAAACATTACAATGAAATATTTAAAAATACAAGAAAAAAATTTAAAAGTTGTCCGAGTAAACCAACATTAAGAAAATTATACAAAGAATTATTATTAGAAAATAAAATCACAGAAAATACCTCTTTTTATAAATATTCTATCAAAAAAAAAGGTAAATCTATTTCAGGTGTTTCTGTTATTACTATTGTTACAAGTCCAAAACCTAAATATAAAAATTATAAAAATGAAATTTTAGAACAAGATTTTACTTGTGGGAAAAATTGTGCTTATTGTCCTAATGAACCAGAAATTATTATTAATTTAAAAATTAAAGAAATTAATAACAATGTTCTTTATGTTACTACCAATGATGATATTAGTTTAATAAGAGTAATTTCATACATACAAAAAGAAAATAAAAAATATGATGTAATTGATTCATTTAATTTTACTAAAAACTCTTTTAAAATTAAAATAGAAAATAGTAATGGTTTAAATATAGATGATAATATTATTGGTTATAAATCAGCTCAACCAAGAAGTTATTTATCAACAGAACCAGCTATTATTAGAGCAAATCGTAATAAATTTGATGCTGTTTTACAAATATATGATAGAGAACAATCATTAAGTAATTGTGGTCATATTGTTGATAAAATAGAAATTATAGTTTTAGGTGGAACTTGGGACCATTATCCATTAGAATATCAAAACGAATTTATTAGAGATATATATTATGGTGTTAATACAATAAATAAACATAGAGATAAATTCAGTTTAGAAAAAGAAATAAAAATGAATGAAACTTCAGAAAGAAAACTAATTGGTTTAACTTTAGAAACAAGACCAGATTGTATTAATTTAAAAACTATAAAAAAATATAGAAAATTTAATATTACAAGATTACAAATTGGTGTTCAACACATTGATAATGATGTTTTAAAATATATTGAAAGGGGATGTTATAATGAAGATACAATTAAAGCTACATATTTATGGAAGCAAAATGGAGGTAAAATAGATTGGCATTTAATGCCTGATTTACCTGGTAGTTCATATGAAAAAGATTTAGAAATGTTTAAAAAAATATTTGGTATTAATAGTGTTGCAGAAATTACTAAAAATTATTTTATTTATGATATAAAACATCCAGAATTACAACCAGACCAATTTAAAATATATCCTTGTCAAACAACACAATGGACAAAAATAAAAGAATGGTATGATAATGGAATATATAAACCATACTCTGAAGATGAAAAAAAACTTACAAAAATTATTACATTTATAGAAAAAAATATATTTCCATGGCAAAGATTAAATAGAATTATTAGAGATATTCCGAATCAAAATATTATTGGAGGAAACAAAATACCAAATTTAAGACAAAAAATAAATAATCCTTCTAATTGTATAAGATATAGAGAAGTTAAAGATAATATTGAAAATATTGATAAAGCAGAATTAATTATTAGAGAATATAATGGAGTAAAAGCAACTGAATATTTTATTAGTTATGAAAGTCCAGATAAAAAATTATTATATGGTTTTTTAAGACTTAGAATTAATTATACCAATGATGATCTTATTTTAAAAGAATTATATGATTGTTCTCATATTAGAGAATTACATGTATATGGACCAATTAATTATCATAAAGATAAAAATAAAAATTCTATTCAACATATCGGTATTGGCAAAAAACTAATAAAAAAAGCTGAAGATATAACATTAAATAATAATATAAATAAAATAGCTATTATTTCGGGTGTTGGTGTTAGAGAATATTATCAAAAACAAGGTTACTATTTATCTAAAAATTATATGTTTAAAGATTTATCTATAAAAAAAGAGAAATATTGTTTATTTTATATTCGTGGTAGAATTTATGATATAATTATTATATTTTTGATTATTTATATATTATTCTACAATTAATTTATTATTATTATCTTCCCAATTAAATGATTTTATTACTTTTATTATTATTTTTATCGTATCGTTCATAGGTATACCAAGATTAATTAAATCTTGTTTTAATTTACCAATAAATATCATTACTGATATTCTGAATTGATTTTGTCCTCTAATATTATAGATATTTAATAATCTATCTATAATATGATAATATTGTGTTCTCGGATAATGTGTCATATAAAATGGTATTAAATCTGCTAAATTATCATATATAATAGTTTTAATATCATTATTATAGTTAAAATAATTACTATTATTCACGACGACTCCTATCAACTCATTGTAAAAATTATGATTTTCAGGTGATAAATTAGTGTAAATTTCATCAAACTTTTTTTGCATATATACTTTATTTTCTGTAGCAAAGTCATCTATAAAATTTAAATAGTTTTTAATATGTAAATTTAAAACTGTTTTACCTATATATTTTTTAACATAATCATCTAATAATGATTTTTTATCTGCTAATGTATAATTTTTAAAATCATCCATACTAGAATTTATTATCATTTTATCTATTATTATTACATATACATCTTTAGGAAGATTAGTCAAACTAATTTGTTCCATTATTATAATAAAACAAAAAATATTATTTTCAAATTATTATATTATTTATTATAATCTAAAGTATTACAATCTAATGTCCAATTAAATGATTTTATAATTCTTCTCACAATCTTTTCACAATCAAATGGATTAACATTTATCTTTACTAAATCTTTTCTTAATTCTATCAGAAATAATTTTATAGATACACTAAGAAACCCCTGGAACTTTCTATCTGAATTTTCAATCGCCATTAATCTTCTTATAATTTTACCATACTTTAATCTCTTAACAGAACCAAGTTTTTCAAAATCCCAATATTTTTTTGATTCCAATAATTCATCTAAAATTTCTATTAATTTATTATAACTCTCTATTATCTGTTTTATAACTACTAAACTAAAACTACTAAACATATTATAAATAACATATACAGTTTGTGTACTATAAAATAATTTTTTAGGAGCTTTTACATATCCCGAACAACTACATGATAATTCTGTATTTGTTGGAACACAAACTAATTCACTTAATTCGTATTGACAACGCATCATTTTTGAATAATCATGAAAAACATCATTCGTTTTTGTTCTAGATAAATATGCTTTAATTCTAACAGATTTTAAAAGAACTGGAAATGCTTCAATAAAATTTCTAAAATCATTAACAATCTCTAAAGCTCTTCCATTTGAAATATTATCTTCTTTATTTTTAATAATTGATATTGCAAACATTTCTAATAAATCCCAATTATCATAAATCTCTTGAAATGTTCCTATTGAAAAATCTTCCATTATATTGTTTTCTACACTAAGCATTTGTTGTAAGTCTTTCCTAAAAGGATTAACGACTTTTAGTTAAAAAAAACAATAAAAATATTTTCAAATTATTTAAAAAAAGAGCTCTTAAAAAAAAATATTATTATATAATTAGTTAATTAATAATTTTTGAGTTTATTTTGAATAATAGGAATAGTATTAATACATAGAATAGCTAAACTCATTATAGGCAATGTAAAATATATACCAATTTCAATTTGTTTACCAATTTTTGTAAGTATTAATACCAATACCATCTTTATAAATGGTGGAACATTTTCATTTATAAAGTAAGCAAATGAAGCTGAAACATAATATTTAGAATTAGTAGAACTTCTCCAGAAAATTTGTTTATTTTTATCTAGATAATCATTCATAAATACTGTTCCAACATAAATATCAATACTACACTGAATTAAGAATATAAAACTTTTAAATTCAACATATTTCATAGATACTAATAGTATGAATCTAAATATTATCAAACTACTAATATAATTACTCTTATTATTACTAGTTATAAATAGTTTCTGAATAGGTGGAAAAGTTAGAATACTAGTAACAATTCTAACTAATTGATTTATTATAAAATAATTAATATCTTTACTGTTCCATAATTTTTCTGTTGCTATAGCATCACCCGCTCCATCAACATAACTAACCATCAATAACATTATGAAAATCCAAATAAATTTATCAATACTTACTCTTTTTAAATTTTCTTTCTTTTTTGTATAATCTATTTTTATTTCTTTGTTTTTAATTCTATATGTTTCATATTCTAATCCAACCAAATAATTACCAAGAAATACTGAAAATATTAGAATTGAATAATATAATTTTAAAGATAACATAACATATGATTTAAATACAATTCCTAATATCATTATCATCAACGGAAGTAATCCAATAACTCTATAACTCTGATTATAAGCAATATCCATTTGATCTAATGTATAATCAATAGAACCATATAGATATTGTCTCAATAGAAAACAACCCGCAAAAATACTCAAATTAAATTCATAAGCAAAACATACAATATAACATTCAACTATAAGTGTTGAAACTAGTAAGATTAACATATTCTCTAAAATTTTGTAATTATTATCTCCAAATAAATAGTTATTAAATAATGCTAAACCATTCGCAAATCTACTAAAATTGCTGAAAACTAAAAATGATACTGAAATAAATGGTATAAAATCAATTGTTGAATCTTCATCAAATCCAATTCCAAAAATATTCTTGTGGTTTAAAATATACAAAAGAGGTCTCGTAAACATTATATTCGCAAAATTTACAATATAGAGAAATCTTATAACAGACCTATCCATTGTATCCAATTCTTTGTATAACTCAAGTCAAAGAGTTTTATAGTTGTTAATAGCAACAATAAAAAAATTCAAATTATTAATATTCTAAAGAGCTCTTTATTATCTTGTCCAGCGTAAAATATAATCATCACGAATTGTTACAACAAATCCTTTATCTTCTTCTTTCATCAAAGTCTTTATATACATTTTTAAATCATTACTATTTAGTTCTAATAAATTGTTATAATTCAATCCTAGTTCACTATACTCATTATACTTATTTTTGAAACATGCAATTAAATGTTCTCTAGTTTTATCATTAGTACCATAAACATTATCTAATTCATAATTATCAATAAATAATTGAGTTCCTAATATAAAATATTTGTATCTTGCAAAACAGTCAATACATTTATGTATATAAAAACCTTTATAACTTAAAAAACCACTTCTAAGATGAGATTTTAAACCATGTCTATAAATTAAAGTATCATCATAATAATTATTACTTTTTTTACGCAATTCAACTTGTTTATCTACTTTATCTAAAAACTCATCA
>MDTD01121267.1_pt1 | contig 10585 bp, 7 predicted proteins | sample 811221 | NCBI WGS metagenome assembly MDTD01 (sample SAMN05326646, study PRJNA326480) | marine metagenome | isolation source: seawater | place: Pacific Ocean: South West | collected 2011
AAAGGACGTTGTTACGGAAGGTGCCGTCGAGCGGCTTGAATTCGCTCAGGGCTTCCGTGGCGCGGTCGGTGCCGGGGTCGGAGGCATAGACGAAGGCCCGCCAGATCAGGATGCCGCCGTGCGGCGCAAGCGCATCCGCCAGCATATTGGCGCCCTCGGCATGGCTGCGGCCGTAGTCGCCGGGACCGGGCTGGCCTTCCGAATTGGCCTTGACCAGAAAGCCGCCGAAATCGGGAATCAAGCGATAGACCTCGCGCGCCTTGTCCTTCCACCATTGCTGCACGGCGGGATCGGCGGGGTCCGATGTCGCCAGTTCGCCCAAGGCCGAAGGAGAGGCGAAATTGACCGAAAGGAACACCTTCAGCCCGTAAGGCCGAAAGATGTCCGCAAGCTTCGCGGCCTTCTGGAGATAGAATGCACTCAGAATGTCCGGTGCGGCATTCACATTGTTCAGCACCGTACCGTTGAGACCGATGGAGGCATTGGCACGGGCATAGTCGATATAGCGCCGGTTGACGTAATCGGGCAGCGTCCACCAGTCCCAGATGGAATGACCGGAATAGCCGCGCTCGACCGATCCGTCGAGATTGTCCCAGTGATTGAGAAGCCTGAGGTCGAGTTTCGGCGCGGAAGCAAGGTCGATCTTTGCCGGATCGCCGCCCGTCTGGATGTGACGCAGGAAGGCGAAGCAGCCATAGAGCACGCCAATATCGGAGTTGGCGGCGATGGCCGTGACGCGCTTGCCGTCATGGGTCAGGCTGAAAACGCGGTAGCCTTCCTTGCCAAGGTCCGAAAGCGGCAGGTCCAGAGCGGCGATCAAGGGCAGGTTTTCAGGCGTTCCGGCAACGACCGCGCCGTCGCAGATCTCGCCGTCCTGGAGAACCGGAACACATTTGACCAGCATCGCGAAGAAGGCGCGCTCCAGTTCTTCCCGGGCCGCCGTCATCGTCGGGCTTGCAGCGCCGAAAACAAAGGCACGGACGGCCTTGTCCACCGCATCCCGGCGGGGTTCCGCAAGCGGGCGGTAGCGCAGCCAGAGATCATAACCATCTTCGTCGACAGCCGATGCGGCGCAATGTTGGCCGGTCTTGGCCGCTTCCAGTTTGAGCAGGTGCGATAGCAGGGTGTTCATCGATTTATTACCGTCGGAACCGGATGACGCGGGCCGCCGCCGATGGGCCGCTTTCGGCGTCATCCGTATTTCAGGGAGCAAACCTCGCCCGTCTTCGGCGCTCGGGCGCCAAAGCCGGGTCTGTCTGCGGTTTTCAGGAAGGCGTCAGGGAGGAGAAGCGCCTAGCCCGGCAGTTCGTAGTCGAACCATTCAAAATCGGCGGGGAGGCCCTGGCCGCTGATGTCGTAGGCGGCCATGCCGACGAAAGCGCCGGTGAAGTTGTTGCCCTCGCCAACGCCGGCTTCGTCCGACAGGATGGTCGCATCCAGCACGGGACCGACCGCCTGCCAGTCGCCATCGGGCACCCGCCAGCTGAACTGCAGCTCCGTCACATCGACCGTGGCCTGCAGCGCGACCGGCCCGTCGGGCAGCCGCACGGGGTCACCCGAGAAGACGGCCTTGCCGAAGGGGAAATCGCCGAGCGCGGACATGAGCCGGAGCGCCCGGCTGCCGTCGTCTTCGCGGGTGATGCTCAGGAAATGGTACTGGCACTGATTGTACCAGCACATCAGCCCGGCAAAGCTCTGGAAGTCGCGCGGTTCGTAGTCGACGCGCGTGGCGGCCCGATAGCGATGGGCCGTCTGCCGCCGTGCGAGAAGCGCATGCTCGAACATGGTGCCGGGCGATTGCCGGCCGTAAATGCGAAGATGGCCCGGATTGGCGTCAAGTGAGAACAACCGCTCCGGCTCGGGGCTGCGCAGCCACTGGAATGCCTGGGGCAGGGGGCCGGGAGCGAAGGTCGTGCGCACCGCTTCCTGCGCGGGCGCGGCCGGCACAATGCCCTGAGGCCGCGGCGTATGAACGGAGGTCGGATGCAGGCCGCCTTCCGAAAGATAAAGCCACCCGTCGTCCCGCCATTCCACCTTCTGGATTGCCGTTTCGCGGCCGAGCGGCGAACGCCGTTCCGCCAGGTTGGAGCCCGGCAGGTCGCGCCGTGTCTCGGCGCGGCCGGATGCACTGTTGACCGTAATCGGGCGGGAGCAGAGGTGAACCATATAGGTCTCGCTCGCCGCCGTCTCGACGATATCGGCATGGCCACAGCGCTGCAAGGGCGCCTCCGGTGCAAAGGCCGTGGTCAGCACATGCTTGTTGGGATGCACTTCGTAAGGGCCAAGCAGGTCGCGGGAGCGTGCCAGCGTCACGGCGTGGTCGTAGCCGGTCCCGCCTTCGGCCGTCATCAGGTAATACCAGCCGTCGCGGAAATAGAGATGCGGCGCTTCGGTGAGCTTCCGGTCGGTGCCCTTGAAGATGTTGTGAACCGGTCCGACCAGCTTCTTCTCGGCGGTGCTGTATTCCTGCAAAACAATGCCGGCGAACTGGTCGCCATGCCCGGTCTGGCGGTGGTCCCACAACATATTGACCAGATATTTCTTCCCGTCCGGTGCGTGAAACAGCGAGGGATCGAAACCGCTGGAATTCAGATAGATGCGCTGCGACCACGGGCCGGCGATCGAGGGCGCGGTCGTCAGGTAATTCGGCGCATCCTTGAAGCTGCCGGAAAGCCGTTTGACGTCCGTGTAGATCAGCCAGAACAGGCCATCGGCATGGGTCAGGCACGGCGCCCAGATACCGCAGCTGTCCGGGTTGCCGCGCATGTCAAGCAGATCGGCGCGCGCCAGCGGCCGGCTGACCAGCGTCCAGTTGGCCAGATCGCGCGAATGGTGGATCTGCACGCCGGGATACCATTCGAAGGTCGAGGTGGCGATATAGTAGTCGTCGCCGACACGGCAGATCGAAGGGTCCGGATTGAACCCGGGCAGGATGGGATTGGTGATCATGCTGTCTGTCATCGGATTGCCTGCTCGTTTGTGTCGAAGAGATGCCATGCGCCCTGCCGCGGCCGAACGACGAGCACGTCGCCGCGCCGCGTTTCGAACTGGCCGGGCTTGTGTAGCAAAATCTCCGTGCCGTCTTCCAGCTTGCCATGAAGGTAAGTATCGCGGCCGTGCTGTTCGGCAATGGAGACGGCGAACCGCCAGCCGGCGCTGCCGTCTCCGACAACCTCCAGGTCTTCCGGGCGGATACCGAAACTGACATCCTGGCCGTCGCTGACCGGCAATTGTGGGGCCGCAAGGGTGATGTTGCCGAGCTTCGAAGAGCCGAAGGCGAGTTCGCCGTCGCCGACACGAACGATACGGCCATCGAGGAAATTCATCCGGGGCGAGCCGATGAAGCCGGCCACGAACTTGTTGTTCGGATGATTGTAGAGTTCCAGCGGCGCGCCGACCTGCTCGATATTGCCCTTGCGCAGCACCACGATCTTGTCGGCCATGGTCATGGCTTCGATCTGGTCGTGGGTCACGTAGATCATGGTGTTGCCAAGCCGCTCGTGGAGCGCATTGATCTCGAAACGCATGACGACGCGCAGCTCGGCATCAAGGTTCGACAACGGTTCGTCGAACAGGAAAATCTTCGGCTCGCGCACGATCGAGCGGCCGATGGCCACGCGCTGCCGCTGGCCGCCGGAAAGCTGTGTGGGCCGCCGGTTCAGAAGCTCGTCGATCTGCAGCAGCACGGAAGCCGCCTGGATGCGCTTTTCGATTTCCGCCTTCGGCATGCCGATATTTTCAAGCCCGAAGCTGAGGTTCTGCCGAACCGTCATGTGCGGATAGAGCGCATAGGACTGGAACACCATGGAAACGCCGCGATCGGCCGCGGGCGTGCGCACGACGCTTTTCTCATCGATCAGGATGTCGCCGGAGGTCGCGGTTTCGAGACCGGCGATCATGCGCAGCAGGGTCGATTTTCCGCAGCCGGACGGGCCGACGAAGACGACGAACTCGCCGTCCTCGATCTCGAGATCGACATTCGGGATGACCTTGACGGCGCCGAAGGTCTTGTTGAGGTTCTTGAGTTTGAGATTAGCCATCGGTGGTAGCCTTTTACTTGACGCCCGAGGACGCGATGCCGGCGGTGATATAGCGCTGCAGGAACAGGAAGGCGCAGGCCAGCGGAAGCGCGGTCAGGGTCGTCATTGCCAGCAGCAGATGCCAGACAATGCCGTTTTCGGTCTGGAAACCTGCAAGGGCGAGCTGCAATGTGTGAACTTCGGGACGGTTGAGCACGATCAGGGGCAGCAGGAAATCGTTCCAGCGGCTCATCACCGAGAATACGGCGACGACGGCCAGCGCCGGTGTCGAGAGCGGCAGCACGATCCGCCAGTAGATCTGCCATTCGGACGCGTGGTCCATACGGGCCGCTTCCAGGAGCTCGTCGGGAATGGTGAGCATATACTGGCGCAGCAGGAACACGCCCGTCGGCGTGGCCACCGTCGGCAGGATGACGCCCCACAGATTGTTGACCAGCCCGAGTTCGGAGACGATCAGATAGGTGGGAACAAGAATCACGGTCGGCGGCACCATCAGCGTCGCGATGATGGCGACAAGCGCCACGGTCGAGCCGGTGAACTTGTATTTTGACAGCGCGAACGCGGCCATGGAGTTCATCACCAGGGTGATGATCGTCGCGACCACCGTGATGAAGGCCGAGTTGTAGATGTTCAGCCAGATATTGCCGCCGGAGGTTTCCAGCAATTCGCGATAATTCTCGAAGGCAAGATGAAACTGCCGGACCGGTGCTGCGTCATTGACATCGACGGTCACCCGGCCCGCTTCCGGGTTTTCCGGATCCACCATCTGTGCCTTGATGCCGAGGCGGCGGATTTGCGCCATCTGCCTGACCGACCCGTCTTCCTGGGCGACCTCGAACAGCGGCAAAGGCTCGTCATAGCCTTCAACCTCCGTCGTCTGGATCGTCTGCGGCAGAAGCGTCGGCGGATATTCGGACAGGTTGGCGGGCGCCTTGAACGACGAGATCAGCACCCACAGCACGGGCAGCAGCATGACCACGACGCCGAGCAGTAGATAGCCATAGGTGACATAATCGCCCCACGTCGCCTTGATGCCACCCTGTTTGCGCGTCAGGAACGGAATGATGCCGCGACGGTTTTGCGAAGAAGCCTGCATGGTCATTTCCTGTCTCCCGAGAGCTTCATCTGAACGAGCGTGAAGACGAGGAGCGCTGCGCCGAGAAGCAGTGAAGCGGCGGCGGCAAGGCCGTAATTGCGCGGCTGCGCGGCAAAGCCCGTTTCATAGATATACTGAACCAGAAGCATGGTGGCAGAGCCGGGCCCGCCGCCGGTCAGCACGTAAATTTCATCGAAAGTCTGGACCGAGCGGATGACGGCGAGAATGAAGACCACCAACAGAACGGGTCTGAGCATGGGAACGGTGATGCGGGTGAAGACCCGCCAGGGCGACGCCCTGTCCATCTTCGCCGCCTCATAGACATCCTGCGGGATCGACTGCAGTCCGGCGAGCAAGATGATCATGAAGAAGCCCGAATGCGCCCACACGGTAACGAAGATCGTCCAGAAAAACGCCCAGTGCGGATCGGCAAGCCAGGTGAAGCGTTCGAGGCCGAAGACCCCGAGAATGCCGTTCAGGATGCCGTTCCGCTGCAATATCCATTGCCAGGTGAGCGCCACCACAACCGGCGAGAGCATGACGGGGAAGAAGAAGACGCCGCGGAAGAAGCCGCGCGCCCGGATCTTGCCGTTGAGCGCGATTGCGGTGATCAGCGCCACGCCCATCATGAACATCACCTGCAGGGGAACGAACATGACGAGATTGCCAAGCGCGCGCCAGAACAGATCGCGCGAGCAGGTGGCGGGATCGAGATAGTTTTCACAGGCCAGCAGCGTGGCATAGTTCGAGCCGCCGACAAAAGGGCGCTCGTCGAGGAACAGATTGTCGCTGCCGGTCACCGAATAATAGATATTGATGAAGACCGGCAGCAGGGAAAAGAACAGGACGCTCGCCATGTTCGGTGCCAGAAAGGCCCATGGAAGCCGTTTGACGCCGATCGTCTTTTGAAGCCATTTCCACAAGGGGTTGACTGCGCGGGCCGGCAGCGAAGCCGCTGTTCCCAGCATGGTTGAGACCGTACCACTCGTCACGATGTCACCTTCGGGTTTTGTCGCCCCGGACCGCGGCTGCGAACGGCAGCCGCGGCCTCGGGACCGTGATGGGGATCAGTTCCGGGCTGCGGAGATGGCCAGCCGGACATCCTGGTCGATGCGTTCGAGCGCCGTATCGATGTCCATCTCGTTGTTGATCACCTGGCTGATGCGCGTGGTCAGCGAATTCATCATCGCACGCTGGAACGGCCAGCCCTGGAAACGGTAGGCCGCCGGTGCCATTTTCGGAATCTGGTTGATGAATGTGTCGAGCGCGCTCTGCACCTTGTCGGAGACGCCGCGATACTCAATGCCGGATTCGATCATCGACTGCGCCGTCGGGATATTGACGGCCGAGGAGATCATCGTCCGCAGATTTTCGTCGCGCGCGGCGAAGTTCAGGAACTTGCCGACCAGTTCGGGCTCGTCCGTGTGCTTGAAGCCGGCCAGCGCGCCGCCGCCGGGCATGGCAGAGCAGGCGGCAACGCCGCAGGGCGAATCGATCACTTCCCAGTCGAAGAAATCGCCGACCTCTTCATCCAGACGGCGAAGCTGCCAGGAGCCGCCGTAGTAAAGAACCGCCGTCGCATTGACGAAATCGGTGAAGTTGTCGCGCATGGTCGCGCCGCCGACGGCGCCCCAGAGATCGAGCGGCATGGTGCCGTCCCGGTGCCATTCCACGAACTGCGCGATGGCGTTGCGCAGCCCTTCCTCGATAACCGGCATGCCCTCGTCGTCGACAAGCTCGGCGCCATAGGAAATGGCCATGGCCGCGAAGCGGTGGCCGGAACGGTCCATCTCGAAGGGGAAGTCGGTATTGGTCGCCTCGGCGACCGCGTGGGCGGCCGCGCCCCACTCCGCCCATGTCGCGTCGTCGGCGGGCAGGTCGATACCGGCCTGTTCGAACAGCGTCTTGTTGACGAAGCCGCCGGTGACGGTGATCGAATCCGGCAGGCCATAGATGCCGTTCGGATCGGCGTTCTCGCCGCGCATCCAGTCAAGTACCATACCAAATTGCTTTTCAAAATAGGCCTGGTCGACATAGGGCGTGAGGTCCAGATAATATTTGGACAACCCGCCGAGATCCGTCACCACCGAAATGTCGGGTCCTCCGCCCGACGCCAGCTGCACAGGCAGGCTCTCGGCGACCGACTGATAGCTGACCACTTCAAGATTAACCTTTGTGCCCGGGTTTTCCGCCTCGAAGGCGTCGATAACGGGCTGGAGATACTGATCCAGCGCCTGGACCGTGATTTCCTGCGCCTGGGCGCCGCCCGCAAGCGAGATGGACGCTGCTGACAGCGTCAGCGCAGCGAAGCGTCTTGTAAGGCAATTCATGTCAAACCTCCCGGAATGGAATAGAACGTCAATGCCAATCGGCAAGGCGAAACTACCATACCATTATGAAGTGTCAACACGCCTGCGCAGTGCGCGGCGAACGGACGCGCTGTCTGCTAAAGCGCCGTGCGTCCATTCGGACGCACAAAGGACGCTCTAACCTATTGAATCTACGCATCATGCTTTCCGAAAATCGATTCCGATTCTTGGGCCGATGCGCTAGGCGGCGTATGGGGTTTACGCCCGCATTGACGCGCCGCCGCAAACACGAAAATGCGCGACTTTCCGAAGCGGGTTGTCCGTCGAAGTGCCTGAATTATTTGAGTCTTCAGCGCGAGAGGCCGCGATTGAAGACGCAGCGGCAATTGCCCGATGACGTACGGCATCAATCGATCGCCCGCGCCCGGAATCGGTTGATTCCGGACGGAAAAGGCTGGGCTTGGTTTGCGCATAATGTCGTCACAGTGCCGAAAAGTGCGAGTACCCGCATCGATTTTCCGCATATTTGCGCTATATGGTATGGTATCCATTGCCTATGAGGTGGTATGGTTGACAATTGCCGCGACTTTTTGTCGTACCGCGGCCGGAGATGGACATGACGGAAGCGAGTCTCGATTTTCTGGGGCCGGTCGATTTCACCAAGGCGATCGCCCCGCAGGTGCACAGGAAGCTGCGCAACGCGATCATCCGCAATTTTCTTGTACCCGGTCGCCGGGTCTCGGAAGCCGGTGTTGCCGAAGCGCTGAAGGTCTCGCGCCAGCCGGTGCGCGAGACCTTTATCCTGCTTGCCGAGCAGGGCATGCTCGACATCCGTCCCAAGAGCGGCAGCAGCGTTCCGCAGATTTCGATTTCGAAGGTGGTTCAGATTCAGGCCATTCGCGAGGCTATCGAGGCCGACGTCGCGCGCGCGGCGGCGCGGCTGATGACCAAGCCTCAGATCGACGCGCTTTATCGTCAGCTTGAACATCAGAATGACGCGCAGGCGCGCGCCGCTTCCGATTTCATGGAACTGGACGACCTGTTTCACAAGACGCTGGCGCAAGGCGCGGATCTGCCCTTCGCCTGGAACGTGATCGAAATGCAGAAGGCGCAACTCGACCGCGTCCGCTTCCTGGCCTTGAGCAAGGAACCCTCGAAAGGCATACCGGCGCAACACTTTGCCATTGTGGAAGCGATTGCCGCCCATAACCCCGAGCGGGCGGAGATGGAGATGCGCGCGCATCTGCGCGACGTTCTGCGCGACCTGCCCGTCATCGCCCGCAAGTACAGCGACTATTTCAAGGAATAGGCGGGGCGCCGCCGCGCCGTTCCGCGCGGGCCTCGAACGCCCGGACGACGGCGATCATGTCGTCCGCCCTGCTGCCCATGGCCTCCGTCTCCGCATAGAGCGCCGTGCAGGCCTCCATCAGCGGAAAGGCGGCGCCTGCAGACTTTGCCGCGTCGACCACAAGGCGGCTGTTCTTCAGGACATCGGAAATTCCGGCCTGGCGGGCAAAGTCACGGCGCCGGAGCATGTCGACCTTGATTCTGGAAACGTCGCTGGCCATCGGTCCGGCGTTCAGGATTTCTGCGAAGCGGTCCATGGCGAGCCCGTGCCGCGCCGCGAAGTGTCCCGCCTCCGCCAGTCCCGTCACCATGGTGATCAGGAAGGTGTTGACCGCAAGTTTCATCTGCAAGGCCGCCGGCACGGCGCCGCAGTCGAAAACCTGTTTGCAGACCGGGGCCAGAAGGGTGTGCAGGGGGACGAGATCCTCCGGCGCCCCCGCGAGCATGCCGATGAGTTGCCCGGCCTCGGCCGGCTTGCGGGAACCGGAGACCGGAGCCTCCACGTAACGGCCTCCGGCGGCGCTGATCTCTTTGGAAAGCTTGCGGGAGTAGTCTGCCGAAACGGTGCCCAGGGAGACAATGCAATGTCCACCGACCCGTTCGGCGAAGCGGTCCGTTGCGCGTCCGAGAACGCTGTCCGTGGCGCCCTCGTTCTCGAGCATCAGGAGCACCGTTTCGCACCGGGAAAAGAGGTCGTCCACCGTCAACGCCGCGCCAGCGCCGGCCCTTTCGAGCGGCAGGCAGCGTTCCGGCGTCCGGTTCCAGACGACGACCGGCATTCCGGCATGAACAAGGTTCAGCGCCATCGGCGTTCCCATCGTGCCGAGGCCGATGAAGCCTGTCGGTTTGCTCCTCATCGCAAGCGCGTTCTGGTCAGACATGGAACACACCGTAACGCCTCATCCTTGTTTCGAGAAACGAAACTTATGAAAGTGAAAAATTCGGAAAACGGGTATATCGCTCCGTTGACGCAGGCATTGACAAGTCGGTCCATCCGGCGCAATTTCGGTGCGCTCACCCGGGGGGTCCCGACAAGGGGCTGAGATACTGCTGGCTTGCGCAGCGCAGTGACCCGATGAACCTGATCCAGTTCACACTGGCGTAGGGATGGTGCATCGGCTGCGCGGGATCAAGCCTGCTATTCCTATCGGATGCAATGCGCGGCCTCCTCCATTCAACGTCGAACTGGGTCTCCAACGCCAAGAGCTATGGAGGCTCCGACCGATGCAAGATTTATCTCCGACCGTCACCAAAGGCCCGCTGCCGGCGTCCCGCCGCGTCTGGCACAAGGGCGTGCTTCACCCCGATATCCGCATCCCCATGCGCGAGATCGATGTGCATCCGAGCGCCGGCGAGCCGCCCGTCACCGTCTATGACAGTTCCGGCCCCTATACCGATCCGGATGCCGCCTTTACCATCGAGGGCGGCCTGCCGCGGCTGCGCGAAGACTGGATCGTCGCGCGCGGCGACACACAGGCCCATGACGGCCGCCATGTGAAACCCGAGGACAACGGCTTTGCCGAGGGCGCGCGCCTGGTGCCGGAATTTCCCGTGCGCCATCGGCCGCGGCGGGCGACGGGCGGTCGCGCCGTGACCCAGCTGGCCTATGCCCGCGCCGGGATCGTGACGCCCGAAATGGAATTTGTCGCCATCCGCGAAAATCTCGGGCGCAGGGCTGCGAAAGAGGCCTTGATGCGCGATGGCGAAGCCTTCGGCGCAACGATCCCGGATTTCATCACGCCCGAATTCGTACGAAATGAAGTGGCGGAAGGCCGGGCAATCATCCCCGCCAA
>MDTD01194152.1_pt1 | contig 10585 bp, 14 predicted proteins | sample 811221 | NCBI WGS metagenome assembly MDTD01 (sample SAMN05326646, study PRJNA326480) | marine metagenome | isolation source: seawater | place: Pacific Ocean: South West | collected 2011
AATAAAGTATTTTGGTCTTAATTTCTATCTTGATTGGTGTAGAATAAAGTCAAATGTTCTTAGACATAACATAACATGAAAAAAATTATAGTCTTCGGTGGTGGGCAAGTTGGATCTTCTGTCGCCAAGATATTATCTGATGAAGGCAATGATATCACACTCGTTGATGTTGATAAGTCTATACTTGAAAACCTTAAAGAGCAAATTGATATCAAAACTATCCATGGTCTAGCATCACATCCATCCATTCAAAGACTAGCTGACGCAGACAATTCTGATATGGTTATAGCTGTAACAGGGAATGATGAAGTAAATATGGCAGCTTGCCATGTAGCAAAAAACATATTTAATGTTCCAAAAAGGATCGCAAGGTTAAGAGCAAATGAGTATTTAAATGATGAGGATGGGTTTCAGAAGAAATTCTTTTCTATTAATGACGTTATTAGTCCTAATATACTAGTTACTGACTATGTGAAAAATATTATAGATCACCCAGGTGCATTTCAAGCATTTAAGTTTGCTTCTGGCAAAGTACATGTAATTGCAGCTACAGTTTTATCAAATGGTCCTTTAGCTAGGAAAAGATTGTCTGAATTTAGAGAGCATCTACCCAACGTAGATGTGAAAGTTGTAGCGATATTTCGTGAGAAGAAATATTTAATTCCAGACGATGATACTTTTATTATGCCAGATGACGACGTACTTTTTATTGCTACTGAGGAAAATATGCGTTTTATGAGTGAGTTAAGAAAAATGACAGACGAGCCACACAATGTAATGATTGCAGGTGGAGGCAGAGTCGGATCAGCATTAGCTAAGAAGTTAGAGGATACGTACAATCTTAAACTCATTGAGAAAGACAAATTAATTGCTAAAAATATCTCTGAGAACCTCTCTTCGACGGTTGTTTTGAATAATGATATAGCAGATGAGACGATGTTAAAAAATGAGAATATTAATGACGTTGATTATTTCTGTGCGGTAACAAGCGACGACCAAGCAAACATATTATCTGCAAAACTAGCAAAAGATATGGGAGCTGGCAAAACTATAGCTATAGTGAATAAATCATCTTACAGAAATTTAGTTTCTAAAGAAATTGATGTAGTAGTCTCACCAGAAGACGTTACAATTGGATCACTCTTAGCATCAGTTAGAACCAGTGATATTGTTAGTGTAAATAGAATTGGAGATATTGACGGAGAGGTAATGGAGATAGTTGCCCATGGTGATAAAAAAACTTCAAATCTTGTTGGAAAAAGAATTTCTCAACTTAAGTTACCTAAATCGATCGTAATCGGGGCTATTGTGAGAGATGAAAATGTAGTATTAGCCAATGAGGACATAGAAATTCAAGACGAGGATCACATAATAATATTTGCTTTTGACAAGAAAGAACTACCAACTATTGAAAAACTTTTCCAAGTAAATGTGGGCTTTTTCTAAAATATGAATTACTCATTGATACAAAAAATTATAGGTATGATGATACTAGTTTTTGCAATTATACTCATAATTCCACTAGGTGTCTCTCTATCCTATGATGATGGAAACACCTCTTCATTTATTTATTCTTTTATAATTATTTTCTTATCTGGATCTCTTCTTTTTTTTCCTAATAGAAATAATAATTTTGACTCTAATATAAAAATCAAAGAAGGTTTTTTAATAGTGGTACTCTTTTGGGTTCTATTGAGTTTCTTTGGAAGCTTCCCATTTATGTTTGATATTAACTTATCAATGAGTTTTGTAGATGCTTTCTTTGAATCTGTTTCTGGATGGACAACAACTGGCGCAACAATTATTAGCAATCTTGATGATCTCTCTCCTTCAATATTAATTTACCGTCAACTTTTACAGTGGTTAGGTGGTATGGGAATCGTCGTTTTAGCTCTTGCTGTCTTGCCAATGTTGGGTGTTGGCGGTATGCAACTATATAAAGCCGAATCAGGTGGCCCAATTAAGGATAATAAAATTTCTCCTAGAATTGCTGAAACTGCCCAAAATTTGTGGAAAGTTTATTTAGGTCTAACGCTTTTGTGTGCCGGCGCATATTATCTCGCTGGAATGAACCTGTTCGATGCTATTGCGCATAGTTTTTCAACTATCGCTATAGGAGGCTTCTCAACTCATAGCCAAAGTATCGCTTACTTTAATAGTTTTGAGATTGAGATTGTTTGTATGATTTTTATGTTTTTATCTGCATTAAATTTTATCCTTCATTTCCATTCACTCAAGAGTCAAAGTCTAAAAATATATTTTAAGGATGTTGAATTTAGATTATACATCTCACTTATCATAGTAATTTCATTTTTACTTCTTATCTATTCATCTTTTGCTTATGCTAACCAGGTTTCAGTAATGGGTATTCTTTTTCAGGTAATCTCTTTTATAACTACCTCTGGATTTGTATCTACGTCGTATGAAGATTGGCCAGTTTCAATAATTAGTACCCTGATATTTTTGAGTTTTTTAGGCGCGTGTGCTGGATCCACTGGAGGTGGCATAAAGATCATTAGAATACTCTTTATACTAAAAGAATTGAAGAGAGGCCTTATAAAAATCATACATCCATCAGCAGAGGTTCCAATTAAAATTAATGGTCAAGCTGTAAACGATAGTGTCTCAAATAACATCCTTCTATTTTTTATTTTCTATTTAATTTCATATATTTTTTTGTCACTGGGTTTACTCTTGATAGGGCTTGATGCTACAACTGCATTCTCATCCATAGCGGCGTGTTTAAATAACTTAGGACCAGGAGCAGGTAGTGTTATTGATAACTACAGCTCAATTAATACAGCTTCAAAATATCTTCTCTCATTTACAATGTTACTTGGCAGACTTGAGATATACACTCTTCTTATTGTAATGACTCCCTACTTCTGGAAATACTAGATCTATATGAATAAAGATAAACCATTTTGTTCGATTAATAACATGTTAGATATAAAATCATCGGAGGCAGAGAGGTTTACGACTGACTATCTTTACCCTCGCTATTGGATAACTTGGTTAGTTTTGATTTTATCCTTTTTCATAAATATTTTACCCAACTCATTGAGAGTGAGTGTAGGGGGTAAAGTCGGCGATATTCTCTACAAAACAAATGAAAAAAGACGACAGATAGCCGCTAGTAACTTGTCTTTGTGCTTTAAAAATAAATCAAAAGAAGAGATTGATTTAATCACTAGAGAATATTTTCAGAACCTTGGGAGATCATTTCTTGATATGTCTATCCTATGGTGGCGAAGTAGTGCCTCACTCAGGAAATCATGTAATGTTGAAAATATTGAATTTCTTCAACAGTCACTTAAAAAAGGTAAAGGAGTTATTCTCTTAACCGTCCATTCAACATCATTAGATTTTGGTGGGAGATCTATCTCAAATTTTCCTGTTATAAGTATGTATAAGCCTTTTAGGAATAAGCTTATTAATTGGTTGATAGGAAGATCTAGATGTAAAACTGACGATAATGCAGTAATATTTTCTAGAGATAACTTCCCATTTAAAACTTTAGTAAAAAGTCTAAGAAAGCCAAATATTTTTTATTACATTGGTGATGAAGATCTTAGTTTAAAAGAATCCGAATTTGCGGATTTTTTTGATGACAGAAAAGCTACATTACTAACAATAAGAAAATTAGCTCAACTTACAGACTGTAGTATTATACCATGTATAAACATTTACGATAAAGATTCTGGAAAATATGTCACATATTTAGAAGAGACTGTTACTGACTTTCCATCAGATTCACCCAGCAAGGATGCACGCACGATAAATATTTGTTTCGAAAGATTGATTTCTAGAAGTGTTAATCAATATATGTGGAGTTTGCGCATTTTTCAAAATAGAGAAAAAGGAAAAAATTATCCATACTAAATAAAATATACAGAATTCTAATCTATTCTTTGTGCTTGTTATAGCATAAAATATTAATGTGAATCTTTTTAATTCGATAAAACCTTATCTAGAATTTTCCTTAGATGTTGGTGATGGACATTCATTATCGGTAGAGTTATCTGGTAATGAAAATGGAGTACCTGTACTCTTTCTTCATGGAGGACCTGGCGCAGGTAGCAGTGAAATATACAGAAGGTACTTTAATCCAAAAAAATACAAAATAATAATATTTGATCAACGAGGCTGTGGTAAATCAACACCATTTGGAGTCTGCGAGAACAATACAAGCGAAAAATTAGTCGATGACATAAAAATGATTCTCTACCATCTTAATATTCAAGAGGTAGTTATTTATGGAGGATCTTGGGGATCAACACTGGCTCTTCTATACTCACAGAAATATCCTGAAACTGTTAAGACCCTTGTATTAAGAGGAATCTTTCTTTGTCGTAAATCTGATATTCAATGGTTTTACCAAAAAGGTGCAGATTCAATCTTCCCGGATTACTGGAGAGACTTCTTAAAAGATATACCTGCTTATGAGAGAGATGATATATTAACAGCTTTTTACAAACGTATTCATTCTGTTGATAAACAAATATCTAATCAATTTTGTAAGCAATGGTCAATTTGGGAGGGTAATTGTTCATCACTTAAACCAAATGCAGAAGTAGTAGATCAATTTGATAAATGTGCAATATCACTCGCTAAAATAGAGACACATTATTTTAAAAACGATTGTTTTATTGAAGAGAATCAAATTATTAAGAATATCGATAAGATAAAGCATATTAAATGCTATATCGTACATGGTCGTTATGATGTTGTATGTCCATTTAATCAAGCTTTTGATTTACACAATCATTATGATAATTCTGAACTAAACATAATTAATAATGCAGGACATTCACTATTAGAGCCTGGGATTACAAGTAAAATTCTTGAAATTTTCGAGGAGTCATTAAATTTTGATTATTAAGTTTATCCTTCTATCATTTATAGTCACCTCGTATATCAAAGAGGTTAAGCCCAACTATTTACGAGAATTAAATCTCACCGAGCAATTTGTTCAAGAACAATTTGATTCTGATCTTGTTAAAATTGAATTTAGTGATAGTTCTAGTTTTATAATGTTGCAAAACATAAAGGAAAGAGGACAACCAATTCTCTTGCTGCATGGAAGAGGTCTTTATCCAAACGAGCCGCTTGTAATGAATCCAATTAGGGAAGGTCTTGAATCGGAATATAGTGTATTTTCTATTCAATTACCTGTATTAGAGAAAGGAGCCACATACTATGAGTATCAGAAAATATTTCCATACTCAAATGAGCGCATATTCTTAGCATTAGAGAAAATATACTCAGAATATGGAAAAATTATCATAATAGCTCATAGTTGTGGCGCGCATATGCTGTCCTCCTATTTAAATTCTCAGGGAGGAAAATATTTAAAATCAGTGATTCTTTTAGGTGCTGGAGCAGTAGATAAAGATCAAACCGCAACATTCTTTGATTATAGTTCTCTAGATATTAAGCTGTTAAATATTTACGGAGAGTTTGATCATAATTCTGTACTGGAACACAAAGATTATCTTGGAACTCTTCGATCAGAGAAAATAACTAACCAGGTGGTGATTGACGCTGATCATTATTATAGAGATCAAAGCACATCTCTTTTATTGATTCTAAAAAAATGGCTTATATCACTCTAATATGTTATAGATAGCATATGAAAAATCGTGAAGCCGAAGTCGAGAGAAACACTAAGGAAACCCAAATTGTTGCTAGCGTAGATTTAGATGGCAACGGGGTAGCTGATCTCAAGGCAGACTTGCCTTTTTTAGAGCACATGCTTGAGCAAGTTGCTAGACATGGCATGATGGATCTAAAGATTCATGCTCGAGGAGATCTTCAAATTGATGCTCATCATACTGTTGAGGATATTGGAATTGTATTAGGTCAAGTAATTGATAAAGCGCTTGGTGAAAAACTCGGAATTAATAGATTTGGATCATCCTATGTTCCATTAGATGAATCTTTGTCTAGAGTAGTTTTAGATTTTTCTGGACGACCAGGACTGCAGTACAATGTTTCTTATCCAAGATCAAGAGTAGGTGAATTTGATGTAGATTTACTGCAAGAATTCTTTCACGGTTTCGTAAACCACGCGAAGGCGACAGTACACATTGACAACTTGAGAGGAGCAAATTCGCATCATATCGCAGAGACTATTTTTAAAGCTTTCGGAAAAGCGCTTAAAGTTGCAGTAGCACTCGATCCTAGAAATCTAAACAAAATACCCTCAACGAAAGAAAAACTTTAATGTCAAAAATTTCTGTTATTGATTATGGTATGGGCAATATCCACAGTGTAGCTAAAGCACTACTTAAAGTTTGTGGTAAAGAACATAAAGTGGTAATCACTGATTCAATAAAAGAGATTGATTCGAGTGATAAAATAGTGTTTCCAGGACAAGGCGCTGCAAAATCATGTATGGATAATCTGCAAAGCAAATTTGATACAGTTAAATTAAAAGAATTAATTAGCAGAAAACCATTTCTTGGGATATGTATGGGTTTACAAATTCTAATGACGTTTAGTGAGGAAGACGATACTGAATGCCTTAACATATTTGACGGACGTGTCCAACGCATACAATCCTCAAAAGATGATTTAAAATTACCTCACATGGGCTGGAGTAGAGTTAATTTTATGCGAGATAGTGTGCTAAGGGACCAAATAAATAACGACACATTTTTTTATTTTGTTCATAGCTATCATGTTTCTACTGCATCTCAAGATGATATAATGTCTTATACAGAATATGGTTGTAAATTTATTTCAGCATTACAAAAAGATAATATTGTAGCCGTACAATTTCACCCTGAAAAGAGTTCAACAAATGGACTTAAACTATTAAATAACTTTATTAAATGGAGAATATAAATGAAGTTACTACCTGCGATCGACATTTTAGATGGCTCATGTGTAAGATTAAATAAAGGAGAATATAATCAAGTAACTAAATATTCTGATGATCCTCTATCAATAGCTTCTCATTGGCATGAACTTGGAATAAGGAACATACATATTGTTGACCTAAATGGAGCAAAAACTGGCAAACTGACTAATTTTCCCATAATAAGCAAAATAAGAGAGACATTTGCTGATTTTTATATCCAAGTTGGTGGAGGCATAAGAACTTTAGAATCTATAAATAAGTATATAAATTCAGGAATTGATAAAGTTATTATAGGAACAAAAGCTCTGAGATCACCAGAATTTTTACAAACTATCCCAATAAATTTAAAAGAAAGAATAGTTATTGATGTTGCTGTGAATAATAACGTTTTATCTACAGATGGATGGATTGAAAAATCAAAAATTAGTATTATTGATTTTATTAGGCAACTCGAAATGAATCAAATCACTGAAATAGTAGTCACCGATATAACTAAAGATGGAATGTTATCAGGCATTAATAAAGATCTATATAGCAACGTATCATCTCTGACTAAGATACCTATAATTGTATCGGGTGGAGTGACATCACTAACAGATATTCATGAAATAATTTCTATGAGAGATAAAGGATTCAGCGGAGTTATAATTGGCAAAGCAATATACGAAAATAAAATTGAAATATCTGATTTGATCAAATTGGAGAGTACTTAATGTCATATACAAAAAGAATTATACCTTGCCTCGATATAGATAATGGTAGAGTTGTAAAAGGAGTAAATTTCGTTGATATCAAAGATGCTGGTAATCCTGTTGAAGTTGCAAAAAAATATGATTCTATGGGAGCTGATGAATTAGTATTTCTCGACATTACTGCAACTCATCAAGATAGAAAAACCATAATTAATACTGTGGAGAATGTTGCTAACGAAGTGTTTATACCTCTTACAGTAGGTGGCGGTGTTTCTAAATACAGTGATGTCATAAATTTATTAAATGCTGGAGCAGATAAAGTAGCGATTAATAGTGCTGCTGTGAGAAATCCGAATTTAATTGATGAAGTGACTTCAAAAATAGGCAGTCAATGCATTGTTGCTGCAATTGATGCAAAGTCAACATCGAATGGGTCGTGGAAAGTCTACACTCATGGCGGAAGAAAGGAGACAGACTTAGATGCTGTGAGATGGGCTAAAGAGCTAAATGATAGAGGAGCAGGTGAGTTATTAGTAACTAGTATGGATCGTGATGGTACAAAAGATGGTTTTGACAATGATCTGCTAAAAGCAATATCGCTTGAGGTAACTATACCTGTAATTGCATCTGGAGGTGCTGGCACCCTCTTGCATATGCTTGAGGCTATAAAAGAAGGTAAAGCCGATGCTGTTTTAGCAGCTAGCATCTTTCATTATGAAATATTCTCTATTAAACAAGTCAAAGAATATTTGAAAAATGAGGGAGTGTTGGTACGTGTTTAACTATTTATGGTACTCTTAAAACATGAACAGTAAGTCTAAGAGAGATATACTTGAAAAATTATTTTTAGTCCTAGAAGACAGAAAAATTAACCCTTCAGAAAATTCATATGTCGCCAGTCTTTATAGAGATGGAAATAATAAAATAAATGAGAAAATTATTGAAGAAGCGCAGGAGTACATAGAAGCCATAAAAAGTAACAAAAAAGGCTCTATTATTCATGAGGCAGCTGATTTATGGTTTCATACTTTAGTATCTTTAGCTTTGAATGACCTTACAGCGAGTGATATCCTAGAAGAGTTAGAAAGGCGCTTTGGTCAGTCAGGTATAGAGGAAAAAGCATCAAGAGAAAAATGAGGTAAAATATGTTAAGTGGAATATCACCATGGTCAATACTACTTATATTAATCATAGTAGTATTATTATTTGGTACAAAAAAATTAAGAAATGTCGGCTCTGATTTGGGATCGGCAATCAAAAGCTTTAAAAAATCATCAAGGGAAGAGACAACCGACGATAAAGTTGTATCCAATAAATCATCTAAAGAAGATAAATAAGTCTCATGTTTGATGTTGGGTTTTGGGAATTATTCTTAATATTCATATTGCTGCTATTCGTAGTAGGTCCTGAAAAATTACCTGTTGTAGCAGGATTTTTGGGCAAGTGGTTTGGCAAGTTACAGAGATATTTCTTTGAACTTAAGGATTCTATTCAGCAAGAAACATCTGATGCAACTGGTGAAATTAATAAGATTGTTGACGATCAAAAAACACAAATCAAAGATCTACAAGATAAGATTAAAAAAGCTAACGAGGATGAGTAATCATGTCAGATAAAACTGAGTCTGAAAGTTCTTATAAATCTTTGGTACCGCATTTTCAAGAATTAAAAATGAGACTATCAAGATCTCTTTTATTTGTTTTAATAGTTTTTATTATTCTTTTCCCCTTTTCAAATGATATCTACAATCAATTAGCAGACCCACTAATGCGTAATTTGCCAGAAAACAGTTCTATGATAGCCATAGATGTTGCTTCACCATTTTTCATTCCATTTAAATTGGTAATGATTTTATCTATTTTTTTATCGATACCATTCCTTCTCTATCATCTTTGGATGTTCATAGCTCCTGGTCTCTATAAAAAAGAGAAAAAACTCGTCTTGCCTATACTTATCTCAAGTAGCACATTATTTTATTTAGGAGCAGCTTTTGCCTATTTTGTTGTTTTTCCATTACTCTTTTCGTTTTTTATAAGTATTGCGCCATCAGGGATATCTGTAATGACAGATATTAGCAGATATCTTGATTTTGTAATTACTTTATTTTTTGCTTTTGGTTTTGCATTCGAAGTACCTATAATTACTATCCTATTAGTGATAACAAACGTAAGCACCGTACAAAGCCTCAAAAGAAAGAGACCTTATGTAATTGTTGGTGCATTTATAGCAGGAATGTTATTAACACCACCAGATGTTGTCTCTCAAACACTATTAGCTATCCCAATTTGGCTTTTGTATGAATTAGGTATTCTATTTTCTGTTATTATAAGTAAGAATAGAAAGATGTCTAATGATGTGCTACATGATGATATCACTAACAGTAATGAAACAGTAGCTAAAGATAAAACTGGTGTTGATAATGACTAGATCCCTATGGTTCGTTCGACATGCTCAATCTGAATACAATAAAAAAAAGCTTTTTACTGGGTGGCATGACCCATCTCTTACTGAACATGGTGTTACAATGGCACAAGAGCTTAAAAAAGAGGTGGATAGTGAAACTTTTTCTCATGTGTATTCGTCACCATTACAGAGGGCATATCAAACCGCAAAAATCTTAGTAGATGAGAAAAGGATTTTAGTAGATGATCGTATTAAAGAGAGAAGTTATGGCGATTGGTCAGCAAAAAACAAAGATCAAGTTAAAGATATTGAGGGAGAGGATAATTATAGAGCTGCTAGACGTGGTTGGCATACTAGCCCTCCAAACGGTGAAAGTTTAAAAGATGTAAGTGAGCGCGTGAAGTCATTTCTAGACGAATTACCGAAAGAGGGTAATATATTGATCGTCTCACATGGAAATACTATAAGAGCTATATCTGTGCTTTATGGAATTAATACAACAGAATCAGTTTCTGATTATGAAATAAAGGTGGGTACTGTACTTAAAGTATAAAGCCAGCATCCCTGCTGGCTCTACGAAGGAGGTATATAAGTATATTATTATATAGTTATTGAAATGTAAAGA
>MDTD01202911.1_pt1 | contig 10584 bp, 8 predicted proteins | sample 811221 | NCBI WGS metagenome assembly MDTD01 (sample SAMN05326646, study PRJNA326480) | marine metagenome | isolation source: seawater | place: Pacific Ocean: South West | collected 2011
AGCAACATACTCAAGATAAGAATCAACACGCTCAGCGAGTGACTCTTTTGCTGCTTCGATTTCCTCAGCAAGCTTCTCTTGATACTGTGCTTCCAGTTCTTCTTTAATACCAGCAACCTTGGCATTGATTGCTGCTTCAAAAATGGTCTTTGCCTTATTTTTGAAGTCTTCGGAGAGATCTTCACCGCCGAGGAGTGCATTTACATCCTCTTCGATGTCGTACTCAGCAACAGTTTCGGTCTCTTCTTCTGCGACAACATCTTCAGTGGAAATTTCTTCCTCTTCGATGGTCTCTTCAGTGGAGAGATCTTCTTCTTCTTTTTTCATAGTAGGCATAGAATCTGCTGCTTTTGCACCTTTGTTTACAACGTCTCTTACTTGCTTGAGAGTTCCGCCAGGAGTCTTCAACTTGTTTGAATCGTCATCTGGTCTAGAATTTTCTGGGGTAGGACCACCAAGATCTTCGTAAGAAGGTGCAACTGAAGTGTCCATAGGATCTCCAGATTTAGCACCAGCGTTTACAGCGGTCTTGGATTGCTGTGTCTTTACTTCCATTTCTTGTAATTTTTTGCCACGAGACATTTTAACTCTCCGTTTGTTTCCGTATTAAAACTATATTTATTTATAAAATTAAAGATTCGCTAAGAAATTATTAAACAAGTCTAACTTCTGCTCATCCAATTGTTTTTGGTCAACCAGAGTATTGATCTGTTTATAAGTTTTTTCAGCATACTTCTCACGAAGAATGCCACCATCCCAAATCCACTCTTTACCTTCCATAATTCCCTCAACAAATGCATCGGGAGCAGAAGGATCGGCAACGATATCAGCAGCAGTTGCTAACATAAAGTCGTCACCGACAATGTTAACACCCTCACGGGTCTGCTTTAATGAACCAATACCGCGAGAGGAAACCCCGAGTTTTACGCCTTCTTCTACAAGAGAACCAGCGATTTTACCCATGGGGGTGCTCAAAATCTTTGCTTTGCCGATAAAGTTTGAACCACTCTCTCTCAGAGATACAATTTTATGAGATACTCTGTCGAGATTGACGGTAGGACCATCAGGATGACCGAGTTCACCGAGTGCTCTTCCGGCTTGAATATGGTTCTCATTATATCTACCAACTTCACGGCGAAGAGTTTCCATAGGATACATACGACCATTGCGGTTCTTGATGTTACCCTGAAGAAATACTCCTTCAATATACATTGACTTCTTGCCATTCTTTTGTTCGACAAGAAATTCTACTGATTCAATTTCTTCTCTAATGAGTTTCATCAGGATGCACCCCCGCTTGATTGTACTTGTTGGTAATGAAGTGTTGCACTTCCGTCGCCCACTCCAGAAACTTTGAAAGATCCTCTTAGTTCTGCAAATTGAATGACGTTGGTATGGGCATATCCAACACCATAATCATGATCAACAGTTATTCTTGTACTGAAATATCCACCTTCTCCCGCACTAGTATCAACAGAATCGACAATTTTATGGGTAAAGTTCAAATAACTTTGGTTGGTCGCAGTTAAAGTGACTGCATCACCAGTTGCAAATGGAGAACCAGTTCCCTCAGGGAAATCAATAATTGTTTTAGTTCCTGATGTAGAAACTCCAACAACTCTTTGAGATGCGGGTTTTCCAATAGCAAGGATTTCCGACTCACCTGAATGTACAAAATAGTCCTGAGTGGTTGCTGTTGGATTAGTTCCAAAAGCAACATGAACACCAGCACCCTTTGCTACTAAGCGCAAACAATCTGATTTATGTGCAGAAACAGAAGTTCCTGTAGATGCTGATCCTGTTACAGCAAAACTTGAGTTAACTCCAACTGGTTTATGCGCCATTATCCTTTAATGTTCATTTTTATAATAGTTATTTATAACTTAGACACCATCGGTGGTTTCTAACTCATCATCGGAAACTTCAATTTCGTCTTCGACTTCAACTTCAATTTGATCTTCTCCACTAAAAACCGAATCGGCTACCAGAGGACGAAATGCATCAACTCTCTCAGCAGACTTTGAATAAAGAATATCTTTAAGAGTATCACTAATTTTGGATGGTGACTCATCCGCAATAATCATGTCTAAAAGGTCATCCATTTAAATTGTATAGTAAACAACTAGATATATTTATATCTCTCCACCCTTGGGCAGTTCTGGTGCCTCGGTTGCTGATCCATCAACTTCCGGTTCCATTTGTGGCTTACCCAGATCCATATTTGCACCAGTGTCAAAAGGTTGTCCAGTTGCAGGATCAATAGTGGCAGGATCAGGAATAACACCGTCTTTAATTTCTTTCTTAATCAGTGCATCCTGCTCAAGAATCTCTACATCAGTTTGACGCAGAATCTTACGACGAACATAATCTTGAGAGTAATACTTACCAATATAAGGTTCTGCCGTTGCTGCAAGAGTCAGTCTCTCATTCATGAGTTCTGCTTCTTTCAGTTCTGAGAAATGGTTGTCATACAGGAAATCATACTGAATATGCTCACTCATAATCTCCCAATCTTCTGGAGTAATTATATTCTTCAGAAGTAATTGGGTCTTTAACATGTCATTAAACATGTTGGAGAATCTCTTTCTCAAACGAGAAACAAACTTAGTGAACTTGAGTTCATCTCTCAGGATCTCAGAAGATCTCCCCAAGTTAAACCCACCTTCTCCATCCATTCTTGAGGGTGGAACATTAAGGGATCTGTATAGTTTCTTTTTAAAATACTCAATATCAGTGATTTCACCCAGATTTTGTCCTCCTGGGAGAGTGGAGATTTCTGTTCCTCTTCCACCTTCACGTCTTGGGAGCCAGAAGTCCTCAAGCATTGCCATGTACTTTTTGTCATCACGGATTTCTCCTGTGTTTGCATCGTATACAAGTTTGTTGCGATAACGCATCATCACATCACGTAAGTATTGCTCTGCTTTTTGCTTAGGCAGATTACCAACATCGATGTAGAAAATTCTACGCTCTGGAGCACGGGACAATCTATAGATGACCAGTGAATCCTCAATCATTCTAAGTTGATTGATGGACTTAATTGCTTTATGAAGATACGAAAGAGTGGTCCCTTTGTTACGGTCTACAAGACCAGATGTGCAATAGGTGACTGCATCTCTTGCGATTTTAATTCCTTGACCAGCACCCGTTTGCATTGGGTTGCCAGTTGGATATACTGATTTTGGATTATAAATGAAATACTCTTCGATTTCGGGGAAGTCATAATCCATAGGATTATCACTCTTAATCTGTGCTACTGCTCTGCCTTGATCCCCTGGCTTTTTCTTTTGTTGTCTAATATAACGCATTTTCATTGCGTCAATATAACGCAACTCTTGAATACCTTCTTGAGGATTTTTTAAATCAATAATTTTATGATAATAGATACGTCCATCAATATACCAGTTACGATATATCTCATGTGCTTTTTTATCAAAGTCCAATAAATCTAAGATATACTTAAACTCTTTACGAATTTTTGTTTTAATACCATCGCTGGCATTTAAATTTGATAGTTCAATTTCTACAGGACTATCATTACTATCAGATACGATAGCTTCATTTACAATATCTTCAATAGCACTATCCGTTTCGGGATGAAGTGCCATTTCACGATATCGTTTGATTAAATCAAACTCGGTGCGAAATACACCTTCAATGTCTACATAAGAACCAAAAAAACCACTACTCATATAGTGGTCAGCCCCATCCTCGTTATTAGGAGGGACAGGACTGACTGCACTTGGAGATAGTGGTTCTGTGTCCTCAATAGAGAACCCAAACAATTTTGACATTATTACAAGTTAACTTTAGTCTGATCTATTTATTAGATCAGATCAGAGACTTCCTGGATCAGTTTCCCCTGCGCCAAGATCAGCTGGTGCCCAGTACTGTACTTGGAATTCAACAGTGAATTCTTCAATGGTGTCACCAGTATCATACGAAAGATCAATAGCACTGATGTTTGTTGGGAAGATACCATAGAATCTGTACTGCTTAGCAGCGGACAAACCTTCAGTATCTACTTTGCTCAGTGCAGATGCATTTCTAGCAAACTGAATAACATCAGCATTGCGCTGATACGATCCAGGATCGGTAGCACCTGATCCATCCGCATATTGTCCGACAAATTGCATCCATGCTTCCATGGCAGTGCGAATTTTAAAGTCATTATCATTGATGACCGTTACGGTCCAAGTATCAAAAGTTCTGTCTCCAGCTACCTTGAAGATTCTTCCTCTAAAAGGAACATCGATTGAAGCGATGTTTGATGCTGGTAACTGTGCTGCCTTACACAGAATTGAGAACTCATCTGAATCATAATCTGCTCCACCAGGAAAACTAGTTAAGTTTACTTGGAATAGATTAGGGCGAGCGCCGCCGCCCTTCAAAGTTGATTTAATCTTTTCGATTGAGTGAGACATTTCGTAAATCCTCCTTTTGTTATTTAGATATTATGATCAAGCTCTACCAGCTACTTCCTCAAAACTGATACCAGTTCTAGTGGCAACAAACGTGAGGGTAATGTAGTTGATTGATTTAGCAGGCTTCAGGAAGATGTCTGCTCTAAATTCATTATTATCAATAACATCAGGAGTGTTGTTGGTGGTATCACAAACAACGAGGAATCCATAAAGACCTCTCTTTGCCTGAACATCGCGGAGGAAAGGTTCAACAATGTTTCTGAAGTTTGCTCTTGTTAACTCATCATTGAGTTCAAAGAGTTGAGCCTCTGCTGCTCTTTCAAGTGCTTGCTCAATAGTAAGGAACAAACGACGAACGTTAATTCTATCGAATGCGGATGCAAATCCAAGTGCCGTTTTATCACCGAAGAGAAGAGTTCCAACACCTGGTGTGGTGATGAAAGAGTTAATTCTTGCGGGATAGAGACGATCTCTTTGTGCCTTATTGGGGTTATATGCAAGTTTAATAGCATTGTTGATAACACCACGCTGTTGTCCAGCAGGTGAGAACCAAGGATATGCAGTGATTGCAGTGCGATGCATCAAACCAGCAACGTCAGCATTCGTTGGAACATAACGGAATTCGTTATTGAACCTATCGAACTGATACTTGTATCCACTATCGAAGACCGCGTAAGAAGAAGACGAAAGTGAACTGAAGTAGTTAACAAGATTATTGGTCTGATCATTGGTATCTGTAAGTCCTACCAGGTTGGTTCTGTGTGGTCCAATGGTGGCAACACAATCCTTTCTATCATTTGCAAGAGAGATAACATAATTTGCTTTTGCTTGTGATTCTGCCTCAGTGGCACAACCAGGACCCATGATCATGTAGTCAACTTCGATCTCATCTTTGTTTGAGAACAGACCGTATGCAGTGATCAGTTTTGCAAGTTCTGCCTTCATTCCACCAATTGAGGAATAATCAACTCCACCCGCGAGTGAGTAATTTACATTACCCAGTGCAGCAAAAGTGACTCCTTGTGCATCCTGACCCCAGAGACCATCTTCAATTGTGACTGCGGTAAAGTCTGTAGAGAATCCAGTTGCTCTTGGATAAGTTCCGTGAACAGTGTCATCACCCTGTGATGGGTTATAACCAGCAAAAATGTTATCGGAGAAATCTGCCAGATAATCTTTGTAGTAAATTCTCTGTGGAGCATTGACATTAGAGATAGCGTCACCAGCCTTAGAAAGGTTAACATGCTTTTCAATAATGTTACCCTTAATTCCAGTAAGAGTTCCTTTATCATCAACAACAACGACGTGCATTCCGTCATTCTTGCCACTTCTATCAGTGGTATATACGTTAGATACTGGTCTTGGAGCAATCGACTTCCAGAAAGTTGTTGCGTTTGTCAGACCTAAAGTTTGCTGATCATACCAGTCAACAGCTGTTGCTGGAGTGAACACTGTGTCTTGGAGACCTGTGCTGCTAACACCGGAATTGTTAACAAAGTGAAGTGCAAGAGATGTTCCAAACGCTCTGGTCGTAGATCCTTCTTGATAAGTAACAGCAGTTTCTGTCGATCCACCACCAACAGTCTCTACGCGAGAAACAATCTTAACATCGACCGTGCTGTTTCCTCCAGTTGCATCTGTGTTAAGTCCAACAACAATTCCTTTCAGGAATCCGGTAAATGCTGTGGTTGTACCCAATCCAGCAACTACCTGACCATCAAGGGATGCAGTTACACCGAAACCAACTGTTGCACCAGCGTTTGCGAGACTTGTGGTTGCAATACCAACTGTTTGGTCTGCATAGTCATCGATAAAGCAAACTTTTAATCCATTTCCCCACTTACCTGGGTTTTTAGCAGCATAAGTAAAGGTTGTTGAATTGGTCTTGTAATTTTCTTGGTAATCATCATAATTTTTGATTTTCAATGAGGTAGTTGAAGCAAGACTAACACCAGCATTGGCGTTGTTCAGATCATCATCGTCTGCTCTTACTACCTTGAGGACTCCACCATATGAGAGATAGTTAGCAGCACTCATCCAATACTCATACTGAGTATCGGTTGAAAGTGGCTTACCAAACGTATTGATGAGTTCTTGCTCAGTAGTGATATCAATTGGTTCTTCAACGGGTCCAATCTGGAAAGGTCCAGCAATTGCACCAATATTATCTAATACATTATCAGCTCTTCCTACTGTTAGGTCAACCTCCCTGACTAATACGCCAGGAGATAATTGAGGAGTCGCCATGTTTTGTTTCTCCGTGATCTCATGTTTAAAAATATTTATTAAAAAGTCACTTTTCAGAGGGGAAACATGACGTGAACTACCAGTCTGGATACTCCCATGTATTATTTGATTTCTTATTTTTTATCATTCTCTTTATAGTGCATTCTTTACACTCATATGAATACGATGACGCGACAGGTCCTCTATCTTTTCTGGTTCTATAAAACCCTTCTATTAAATTTTTTGTTTCACCACAAACTCTACACTTTCTATCCTGGAGTAAAAGATGTCCAAGTTTAATTTGTCCATCTAGATCCATTAGCGATATTCCCACATGTAGGCCCTGTCGCCATATTCATCAACATTCCATCTATCTCCCTCAGCGTCTACAAAACTAGTTTCATCTAATCCATCATTTAAAAATCCAAACGGAGCCATGTCTTGTTCAATTTGATTTTTCTGTTCTTCATATAATCTCTTTCTAACATCTTGATCTGTAAGTTCTTTGAAGTAGTCCATCTGGACTAACCATGCATAAATGACCAGACACATAGCAAGGTCATCATTACATCCCTCTTCCGCCTCAAATGAATTGTGCTTTGAGATAAAGGTAGTCAGTTCTGAAATAATTTCATAGTCGCTGAAAATTAATTTATCTTCTTCAATAAGTGTCTTAAGATTTAGAGATCCAACTTTCTTGACAGTTTTACTCATCTTGACACCAAGTTGTGTCTTTTTACCCGAGAACCCTTGTCCAACAATTTGTCCTGCTCTACCTCTCATAGAGCACATCAAAAGGTTTTGATATTCAAGATCATATTGCAGAATACTTGCAACCTGATCACCAATATCATTTACCTCACATAAAATATACGCACTATTATAACTTTTTGCTATCTCATAAATGATGTTTGGAAATAACATCGGTTTGATATCATTATTCCTATATTTTGCAACTACTCTATGAGGAAACTCTGTGATATCTACACAAACAAATGCTGAGTAGTCTTCACCAACTCCTCTAGCAACGTCAACAGTTATCACATAGTCGTGATTTTCTTTTGGTGGTTCGTAGACATCAAGACCAGCATTTCTTGTTTCAGGATTATCATATACTAATGTTCTCAGTTTACTTGGTGCAATCAGTGTATCAACTGATCCTAAGAACTCACACTCAAACTCAACCTTGAATTGTGCTTCTGATGTGTTTTTGATAGTGGTCTTTTTCCACTTTTCATCTCTACCTGGAACTTCTGACCAGTGGACATCTGTAGGTACATAATCATTCTTTTGTTTTTCTGCATCGTGCCACAAGCGGTAGAAGTGATTCATACCGTGAGGGGTGGATACAATAATTACCTTGGTGTTTTGACCAGAAGTAATAGTAGGATAAACAGATGCAAAGAAGGAGTCCGCAACATGGTTTGGAACGAAGGCGAATTCGTCGAGGAAGAGAATGTTGAACGACATGCCTCGGACAGCACTTGCAGACGTAGAAGCTGCCAGTATCTTACTCCCATTTTCTAACTCCAGTGATCCTTTGTTCCATGCTATGATACCTTGCTGCATCCATTTAGGTAAGTTTTCATATGCAGTTTGTAACCTTCCAAGAAGTTCTCTAGCAGTTGCTGCCTTGTTTGCCAAGATACCAATATTAACACTATCATTGAAAACAGCATAGTGTAAAAGATACGAGACAACAGTCGTTGATTTACCAGTCTGTCGTGGCATCTTACAGATATTAAATCTGTTGTTGTGGAAGTTATTGATTAACTTCTCTTGAAAATGATATGGATGAAACTGAGTTAGACCCTCGTCAAGAGAAATAATTTTGACATAGTTGTTGGCAAAGTAAACAGGGTCTTCCTTACAACGCATGAATTCACGGATATTATCTTCCGTAAATTCAATGGCAGTATTTGCTTTTTTTAAGTTGGGATTGCCAAGGTATACATTATCAGACATAAATTACTCAGCAATTCCACTTTCTAAGTGACTTATTGATTCTGCTATCTGGATCGTTTGCAGTCTTCGATGAAGTCAGTTTCTTTTTCATTCCTTTCATTCTAGCGCAGAATGATGCTCTACGGGGATTTCCAACCTTCTTGCTTGGTGCCTTAAGGTCAGATCCTGGATTTTCTCTTTCGTAAGACTTCCGTCCTTTTTCGTTGAGACCACCTTCTTTGTTTTTACCTGCTTTTTTTGTCCATGCTGCTCCTTCTGTGTGAAGGAGTGGTTGCCCTGGTTCATAGCTTGAAACGTTAAAAGTTAATAGTTTCGCGCCAGGATATACCTTAGAAATCTGATCTTGAACATCAGACTTTTTAGGCATAGAGGTTTGGGGGAAGAACATTTTTAGCATATAATACTTACCTCTATAATTGAAATAAGTATCAACAATGTTTCCAGTTCTAGCAGGCAATCTTACTGCTTCTGATACTGATTTGCCAACCATATGTGACATATCATAGGTATCATAATCAGCAGATTTTGGAGTTGCTTTGAGTGGTTCTGGTTTTACGACATCTTGAATTACAGCATACGTATCTCCATATGCATCGGTAATTTCGACATCTTCTTTTTTGACACAGTTTGGATATCTCTTTCCAAACATAGTTTTCATGCCTTTTTTCTCATAACCCTTCCAGCACTTTTCGTCAAGGTTATCTTCAGAAATACCTGCTTTTCTGAGTCTCTTTGCTTGACTTTTGTGCATCTCAACTGCTTTATCTAATTCTTTAGCAATACCCTTTACATTCTTAGGGGTATCATGCATTTCATCAATTTCAAATTCTTCCTTCTTAGTTTTATTTCCCCAGTTGGCAGCACCAACTTTACGACACTTGACTAGTGCTCCTGACGCATATGCACTTGGCCAAACTGAGTAGCGTGACTTGACTTTATGGTAGCAAGCATCTTTCTTGCCTTCCTCAATGTCAATTTGGTCACCTACTTCAACATTATTTTCTGCGAACCATCCACGATTTACTTCTAACGCACACAGTACCTCTCCATCTGAGGCAACTGGGTTCTCGTCATATGGTTCTAATTCTTTAATGCTTTCGATTATTCCATCCTCTCTAATGAAAGCAATATCGAGAGGAATTCTTGTTTCAGTCATATGGAATGACTGCTGAGCAACATCTTCAAAAACAAAAAGCATGCCGCTATTTACGTCCAAACTTTCACGGAACATAAGTCCCAGGTTAAAGTCTCTGATATTATCTGGAATTTCAATATTCAGAGGTAGAGTGATAAACTCGGTTGATTCGTTCATTTTTTTCTTAGGTTTATCAGTTGAAACGTAAGTTGGTTTTGCTGCTCCCGTCTTTTGTGGTTGACCTGGATCAGCAGCTCTTTTTCTTCTTTGAGCAGATTCTCGTTCAGATTTGCTCATACTTGCTCTTTTCGCAGAAGATACACATTTGGGTGTTGACTTCTGTCCTGGTTGGCGAGCACAAGGTTTGCCGGATACAACTTGTACCCAACCTTTCTTACCATCTTTTGATTTGGACTTACCAAACCAATCGCGAAGACCTTCCTCACTTATTCCCGAGGAGGATCCACCATTGCCACTCCCATTCCCATTACCACCATTGCCATTACCATTGCCATTACCACTACCATTTTTTTTCTCATTATCTACAGAATGACCATTTTCTTTGCGAAGATATCCAGCACGACCTACTGCCTTAAATCCCTTGGGGATTGGTTTACACTTTTTATCAGTATAGCAGTAATATTGCCCGGCTGGGCAGCGACCGTTCTTTTTTTCTTCGTTCATCTCTTTGGTCTTCTTTTTCATAGAGTTGATGAATTTTCGATAAACCGCTGCTTCTGAAGTCTTACCCATTTCTCTTGCTCTCTGTTCCATAGCAACTGCTGCCTGGATTTTGTGAGCATGAGATCTTGATGAATTGCGAATTTTAGAAAC
>MDTD01031650.1_pt1 | contig 10583 bp, 8 predicted proteins | sample 811221 | NCBI WGS metagenome assembly MDTD01 (sample SAMN05326646, study PRJNA326480) | marine metagenome | isolation source: seawater | place: Pacific Ocean: South West | collected 2011
CAAAATAATAAGTGACATTATTGCTGTTGAGTATGCTTGTTTGTAGTATGAATAAAATCCCACTGAAGTATTGCCAATCATCCACACAATCCAAGAGAGCACATTTTCATTCGCATTTAAATAATAGCCAAAAATAACTAAAAAAGCACCTAACCATCCAATCAACTTCCAATGTATCGGCTCGGATTGATCTGTGCTAAAATACTTCATTTTTATGTAATAATTTTTATTTTACCTCTTTATTAGCAATACAGAGAATCTTTTTGTAGTTTTATGATGCTATGAAATTTAATTTGAAAATGATAAACGCTTAATGATTGCTTCCCCACCATATCCACCATCTAGGAAGGCATCACGACCTGCTACAACTATATCACCATTATTTAATTCAATAACTGCTAAACTGGCACCTACATTTTCAGTGAAAATAATTTCACCCATAGAACTTAATTTTGTTAGATAGTTTCTCTCGTCTACGCAATAATAACCTCCGCCTATTGCTGGAGTAATATCGTAGAATCCAGCGACACTCATATCCCCAATGATGCAACTATTCCAATCTGCACTACCTTGATTAGGTTTCCTTTGAATAATAAAATTACTCCTCCAACTATTACAGAAACCAGCACCTGTATATCCACCATCTGGTGATTCACATATTGCATACAATATTGCATCACCAACAGATTTTTTTTTCTTTTTCCACTTTTGTTCTCCATCTGAATCCGTTTTAACCATGTAATGCTGATATGCGCCATGCTGAGTTCCAGAGTAACCAGCAAACACCAAATCTCCTTCGCTTGTCTCAAGTAGTTCATATGCTTCATTTGCTGTAGAATTACTATAAGTGTTTGACCACATGAGGTCGCCATTTATATCATATTTTCTTAAAGAAGCTTTTGAATTCCAACCATCATCATTCCAGGTACCTGCAACAACATAATTACCATCCTGTGTTTGAATAGCATCTCTTCCCCAATCGTTATTGTTGTTACTCGATGCCTCAATTCTTGACCATTCTTCATTACCATCTGCATCTGTTTTTAATATAAACATATCTGGATAACAATCCATATTTCGAACACATTCATACCACCCTGCCGCAATAAATCCGCCATCAGAAGTTTCCCTTGCAGCATAGATGGCAGATGAATTTTCGTACATTTTATGCCAAATTATGTCACCATTTTCATCCAATCTGATCAGCTGACCATAATATTCACACGGATCATCGTAAGTAGAATTTTCACAATCTCCAGCATTTCCGCAGGCCATTATAAATCCACCATCTGATACGGGTCTCATTGACCACATTTCCCCTGCAACTTCAATCGTTTTTGACCAAACAAGATTTAATTCACCGGTGTAATATTGACAAGTCCCATCATCAATTGTTGCAATAGGATTAAAATTAATTGCAACACTATCCATACATCCACAAACATCTCCGACCTCATCATCACAATTGTTTTCGTTTTCATTCTCGGTTAGAGATTCATTATCATTGTTAAGGACTTCTTGTTTATCTTCACAAGAGAAAAGAAATAAGCTAAAAATTATTATTAGTGATCTTAATTGCATAATTGTCCAATTTGTATTACGAATTTATTTCAATGAGTTATTTTGCAAAAATGTTTTATTTTAAAGAAAAACACATTAATCTAGACATTCCATTAATATCTTTTATTCATAGTATTTCATCACTAGCTCCAATATCACTATTTTTCAGATTAAATGATTTTATCATTTGAATTATGTAATCTACTCTTCATTTTGGAGATAAAACCATGGATAAAGCCTATTGGTTCTCCATAGATAATTTAATACAATGATAAGGCTTCTAGGGGCATTGCTTTTATATCCTGTTGTAAATACCGTGCTTTTTTATGCATTTTTATGATTATTTAGCAATAAATTAAGAAGTTGTTACACGTAGGTTTTTTAACCACTTTCACGACGAGAAAATTTATATATGGCGGAGTAGCTCAGTTGGTTAGAGCAGTGGAATCATAATCCATGTGTCGGGAGTTCAAATCTCTCCTCCGCTACTTTTAATTGCTTAACGAGAGACCCATTGATTTTAGTGGGTTTTTTGTTTCAGAATATTAAGAGAACATTTTTGAACGCTAAATTCAAGCACTTTATTTTAAAATATTAATTAAATAAAAATCTTGCGAATTCTACATTAAATAGATGTTAGTTACTTTGTTTTTACCAACTTAGTGGTTTTAATTTAAGATATATCTAAATAATCGTATTTAATGAATAAAATTGAAAATTTAGCATACTTATTTGCGACAATGATGGAGTCTGATGGTAAAGTAAATACAAAAGAACTTAATTCTTGGTATGAAATAGTTAAAAAAAGGTGGAAACACGTACCAAAAGAGCAAGCAGGGAATGCTCTAAAGATTGCATTGTATCGTTTAAAATCTCAAAATCAATCAGAAAGGACTACTAATCTTGAAAAAATTTTAAAAGGATTAAAGTTAAATTTAGAAAAGTCTGATCTTGATAATCTTGCAAAAGATCTATCTGCGGTTATAAAAGCAGATGGTATAATCTCAATTGGTGAAATTAACTTAGCAGGGTTATTAAATTGGAAATTAGGAGTAGATATAAATTTTAACTAAAAATATCTCATCTATTTTCCAATTAATAAAAATTCTACTTACCTTAAGCTTATTTTTCTTATTTTTGCTTTAATTCTTGTGCAATTTGATAAACCAATTTTTCAACCTTTCTGTAGCAATTAGGGAGCGAAATATTACTACTCACTTTTGGTTCATCAACTATATTCCAATATTTTACATCTATGTATTTTAACTTCTGATTGACTTTCACCATTGGTTTGTGCTCTTTTTCATCCATACATATAATTATGTTGAAATCTGATAAAGACAAATCATCCACATGTACGGATAATTCATTTTTCCTTATAGGTTTTATATCAAAATGATCTAGCTGCTCTAATGCTTTTCCATATATTTTTCTCGTTCGATAAACGCCAACTTTTAAGCCTGCCGAAAAAGCTTTACTTGGTATATTTTTCTGGCTAGTCAAATGATTGTAGACTTCTTCGCTGAACCTGCTTCTAAAAATATTAGCAGTACAAACAAATAATACTTTATGCATATGATTTCGGATCCTTTCAATATTATTAAAATCAGATTCCTTTCAAATCAAAAACGGGGTGTTTAAAATTATTCTTTCTTAAACTATTTTTCAGTAATAACACCAATGCGTTATAATAATTCTGATATAAAATTTAAATCAAGATAAACCATTCCCCTCCAAAAAATAATTATCAATTTTTTAAATATTTATCAATATAGTATAAGTCCAATTCTCTTGAATCCTTATAATATGATCGTAAGTTAGCTAATTTATTTTTCAGTTCAATTACTATCTTGCGATAATCAGGGTCTCGATAAACATTCATCATTTCATTTGGATCTAATGATCGATCGTAAAGCTCCCATTCATCTATATCGTAATAGAAGTGTGCTAACTTAAATTTTTCTGTTATAATACCATAATGTCGTTTCACCATATGTACTGCCGGATATTCGTAATAATGATAATAGACAGCATTTCTTTTCCAATCTTTTTCATTTCCTATTAATAAAGGCAATATGCTTTCGCCCTGCATATCATCTGGTTGAGTAATATTCGCCGCTTCCAAAAAGGTTTGTGCAAAGTCCAAGTTTTGAACCATTTCCGTTCTTTTTATTCCTGGTTTTATTTTATTTGGCCATCTAATAAGTAATGGTGTCTTAAAAGATTCATCGTAAATGAATCTTTTATCAAACCATCCATGCTCACCGAGGTAAAACCCTTGGTCAGAGGTATATACTACTATGGTATTATCATCTAATTTATGTTCTTTTAAATAGTCTAATACCCTGCCAACATTATCATCAACAGAAGAAATACTACCTAAATAATCTTGCATATAGCGTTGATATTTCCATTCCATTTTTTTCTTATCTGTCATTTTATACCAGTTGCTTTGAAACCAAATATTAATCGAATCGATTACTGGATCATATTTAGATTTTTGTTCATCATTAAAACGAACATATGAAGTTGAAAATCCATCAGACCCTCCCCAATTATATGGCTCTACGAAAGGTTCGATGTCATCCATCGATGCGATAGTCTCTGGTCTAATTTTTGAATCGTGACCGTATCTTAAATCTTTTAAAATATTCATCTCTGCAGATTTAGCTGCAGTACCTCTATTTCTATAATCATCAAATAATGTTACGGGTATGGGGTATTGCTTCTTAGAATATTCTTTGAATTTTTCTGGAGATGGCCACCAAGGCCTGTGAGGGGCCTTATGCAAATACATCATCAAAAAAGGTTTTGTCTCATCTCTTTTATTTTCTAACCAATCTAATGCTAAATCTGTTATAATATCTGTAACATAACCTATAATGGTAGTATCACCTTGAGTCGTGATAAAATCAGGATTTATATAATGACCTTGCCCGGGAAGAATCATGAAATCATCTATCCCTTTTGGGTTATTTCCAAAATGAAGCTTACCAAACATGGCTGTCTGGTAACCTGCTCGCTGAAAAAGTTGAGGGAACGTTATCTGAGTAGTGTCAAAAGGAGATCGATTATCAATCTTTCCATTAATATGGTTATGTTTTCCTGTCAAAATAGTAGCTCTGGAAGGGGCACAGATTGAGTTAGTTACGCAAGAATTTGTGAAGATTGCACCTTCCCTGGCAATCCTATCAATATTTGGTGTTTGTATTAATTTTTCATTGTAAGCACTGATAGCTTGATATGCATGATCATCAGACATGATAAATAAAATATTTGGTCTTTTATTTTTTATGATACTTGGTTTTTCACAAGAGACCGTAAAAGCCAAAAAACAAAGCCAGATTATTTGACAGATTCGATTCACATTTATTTCTCTATTTTATAACTACGTAATGTAATTTTAATATAACCCCGTCACTACTTTTTTCCTCGATCCTCTTTTTCCCACTTCTTTCATCCGTATTCTATTATTTTCTTTTGGCAACCAACTCTTTAATTCTTCTTTAATTTCATTAAAATCTTTGTTGTTAGCTAAATTATATAATTCAAATTGATCCTTTCTATGATCATATAACTCTTCTGTTCCATCCTCATATTGGATATATCTCCAGTTTTCTGACCTTACTGCATGATTAAGATATCCCATTGTTGTAACCGTTGGAAAAGGCCATTTCATATCTGGTTCAAAGAGGAGTGGTACGAGACTTCTTCCTTGATTTAATTTGTTTTTTGGAAGATTACATAACTCAGATAATGTAGGATATATATCGATCAAATTGACGATCCGGTTTGTACGTGATTCTGGTTTGGTTATGCCGGGGACTGATATGATAAATGGTACCCGCGTTGCCTCCTCCCAGAGCTTTGATTTTCTATAAGATAGTTTCTCACCAAGATGCCATCCATGATCGCCCCAAAGTATTACGATAGTATTATCTTTATATTTACTCTTATTTAATGCATCAAGTATAATACCCACGCATTGGTCAGCATAATTTATGCTCGCGAGATAAGCTCGCACCAATTCTCTTTGTTTATTATTCGCGTTCATTCTTTGATAATCGCCCTCGCTATCTAAACTATTTGTCATTTCGATACCTGCTGCTGGAATATCATTTAAATCATCTAATGAAATATTAGGTAGTTCAATTTTATCTAACGGGAAATTGTTAAAGAATGTTTTTGGAAGATACCATGGTAAATGGGGTTTAAATATACCACATGCGATAAAAAATGGGTCATTATGATCTTTATAAAGCTCATTTGCTGCCCACATTGCAGTTTGAGCATCACTAGTCTCATTAAATTCTATATCTAGGCTACCCCAATCAAGGGCTGCCTGTTTTTTATTAGTATAATGAGTGTTATTTACTAAAATATTTTTCATTTTTTTAGGGTGATCCATCATTGTATTTCCAGAAATATTTTGAAAATTATTCCATGAAATACTATCAGCATACTTTCCCATTGCTCGATGAAAAATTTTACCTCTAGCAGCAGTATAATAATTACCGTGCTTAGAAAAATATTGTGGAATTGTTAGGATGTGCTCGAGCATAGGAGAAACGCGAAAATGAGGTGAATTCATATAGATACCAGAGCTAGAGGGTCTAACACCAGTCATAATTGCAGTCCGTGATGGAGAGCATAGGGGTGCAGGACAATAGGCATTATCAAAAACCAACCCGTCTTTTGCTAATTTATTCATATTCGGGGTAAGTGATTGAGAATTTCCGTCCATAAAACCAACCCAATCATTTAAGTCATCTACTGAAATAAATAATATATTATAGTTGTTATTGCTGTTTGTACATGAAAATTTCAGTAATATGGTCATGCTGATAACAAAAATTTTAAAAATAAAATATTTTAACATCATTTTATATGGCAGTTAGATATTGGTCTGTTTTGAGATATTAATCTATATCTTTAACACACCTAAATCCTGTATGAATATACCCTGTATCCGGGGTAGAACGCATTCTTCTTGTGATTCTATAACCACTGCATATAGTTTCATCACATAAAAATGATCCTCCTCGCATTACTCTTTTTTCTTTGCCAAAATCATCCAGGTCAAAAGTCACTTCCGAAACTGGGTCAATTATATTTTTCATTTTTGATCTTTTTATATAAGCATGTGAATCATAAGCATCTTGACACCATTCCCATACATTCCCTGCCATATCATATAATCCATAACCATTAGGGCTATAACTACCTACCTTTGAAGAAAATTCATTTCCATCTCTATTTTCATTTTCAAATGGAAACATTCCCTGCCATAAGTTTGCTTTTTCATAAGAATCCTTTGGCGATGAATTACCCCATGGATAAATCACATCTTTCATACCACCTTTGGATGCCCATTCCCATTCTGCTTCCGTAGGCAGTCGTTTACCAACCCATTTTGCATATTGTCTTGCATCATACCATGAAATATGTATGACGGGGTGATCCATTTTATGCTTAATAGAAGTTTCAGGACCATTTGGATGTTTCCAGCTAGCATTATCTTCCCATTTCCACCATTCCCAATGATCAATTTTTCCAATTTTTGAAATATTTGGTTTTTGAAAAACTAAAGATCCTTTTTTATTAATAGAATCTCTTTTTATATCATCATAAATCTTAAAAACTCTTTCGGCTGTAGTTATATATCCTGTCTTCGTAACAAATTCATTAAATTGATTATTTGTTACCTCATATTTATCCATTAAAAATGATTTTATGGAAACCTGATGTGGTGGGTATTCATCTGGAAAGTTAATTGAATCAGTACTTCCCATCACAAACTCTCCAGCAGGGACTAGTACCATTTCTGATGAAGTAATTCTTTTTTTATTTACTGTACATGAAACAATAATAGAGATTAATATGATTACTATAAAGTGATGATATAATATTACCAATCTGATTTTATTGTTTAAATTTTGTTGAGAATGGAGAAGCGGGAAGTCCTACAGAATTGAATATAGAAGATGATGAGGTATCTGACCAAGCATATCGAACAAATTTAGGTTTCAAAACTTTTTCAGAGTAAACATCAACGTAGTTGGTACTATTAGTAACCAATGCTTTATAGAAAACACCATCTGATCCTGAAATCTCAAATTCATTATTTTTACCACGTTGTAAAAAAATTCCAGAGCCTGTACTTTTAAAATACAATCTTATTTTATCATTTTTAACTACAGCTTTATCAAAAACGGGACCTGTATCTATTTGATTTATGTTATATGTTCTATTTAAAGCTAATAGCGAAAACCTATAACCCACATCGTGTTTATTACTTGGATGAATATCATAATTTTCGCCAATGTCAAGAGTCACTACCATACCAGTTTTTGGAAGATTAAGAATGCTCTTTTGCGCATTGCGGAAATATGGTAGCATTCCGTTATAATTGAAGTACGGAGCGATCTGAGCAAAATAAAATGGCAGTTCATAATCCCAGCGATTACGAAAATCATTTATTAATGCTGGCATTAATTCTCTATAAAGTAAAAATTTTGGACCACCAATTTCAATATTTGTTTCACCTTGATACCATATTATGCCTTTTATGGAATACGGAATTACAGGATGTATCATACTATTAAAAAGTGTACTTGGTGTTTGATGATTTACTATTGTTTTTTTAGGAACCGAAGAAAAGTCAATCTTTTGATTTTCATACAAATACCAGGCAGTATACGGATATTGATAATTATTAATTTGAAAAAATTCCTCTGCTAATAGTTTAAACTTCCAAGATGATCTCAATCGAATCTTTGAGGCATTATTATCATAAAGATTTATATCCCCCAATCTTGAAAACCCCAGAATCCGAACCATCAGTTGATTTTCCCCAATCTTAATATGATTATTATCAATGATATACTCCATTGGTTTTTTATAAAATTGGTATTTATCTGAAGAAATTTTCATTAATGATGATGCAATACGTTGACCATTGATAAAAATATCATAGTCCCACATTCCCCATGGCATCTTTTTTTCAGGTTCTATCGATATAATAATTTGTTTTTTTGTAGTATCATCTATGATAAATGCATTCTGGAATAAAGTAACACCTTTGATATTATTTCTATTGAAAACCTGATCTAGACTTTGGCCTATTTGCATCTGATTCCATGTATCTTCTGTTTGTTGTTTTTTGATGTGTTCTAACCCTATACCGTCCAATTCTTTCCAATTATCAAAAAAAAAATCAAAATACCTAATATCGGGTTTTACCTTATTCAAATTTTCACCTAATAAGAAATCAAAATCTCCAGATGGAAGGGGTATTGATTTGTATTTTTCAAACCAATCTTGAATTAAGATATTTTCTTTTTTAATATTATCTAATTCGATGATTTCCTCATTATAGTGATCCAAATTTTTGAGCACATCTTGGCTTGCCCATGCTTGTGCATTACTTCCACCCCAACTAGCATGAATGACACCAACAGGTACTTTTAAATTATTATGCAAATTTTTTGCAAAATAATATCCTACTGCACTAAAATTTTTTATATTTTCACCGATAGCTTTTTCCCAAGAACCTCCAACAATTTTTAATGGATATAAGCTCAAACTTTTCTTGACAGTGAACATTCTTATCTCAGAATAATTTGCTTCTAATATTTCTTTTTCAGCGTAATCAGTAGTGTTACAACAATAGTCAAAATTCATTTCCATATTTGATTGACCTGCTGCAAGCCAGACCTCTCCCAATAGAATATCTTTGATCTGAATTATATTTTTAGAATTTGATATAACTAATGAAAATTCGCCCACTGAGTCGACAGTTTTCAAATTAGTTTTCCAATATCCAACAGAATCTGATTCGACAGAAGATTTAAAACCCCATGAGGCATTTATATTTATAACTTCATTGGGTGAAGATGTACCCCAGATTGAAACAGTTGTGTCTCTTTGCATGACCATACCATCTGAAAAAAGGGCTGGAACCCATAGATCATCATGCTTTTGAACACAACCAAAAGAAATAATCAAAAGAGCTAATCCAATCAATAAATATTTAATGAGATGTAAAATGTTTAATAATTATTTAAAATAGCGACGAATAAAATTCAACCTCCGTATACTATTAATATATATTCAGTAAGTTCTGTTTCGTAAGATTTAAGCGATCCACCACCAGGACCTGAAACATGCTGACCATTAGTGTTGAACTGAGCTCCATGCCCATTCGCACAGATCGAAATACCTCCTAGGAATGGATTCAAGCTAACACCTTGATGTGTGCATCTTCTGGTAAAAGCTTTTACTTCCTGATTGGCACGGTACAATATAAGGCCGGATGAATCAATTACATTTGTGCTGGTTACCACTGAGCCACCATTTTCTTGCAGTGCTGAAAATTGTTCTTCTGTTAAATCAAAACTTAATTCTTCACCTGTTGTGTCTTCATTATCAGAAGATGCAGTAGGATTAGTGCATTTATTTAATAGCAATGATGCACTACCAATAGCACAAGCACAAGCAAACTTACTTGAATTGGCTATAAATTCACGTCTATTCATTTATTACTCCCTTAATTGAATATTTTATTAAAATATTGTCCTCCATTTTAATAAATAATAGGCTTGGTTGAGGAATCCCAAAATCTGATAACAGTATCTCAAATTCTCCTTGGATAGAAAATTCATTTTCATTCAATTCTATTAAATGAGCGACTGTTTTTAAGTTTCTTTTTTTGCCCGCAAACTCGATTATGCCCTCAAGATCTATGGATTCATTATTTACAGCGATCATTTTTGATTTAAATATGATATCAGGATATGTAATTGCGTTACAGTAGGTAAGCATATTTGAATCTCGATTATCATTACCGCTTGAAAAGGTGTTCAAGGGAACCGTTATATTACAACTATATGTTTTCTTGTTTTTATCATATGACAAAGTCCCTGTGGTTTTGGTAGTTGATCCCTCCCATTTGTGAAGAGCATGAACACCATAGTATACAATCTTATTGCTTGTTACTTCATATTGTGTAGCCAACAGACTTG
>MDTD01107207.1_pt1 | contig 10582 bp, 10 predicted proteins | sample 811221 | NCBI WGS metagenome assembly MDTD01 (sample SAMN05326646, study PRJNA326480) | marine metagenome | isolation source: seawater | place: Pacific Ocean: South West | collected 2011
GTGGATTAAAAGCAATCTTGCTTAAAGATGGCGACTACTTATTCAATGCTCTCCATACATCAGGGAATGAAAAAATAATACTTTCCTCTTCATCTGGAAAATCAATAATGTTTGAGGAAGCTCAAATTAGAGAAAGATCAAGAGGAACACAAGGAGTTACGGGAATAAAGTTAAGTAAGAATTCAAAAATTATTTCTTCACTCAATGTGGCTGCCGAACAATTGATATTTGTCACTGAAAATGGATTTGGAAATAAAGTCTCAACTGATTCCTATAACATACAAAACAGGGGAGGTCAGGGCGTTATATCAATTAAAACCTCAGATAGGAATGGTAAAGTTGTAGGAGCTGTTAATGTAGAAAATAATGACTTTATTATACTAATAACAAATAAAGGTAAAACAATTAAGATATCTGCTTCAGATATGAAAACAATCAATAGGAATACTCAAGGTGTCCGTTTGCAAGATATGTCGGATGATGAGAAAATATCTGCAATATCATCAGAACGAACTGAAGATTAAAAAATGTTAAAAAAGTTTCGCGAACAAATAGACCTATTAGACAAAAAGATACTTAAGCTTCTAAATCAGCGTGCTAACATAGCTAAAGATGTCGCAGAATTCAAGAAGAACTCAAATAATACGAATATTTTTCGGCCCGAGAGAGAATCTCAGATTATTAATAACCTTAGATCATTAAATGACGGACCTTTATCAGCCGATCATATACATAATATCTATCGTGAAATTATTTCATCATGTTTATCACTCGAGACAAATCTTAATGTCTCATATCTCGGACCTGAAGGTACATATAGTGAAATCGCAACTAATAAATTTTTTGGAAAAAGCGTTACTAAGATCAGCAAAGATAATATATTCGACGTTTTTAATGATGTTAAAAATAATACTAGCGATTTTGGAGTTGTACCCGTGGAAAACTCAAATCAAGGAAGCATTAAAAGCACACTCGATTTTTTAATAAGATATAAAATAAATATTTGTGGAGAGCAAAATATTCCTATTAAGCATTGCCTAATGTCTAGAAATAAATCTATGAAGTCCATTTCAAAAGTTTATGCTCATAACCAAACATTATTGCAATGTGACGAATGGATATCGAAAAACTTATCAAGTGCACAAAGGCTATCATCAGACAGTAATGCACAAGCTGCATTGATGGTAAAGAATGATAATAATGCAGCCTGTATTGCAAATCAAATATGTTCAAAAATATATGGGTTAAATATTTTAGCTAGAAATATTCACGACATTAAAAATAATACTACACGCTTTCTCATTTTAGGAAACACCCAAGTCGGAAGTTCTAATAACGATAAAACTTCTTTTCTGATGTCCCTAGAAAATAAGGCGGGAGCACTGTCTAGGTCATTAGAAATTCTAGCAAAGAACAAAATATCTATGACAAAAATTGAGTCAATTCCTACAAGAGAGAAAAACTGGGAGTACTTATTTTTAATAGACATCTCTGGGCACATTAGCGCAAAGAGAATATCTGAATCATTAAATAAAATATCTAAGAGTGCAAAGTATTTTCAAATATTGGGCTCATATCCAAAGAGCATAGATTAGTGGCTGCAAAGAATATAACTAAATATACCCCTGGATTTAATATCACTGATGTCCAAAAAAAATACAATCTCAAAAAAATCATTAAGTTGTCATCTAATGAAAACCCATTTATATCCGCAAAAGTTGAGAACTATATAAATAAAATTAAGCACAATATTAATCTCTACCCAGAGAGTAAACCAATCAATCTGCAAGCACTTATCGCAAAAGAAATTGGATACAGGCTATCTCAAAAAAATATTATTATAGGAAATGGCAGTAATGAAATACTAGAGTTTATAGCTAGATTTTCTCTGAACAGATCGAGCGAAGTCATCATTCCTAGACATTCATTCTTGGTATATGAAATCATATCTAAACTTCAAGACGCTAAAGTTGTAACTAGTAAACCTGATTTAAATGAATCTAGTACCAACTATTTAGGTGTAGATTTAATGTCGATAAAGAAAAAAATTACCTCTAAAACAAGATTAATATTTATAGCTAATCCAGCAAATCCAACAGGGACTTACATTAAATTATCTGATATCGATACTTTTATTAGTTCTATTTCATCAAGAATAAGTATTGTTATTGATGAGGCATATTACGAGTATCTAGATTCAAGAACAGACAAAAGCGCGGCATCCTTAATAAAAAAATATAAAAATCTATTTGTTACGAGATCATTTTCAAAGATTTATGGACTTGCATCAATGAGAATAGGATATGGAATATCATCCGAAAAAAATATTGATAAGTTGAAAGTATATAAACAGCCATTCAATACAAATCTATTTGCTCAAAAAGCTGCAGAGATAGCAATTAGAGATCATAAATTTGTAGCGGAAAGTAAAAAAAATAATACTATTGTATTAGATAAAGTTTTAAAAGTATTTCAAGATTTATCAATTAGGTATTTAGGCACCTTTTGTAATTTCATAACATTTGAAGTCGGGTCTAAATCTACTAAACTATTCGAGTATCTCTTAAAGAATGGTGTTGTTGTCCGTCCATTAGTTAATTATAAACTTGAAAAATACTTAAGGGTAACTCTAGGAACAAGGAGAGAAATGAATATATTCCTCAAAACACTTAAATCCTTTTATAGCAATGCTAAGTAATATATTAATCATAGGCTTAGGCATGATGGGTGGATCATTATGTAAATCTATAAAAAATAATAAAATCTCCAAGAAAATCTCTGCCTTGGATAATAATAAGTTATCTATTAAATATGCCTTGAGAAATAATCTCATTGACTATGAAGTGACTGATTTGAAGATGATGCAGCATCCAGATATGATTGTTTTATGTACACCACTCAGTTCGTATCCAGCAGTAATAAATAAACTAGTCAAAGCGATAAATAAAAAAACTCTTATCACAGATATTGGTAGTTCAAAAGGAGCCATACATAACAGAATTATAAAATTGACCAAAGACACTAATTTAAGCTTTATCAGCTCACATCCTATGGCAGGTTCTGAAAAGTCGGGCGTGCAACATCACAGGGTAAACATGTTTAAGAACAAAGTTGTTTTTATCATTGATAATGATACATCAACAAAAGCTAATTACCTTAAATTAAAAAAATTTTGGAAATTAATGGGCACAACGACACATGATATTGACTCTAAAACTCATGACTTATTAATGTCTCAAACAAGTCACATTGCACATTTAATGTCATATATTTTTATTGAATCATTGCCTCAATCTATAATTAACAAGAACTTACAATTACTCTTAGGTGGCGGGATAAAAGAACATGTTAGGTTAAGTAAAAGCGATTCACAGATGTGGACTGATATATTTATCAACAATAAAAAAAATATCCTAAATTCCCTAACCAGAATACAGAAAAGCACTACTACTATGAAAAAAATACTTCAATCAGATAACAAAGATAAAATTAATGCCTTTCTTGAAAATATACAGATTAAGACTAAATGACTTCACCAAACCATCTTATAGTTAATAAATCTAATCCTTTAATTGGAAAAATTCAAATACCAGGTGATAAGTCTATTTCACATAGAAGCATCATTTTAGGATCATTATCTGAGGGGCAATTGAAGATCTCTAACTTCCTTACTTCCACAGATTGTGTAGCAACGGTAAACGCGATGAGGCAGTTAGGAGCTGAAATTACTATTGAAGATAATGAAGTATATATAAAAGGAAATGGGCTTTATGGCTTGAAAGAGCCTAGCGATATTATAGACGCAGGTAATTCAGGAACACTTATTCGTCTATTGTCCGGGATTTTGGCGGCTCAACATTTTAACTCATCTATAACTGGTGATGAATCATTGAAAAAAAGACCAATGGCAAGAATTATAAAGCCACTGGTCTCATGTGGCGCTTTAATTGAAGCAGATGATTATAAAGCGCCATTGAAAATAATGAGCTCAAAGTCTTTGAGCGCTATTAGATATGAACAAGACATCGCGAGCGCACAAGTAAAATCATGTTTGATGATGTCTGCGCTATACGTGGAAGAAGAATCTACATTTTATGAAAAAACTCCAACTCGTGATCATACAGAGAACTTATTAGAGCATCTTGACTATGAGATTTATAGAAAGGATAACACTATGAGCTTTAAAGGTAGACAAAAATTAACAGCTAAAGATATAGCAATAGGTTCTGACATATCATCTGCATCCTTTTTTATTGTCGCAGGTTTAATTGTGAAAGATTCACACGTAGAGTTTTCTAATGTCAATATAAACAAATATAGAACAGGCATTATATCTGTTCTAAAACAGATGGGCGCGCATATAGAAATAAGTAATATAAAAAGGATTTCTAATGAATATGTTGGCGATATAAAAGTAAAATATTCAAAACTAAAATCTATTGAGATATGTGGAGAAATAATCCCATCTTTGATAGATGAACTCCCAATTTTATTCATAGCATGCTCAGCCGCATCTGGAATCTCTAAAATAAGTGGAATAGAGGAATTGAGATACAAAGAGAGTGATAGGATCAAAGCTATGGAGAATGGACTAAACACGATTGGCATCAAAGTATCATCAACACAAGACTCAATTGAAATCACTGGAGGCAAAATATTTGGAGGCAAGATTGATAGCTATGATGATCATCGTATTGCCATGTCTTTTGCGGTTGCCGGTTTGATCTCAGAAACCTCTTTAACAATTATGAATACAAGAAATATCGCTACATCTTTTCCTAATTTTGTCACCCTTTTGAAAAACTTGGGGAGTGAAGTTTATGAAATCTAATTCAACATACATCATTACTATTGATGGGACAAGCGGCTCAGGTAAAACAACAATTTCCAAATTGCTTGCAAAAAAACTTCATTTTACTCTGTTAGATAGTGGAAAACTCTATCGTTCAGCCGGCTATGTCTTCTTACATTCTAAAAATAAACTTGCAGACGAACAAAGTGTAAAAGAACTCGTCTCTAAAATAGATATGCGATCAAATAATGATAATGAGTATGAAATATTCTATGAAAATAAAAAAATAGATCACCTCTTATATAATGAAAGAGTAGGAGAAAGTGCTTCTATAGTTTCAAAAATTCCTGATGTTAGACAATGCATGTTTAAAATACAACAGTCATGTGTAAAAGGCCGAGGATTGATAGCAAATGGTAGAGACATGGGTACAGAAGTATTTCCAGGAGCGAACTTAAAGTTGTATATTAGTGCATCTCTAGAGATACGTGCAAAGCGGAGATTAGAGGAGCTCAGGGAAAAGGGCGAGGATGTAAATTACAATAGTATATACAACTCACTCAAGAAAAGGGATGATAGTGATATGAATCGAACACTTTCACCTCTAAAAGTCCCAGATAATGCAGAAATAATTGATACATCTGACCTAAAACCCGATGCAATTGTTGATAAAATATTAAAAATGTATACTATTACAGAAAATTAATTAAATATAACTTATGGCAACATTATCAGAATTTGAAAAATTATTAGAATCAAATATTTCGCAGTTAAATATGACACCTGGAGAAATAATACCAGCTAAAGTCATCGATATAAAAAATGACTTTGTTATTACTAATGCTGGTCTAAAATCTGAGGGAATCATCCCAAAAAATCAATTTATGAATTCAAATGGAGAACTTGAAGTCTCTGTAGGAGATATAGTTGATGTAACATTAGATTTAGTAGAAGATGGCTACGGCGAAACTATACTATCTAGAGAAAAAGCTAAACGCAAAAAAGTCTGGTCAACCCTCGAGAATTATCTCAATAACCAAGAAATTGTGTCAGGAAAAGTTTGTGGAAAAGTTAAAGGTGGCTTCACCGTGGAGCTTATGGATGTTAAAGCATTTCTTCCTGGCTCACTTGTGGATATTCGACCAACAAAAGAAACTGATTACCTTGAAGGTAAAACTTTAGACTTTAAAATAATTAAGATGGATAAAGTTAGAAATAATATCGTCCTCTCAAGAAAAGCGGTTTTAATGGATCAAACTTCTAGTTCAGAGGAAATAAAAGAAAAATATGCTGAGGGCAATGTGACAAAAGGTTTTGTGAAAAACCTCACTGACTACGGAGCATTTATTGATTTAGGTGGGATAGACGGCTTACTTCACATTACCGACATATCATGGAAGCGAATAAACCATCCCCAAGAAATTTTAAAAGTCGGTGATGAAATCGAAGTCTCCGTACTCAAGTATGATGAAGAGAAAAATAGAGTTAGTCTTGGGATGAAGCAGTTATCAGATGATCCTTGGGAAAAAGTCGATGGCAATATTCAATTAAATGAAGTTTATGAAAGTAAAGTTGTAAATATTGCTGACTATGGTGTCTTCGTTGATCTTGGTGATAACATTGAGGGATTAATAAGAACATCAGAGTTAGATTGGACTAATAAAAATATTAGCCCTAAAAAAGTGCTCAGCCTTGGCGACCAAATTAATGTAAAAGTAATTGAAATCGATGAAGAAAAAAGAAGGCTTTCATTGAGTTACAAACAATGTTTACCGAATCCATGGTCTGAATTTTCCTCCAGCCATGAAAAAGGAGATGTTATAAAAAGTGATATAAAATCTATTACTGATTTTGGAATCTTTGTTGGATTAGAAGGAGGCATAGACGGCTTAGTTCATATATCTGATGTTACGAATATTGGAAAGCCAGAGGACTTTATTAGATCTTACAAAAAAGGCGATCAATTAGAATCTGTTGTACTTTCAATTGATTCTGATAGGGAAAGAATATCTTTAGGTATTAAACAACATATTGAGACTAATTTTGATAATCTTATCGATGGTCTCGAGCCTGGATCAACTATCGATGCTGAGGTTGTAAGCATTTCAGAAACTGGTGTGTACATGAAAATCAAACACAATATTACAGCTTCACTTAAGCTTTTACAAAAAGAACTCAAAAATATACTTGAAAACGAAACCCTTAAAGTTACAGAAAGTATTTCATGTAGTATAAAGTCTATAGATAAAAAAAATTATCAAGTCATTTGTACATTACAAAATGATACTGAATAAATCTGATATTATTGACCTAGTGTCTAAGACAAATAATCTTAATATCTCAGATATAGAATTTTCTATCAAAAAGATAATTGACTTTCTAGGTTCAAATTTGTACCAAGGAGAGAGGATAGAAATTAGAGGATTTGGTAGCTTTTCTCTCCATACTCATCAATCACGCATTGCTAGAAACCCTAAAACTGGTGAAAAAATAGCTCTTGAAAGAAGGAATACTGTGCATTTTAAACCTAGTAAAGAGCTTAAATCTAGAGTTAATAATATTTAATCTATTGATTTTATAAAAAGTGCACTAAAATATACTCATGGGTAGACTTTTTTTTCTTTTATTTACTGTTTTTCTGATAATTGTAGCTTTTGTTATATCTACTTATAATATTCAACTCACATCTGTTGATCTCTATATTGATGTCTACGACTTACCATTATCAATTATTATCTTATATGCCTTTATAGCTGGGTTACTAACTACATCTATATATCTTATCAGCATCGTTATCTCATATAAAAGAAAAGCCAGAGAGATGAAAATAGCACTTGAGAACAATCGTGAAGAGCTTGACAATCTAAGGAGAAACCCACTTAGAGACGGGACTGAATGATTGAAATTCTTATTATCATCATCTTTGTTGTGATTATGTCAGTTTACTTTTTTACTAAATCAAGCGTAACAGATAATACAGTATCAAATATTTATAGTGCAGAGTATTATAGAGGTCTCAACTATTTACTTAATAATGAGGACGATAAAGCATTAAAGATATTTACGGACCTAATTGATGTTGACAGCTCAACCATAGAGACTCATCTTGCATTAGGAGGTGTATACAGAAGGAGAGGGGAGTTTGATAAGGCAATACTGATTCATCAAAATCTTTTGTCTAGACCAAATCTTGATAAAAGCATTAAGAGCCAGTCCCTATATGAATTATCTAAAGATTTTTTTTCTGCGGGTCTGTATGATAAATCAGAAAAAATACTCTTAAATCTTAAAACGAATAAATCATATCAAGATTCATGCAATGAATATCTGCTTCTGACTTATGAATTATCGAAAGACTGGGACAAGGCAATAGACTTTAGTAAAAGTGTTAAAAGTGACCTCATAAGAAATACAAATAGGGAAACTCTTGTCTCTCAATACTATTGTGAAAAATCTTTAGATTATTACCATGACAATCAGCTTAATAAGATGATAACAGTTTTAAAAAAAGCGATAGATGTAAATAAAAACTGTGCCCGAGCTTACAAATTATTATTTGAGATGAATATTGACTCTAATCCTAGCCTAGCTATTGATTATTTGCATTCACTTTTGAAAGTTGATTCGAAATTTCTAATAATAACATCAAAAGAGATAGTTAAATTATCTAGTAGAAACAAGAATCCAAGTTTAGATAAAAAAATATATGACTTAATTCTATCATTTTCTGCGCCAAACTTATTTTCACCCGAACTCTATGAATTTATGATTAATTATAGCTCTGATACTGAATCTGAGTACATTTCAAAATTGAGTAACAATATGTTCTCAAAAATATACGATAATTTGTATTTAAATAGCAGTGACAACCCTCCATTTCACAGTGAGCTTTTAACAATGATCAGAGATAATTATCTTTCATTTAGCTGTAATGCTTGTGGCTATACCTCGAAGAGTCATATATGGCAATGCCCATCATGCAATAGTTGGGAGACAATTGAACCTAGTACAATCAGCGACAGAGTAACAATTAATGGGTGACTCAAAAAAAATTATCATAGCATTAGATTATGATCATATTGATCATGCACTAGCTTTATCAGATATAGTAAATCCTGATTTATGTCGACTTAAGATTGGCAAAGAGCTTTTCACAAAATATGGGCCAGAAATAGTGACAAGTGTTCAAGATAAAGGCTTTGATGTTTTTTTAGACCTTAAATTTCATGATATTCCCACAACTATATACAAAGCGTGTCTTTCGGCATTTTCTCTCAACGTATGGATGTTAAATGTTCACCTCTCAGGCGGTGTAGATATGGCCAAAGCAGCGATGCGTGCAAAAAAACATTGTGAAACTCCTACTAAATTAATAGGTGTAACAGCACTTACAAGTCTATCTGACAATGATTGTCTAAAAATATACGGATGCTCTAGACACGAAGAGCTTCAGAGGCTTAAACATATAGCTATAGAATCAGGAGTAGATGGGTTTGTCTGTTCTCCATATGATATAAACACTCTTAAAGACTCCTCGAAAATATACGTAACGCCAGGAATTAGAATAAATACTGATAAGCAGGACCATCACAAAGCTGCGAAACCAAAAGAAGCAATTGATTTGGGCTCTGATTATATAGTAATTGGAAGGGCAATTACAGGAAATGCCGACCCTAATACTGTCCTGGAAGAAATTACAAAATCACTATAGATTTTCATAGAGCCTCTTATACGCACTGTCACTTACAAGTTTAGCACCATATTCTTGAATTACTTCTCCTGCACACCTATTCGCAAATTTCACACAATCAGATAGATTCTTTTGATTTATTTTAGCAAAGATATAGGAAGCAAGAAACATGTCGCCCGCACCAGTCAAATCTACAGGTGAAACTTTTTCAGGAATTTCATGTGCTCTCTCACCATTGCAGATTACATAAGCACCTTCGTCACCTGATGTGATAATGATTTCAGATGAGAATCCTTTTAAGAAATGAATAGCATCTTCTATATTATCTTTCATTGATATATTTAATGCTTCTTGTTTATTACAAAAAATCATATCAAAATTCTTCTGAAGTAATTCCAACATATTATCTCTGAAGAACTTAATGACATTCGGATCAGATAATGTAATGACCTTCTCTGTACCACTCTCAGTTGCAATATCAAGAGCATGAAGAGCAACATCATTTGTACTATCTGAAGTTACTAGGTATCCCTCAATTAAAAGATAGCGAGAATTCTTTATCATATTAAGGTCTATGTCATCTTTATTAAGATCTGAGGATACTCCAAGATGAGTATACATTGTTCTTTCGTGATCGGGAGTAATTAATACTATGCATTCTCCTGTAATACCAACATCGACTTGATTTATACATCCTCTAATTCCGACATTTTCAAGAGACTTAATGAATGAATTTCCTGCAATATCATCCGAAACACGACCAATAAATGATGCATCGACGCCGAACTGGGATAATGTATATAAGGAATTAGCAACTGAACCACCAGGCATCATTTTAACGGACCCGTGTGTCTCATTTAGATGAGATAATAACCTCATGTGATTATCCCGATCATTAAGTTCCATGCATCCTTTTGTAAGACTGAGAGCAGCAATTTCTGTGTCAGTAACTTTATATTCACTATCGACAAGCGCATTGCCAATACCGCAAATTAATTTTTTTTTCATAATCTTCTCACTCATACCACTGATCGGACTCGAACCGATACTTTCTTGCGAAAAAGGGATTTTGAGTCCCTCGTGTCTACCAATTCCACCAC
>MDTD01170900.1_pt1 | contig 10582 bp, 8 predicted proteins | sample 811221 | NCBI WGS metagenome assembly MDTD01 (sample SAMN05326646, study PRJNA326480) | marine metagenome | isolation source: seawater | place: Pacific Ocean: South West | collected 2011
CTGCCCTCACCCCAGAGATCATCGCAGCGGGCAAGCAGCGTACCCCGGCCGGCAAGGGTGAGTATGGGCATGCAGGCATCGTCGACGATATCGCTGAGCACGCGCGGCGCATAAAGCGCCGCCTCGCCCGCAAGCGTTTCGTCCGTCAGCGCCTTGGTGACGGGCGCTTGCACAAAGCCTTCGCCGGCGACCGCGACCGTGGGGCCGCGCCAGAGGCCGAAGATCGTCATCTGTCCCGGCGGGATAAGGACGTCGGGATCGGCGGTGCCGCTGGTGATCATGTCGCTGCGCCATTTGGGCAGGATCACAAGCGTATCCGCGCTTGCGATCTTGGACCGGAATGCTTCGAGCGAGAGGTTGCGCAGCGTCGCGCGCGGGCTTCCTTGCTCGAGCTCCTCGGTTTCGCGGGGGCCGACCGTCAGATCGGTGTCGTAGAGCGGCAGGATCCGCAGGATCGGCGTCTTTTGCCCGACGATCTCCTCGGGCGCGGTCTTTTGAACCGCGATACCCTGGTCCTGCAGCCAGATCGCGAGCCCGTCCGTGCCGATGGCGCTTCGCTCGATGCGGCTCGAAGGGGAGGAAAAATACATCAGCGCAAGCCCGGCAATCACAACCGCGGCCAGAATGATGAGAGGGGCGGAATTGCCGGACGCGTTGTCCTGAGATTGCGCGCTCATGTTTTGGCCCTTCTGAGGAACGGGGCCGCAAGGTCGAGACAATGCTGATACTGCACGGGATCAATGGCGTGGCCGCCGAAAACGACGCGCTCGACTTCCAAAGCCAGCGTCTCCAGCGCGTCGCGCTGGGCAAACCCGCCGGGCAGGCGCTGCATGATTTCCCGCGTGGTCAGGCTGCGCTTGACCGGAATGCTGTTTTCCTCAGCCGCGAGAACGAGAAAACGCTGGAGCACGGCGCGCAGGCCTTCGCGATGATCCGGTTCGCCGCGCAGTTGCTCGATAAGGTCATGGTCGATCGCGGACGACGCAGGTTGCTCGCGGCGTGGGGCGGCGGAAAAAGCGCGTCCCCCATTGGCGCCGGCAAGTTCCGCAAACACATTGCGGGAGCGGAAGGCAAGAACCGCCAAGGCCAGCACCAGAAACGCGATCAGCGCCCAGCCGGCCGACTTGCCGATGTCGAAATCGCCATGCTCAGGCCTGTCGGGAAGCTCGGGAACCTCCTTCTCGCCGGAACTGTAGCTTATGCCGGTCTGCAGTCCCTTGCCCTCGACCGCCTCGAGATAGGCCTCGCCCGAGGGGCCCCGGGGCGGATCGAGCGGACGGTCGGTCGCCTCCGTGCAACCGACGGCGAGACTTGCGATCACAAGCAGAAAGACCGCATAACCAGCTGACACTATACGGCTTTCTGCCTTCATCGAATCCGCCTTGTAGAACCCTGCCTTGGCCATAGCATGTGTTTAAGACGGCTTCAAACGCGCGGAAACGTCGGGACCTGCTGTCGATTTATCTTTGAAACGGTTCTTCCTCAAAGCCTGTGATGCAGGGATAGCATTCTCGCGCTCATCGGGTTTGGGCCGACACGGATTTACATTGCTCGCTTCAGCGTTTTGGGCTTCCGAAACCGGGCGGTATTTTCCGGCTTTAAGAGGCGGGGTCAGACGTGAAGTATTCGCAGGCTGGAAAAACTCCGGCCCTGTCGCAGGCGGTCGCGCGGCGGATCATGGTTGGGTCTGTCGCCGGGTAAGGCGGCGCCTGTATTGCAATAATAGCATTTGACTGGCGATGCCGGGTTGCTCTTTTGCGTCACCCGCCTTCGGCGGCAAGATTCTGCTCGAGCAGTGTTCGGTCCACTACAGAAAACACGAGGCGGGCTCGATCCGCTGTCATACGGTTGGGGTGGCTATGAGCAAAAACAATTATAGATTGAATACAAAGCGGCGTGCCGGCATAATCGGCATGAGGTGCGTTATCAAGATCGTGCCGAAAGTCGGCGACAGGTACGTCGATGACCGGATCACGGTTCTTTGAGACATGGCGGGCTGGCGGGATTGACAGTCCGGTTTCGGAGCGATGACATGAAGGCTATGGTTCTTCGGGCGTTGCGAACGCCGCTGGCTCTGGAGGAAAGGCCCGACCCTGTTCCCGGCGCGGGAGAGGTAAAGGTCAGGGTTGAGGCCTGTGCCGTCTGCAGGACCGATCTGCACGTCGTCGACGGTGATCTGCCCGAAACGCGGCTTCCCGTCATTCCCGGCCATGAGATCGTCGGGATCGTTGAACAGTTCGGCGATGGCGTGGCCTCGCTCACCGTCGGGCAGAGGGTCGGCATTCCCTGGCTCGGGCACACATGCGGCCATTGCGCCTATTGCCTGGAAGACAGCGAAAACCTCTGCGACGACCCGCAGTTTACCGGCTGCACCAGGGATGGCGGGTTTGCCACGCATGTGATCGCCAATGCGGATTTTGCCTTTCCCATGGATGGGTTCGATGATCCGGCGGCGGCCGCCCCGCTGATGTGCGCCGGCCTGATCGGATGGCGGTCGCTGAAGATGGCGGGCGAGGGAAAGCGCATCGGGCTTTATGGCTTCGGCGCGGCGGCGCATATCCTTGCGCAGGTGCTCGTCTGGCAGGGCCGTGAGGTCTATGCGTTTACGCGCGCCGGCGATGCCGCGAGCCAGGACCATGCGCGGCGCCTCGGCGCTACCTGGGCCGGTGCATCTGAAGACGCGTCGCCGCAGGCGCTTGACGCCGCCATCATCTTCGCGCCGGTCGGCGAACTCGTGCCTCTGGCGCTCCGCGCCACCCGAAAGGGCGGCAGGGTTGTCTGCGGCGGCATTCACATGAGCGACATTCCGGCCTTTCCTTACCGCCTGCTCTGGGAGGAAAGGCATATTCTGTCGGTGGCCAATCTCACCCGCCGGGACGGCCATGAGTTTCTGAAGATCGCGCAGGCCGCCCGCGTTTCGACCACTATCAAGCGCTATCCGCTTGATGCGGCCAACCGCGCCCTCGATGATCTGCGGCATGGTCGCTTTCAGGGCGCCGCGGTTCTGGTTCCCTGATGAAACGGAGCCGGCGTTTGCCGCCTCGTTTATTGACAATGATCAACGCCTTTGCCGACGAACTGTGGTCGAATGAATCCATCCGACGCGCACAATGGAGGCCGACATGATTACGGATTTGTTTGTTCACCTCGATGGGAGCGATGGCGACAAGGACCGCCTTGAAGCCGGGCGACAGATCGCGGTGATGTTCGATGCCCATCTTTCCGGCGTCTTCGTCAATCGCCTGCCCGATATGCCGGCGGCGGAGATTTACAGCTATTCGGCGTCCGCTCTCGACGACATGCAAAGACAGGCACGTGAGAAGGGCGACAGGATTGCCGCAAAGCTCGAAGATCTGCTGTCCGGCCTTGATGTCCGGAACGAGCTGCGTCGTTTCGATGTGCTGTCGTCCAGGTGGCAGCAGACCATCCTGGCAGAGGCAAGGCTATACGACCTGTTCGTCACGACGATGCCGCAGGAGGACGACCATGAAGCTGCGGCGCTGGTGGAATCCATACTGTTCGGGGCCGGGCATTCGGTGTTGCTTGTGCCGCCGAAATGCGTTTCCGCCCTTGATTTCTCAACCATCGTGCTCGGCTGGCGCAACACGCGGGAGGCCGCGCGGGCGGTCGACGAGGCCCTGCCATTCCTCAAACGGGCCGAACGCGTGTCGGTCTGCATGATCGGCGACGACGAACTGGGCCGGATCGAGCGGGTCACCCTGGGCAATGACATCGCCCGCCATCTCGCCCGCCACGGGGTTCCGGTCGAGCTCAACCCCCTGCCGGAGGGCAAGGGCGTGGGCGCCACCCTGCTCGACGAGGCCGAACTGCTCAACGCCGGCCTGATCGTCATGGGCGGCTACGGCCATACGCGTCTGCGCGAATGGGTGCTTGGCGGCGCGACGCGGGAGGTCCTGAAGAGATCGGAAGTTCCCGTTCTGATGGGGCATTAGAGCGCGGCCGGCCGGCCGGCCGCATTCGAGGATCGCGCGAAATGCCGGGGAGCGCCTGCCGACTGTCACACGAGCGCATCGCCTAACCTTGATGCAGGTGCTCGGCGCGAGACGGTTGACCTTGTGCGATAAGCTTTTCAGAGCAAGCCTCTGCCGGATAAAGATGGCCCCATGGAAACCACCCGAACCGATCGCCTCAAGACTGTAGTGCTTCTGCTGGCCGCTACCGGGTTGACGTTGGGCCTTGCGTTCTACTTCACGGCTCGGGCCGACATCGCGGACCTCGTCTGGACAGCCGGTGTTGTTCCGGCGCTTGTTGTGCTTGTGGTCGAGATCCTGCGCGGCCTGCGCGCTGGCGAGGTGGGCCTCGACATCGTCGCCGCGCTCTCCATGTCGGCGGCGCTCGTCTTCGGCGAGACGCTCGCGGCAGCAGTCATCGCAGTGATGTATTCCGGCGGCACATTCCTCGAAGCCTTCGCCGAGGGGCGCGCCCGGCGCGAAATGTATGATCTCCTGTCCCGCGTGCCGCGGACGGCGACCCGGCATCGCGATGGCGGGATCGAAGAGGTTCCTCTCGACGCGATCGTGCCCGGCGACCGCCTGCTGATCCGGCAGGGCGACGTGGTGCCGGCGGATGGCACGGTGGCCTCCGAAACGGCCTTCCTGGATACCTCGGCGCTGACCGGCGAGTCCCTCCCGGTACGCCTGGCGCACGGGGACGACGCCATGAGCGGGTCGACCAACGCGGGCGAGGCCTTCGACCTGACGGCCACGCACGAGGCGAAGGACAGCACCTATGCCGGGATCGTCCGGCTGGTCGAGGAGGCGCAGGCGTCGAGGGCGCCGATGTCACGGCTGGCGGACCGCTGGTCGCTGGGCTTTCTCGCGGTCACCGTCGGGATCGCCTTTGCCGCCTGGTGGGTTTCGGGCGATCCGGTCCGGGCGGTTGCCGTGCTGGTCGTCGCCACGCCCTGTCCGCTGATCCTCGCCGTGCCTGTGGCGCTCGTCGCGGGCCTTTCGCGCGCGGCGTCTTTCGGCGTGCTCATCAAGGGCGCGGGGACGCTTGAGACGATGGCGCGCATCCGCACGCTGATCCTCGACAAGACCGGCACGCTGACGGAGGGCCGTCCGCAGATCGTCTCGATCGACAGCCATGAGGGCATGGCGGAAAACGATATACTGCGGCTCGCGGCATCGCTTGACCAGGCATCGAAGCACCCGGTGGCGCAGGCCGTTGTCGCCGCCGCGAAAGAGCGGGGCTTCTCTCTGCCCGTTCCCTCCGACGTGGCGGAGATCGCGGGCGAAGGCGTCGTGGGGCATGTCGAGGGCCGCAACGTCATTGTGGGCGGAGACGCCTTTGTCGCCTCTCGCGTCGGACGGCGACCCGGCGATCATCCCGCCGTTGCCGCCGGATCGGTCCTCGTGGCTGTCGCTGTCGACGGGCGCATGGCCGGTCACCTCGTCATGTCCGATCCCTTGCGCGAAGGCGCCGGCGCGATGCTGGACGGTCTGCGCCGCGAGGGCGTAGCGCGTATTCTTCTTGCTACCGGCGACCGCGCGGAAGTGGCCGAACGGGTGACCGAGGGTGTGGGCATCGATGGGCTGCGCGCCGGCCTCACGCCGGATCAGAAGGTTCTTCTCGTGCTGACCGAGTGCAAGCGCGGGCCCGTGATGATGGTGGGCGACGGCGTCAACGATGCCCCGGCGCTTGCCGCCGCCGACGTGGGCGTTGCGATGGGCGCACGGGGTGCGGCAGCCGCTGCCGAGGCGGCGGACGTGGTGCTTCTAGTGGACCACCTCGACCGGCTCGGCTCGGGTATCCAGATCGCGCGCGGTGCGCGCCGCATCGCCGTCCAAAGCGTGGTTGCAGGGATCAGCCTTTCCGTGCTCGGCATGATCGCCGCTGCCTTCGGCTATCTCACCCCGGTGCAGGGCGCGCTCTTGCAGGAGGCGATTGACGTCGCCGTGATCCTGAATGCACTCCGCGCTCTCAGTATCGCGCCGCGCGCGCCTGTTCCGCTCCATTCACAGGAAGTCGCGTCCCGTCAATCCGATGGCACGCAAGAAGCCAGGGCATGAACCGGCTCTTTCATTTTGAGATCGACATGATGAATCGCATCGAATGGGTCGGAGATACCAATCGCCGGTATCGGTTTACACGACCAACCAAGACCCGCATGGTGAAAGTGGTATATGACCTCACGGCCGCAACCGGAACGCGGCGGCGGTAGCGGAGGCCTGGGTCGATGGCCACGTCCATGCTTTGCATTTTTCGGGGCCGTGCCGACGATCTTCACTTTCTCCCTGCAGATGGTCCGGGTGAAGAGCTTCATCCTCTGCCTTGCGAACGACTTGCCCTTCGGCTTCTGCTGTTGAATGTCAGACTCAGTCCATTGCCGGATAGAAAGGCTTCATTCTTCTTCAAACGGTCGGCGTTGGTCGAACGGGATCGAAGGTAGGGCATCGCTCACGCCAGAAAGTCGAGCACCATCCGGTTGAACTTGTCGGCATGTTCCCACTGAACCCAGTGGCCGCATCGATTGAAGACGTGCAGCTCCGACTTCTCTATGCCCGCCACCAGCCTGAGGCCGGTGTCCATCGGCACGAAGCGGTCGTTGCGACCCCACACGATCAGCGTTTCGGCGGTAATTTCGTGCAGCCGGTGATCGACATTGGGGAACTGGCGCGGATTGATCGCCAGGCTCTTGACGAAATTTTCCAGATGGTCGCGGCGCGCCAGGATGTTCTTCAACCGGGTCTCGAACAGCTCTTCGGTGAGCTCGCTCGGATCGAAGACGAAAACATCCATCATCTTCTTCAGGTTCTCGATGGTGGGATTGCGATAAAGCGCGCCGATTAGCTTGATGCCTTCGGCGGGCTGCGGCGTGAACAGGCTGGTGCCGCCGGTGCCGCCCCCCATCAGGATCAACTTGCTGACCTTTTCGGGATGCGCGAGCGCGAAGGCGACCGCGCTGTGCCCGCCCATCGAGTTTCCGATGATGTGTATCTTCTTGAGCGCCAGTTTTTCGACAAGGCCGTTCAGCATCCGAGCGTTCAGATCGGAGCGGGAGCCTTCGGATATCACCGTGTCGCTCTCGCCCCAGCCGGGGCAATCCATCAGCACGACGCGATAGCCGGCGTCGGTCAGGGGTTGGATATTGCGATTGAAATTCGCCCAGCCCGTTGCCCCGGGGCCGGAACCGTGGAGCATGATCACCGTCTCGCCGCCGAGGCCGGGATCGCAATCATTGTAATGAATTTTCAACGTGCTGTCGCCGTGGGCGATCTCGGCGAAACGGCTGGTCGCTTCCGCCGTGAATATCTGGGCCATGAAGTCTCCTCCGGTGATGGCGCTTTCTTTGAGGCGAAACTAGCGATCGCGCCCCGGCGTGCGCAAACGGCCAGCCCATGCTGTGCACATTGTGCACGGGGCCGATTTGGCGATTGTCCGGTTCGTTTTGCCTCTGTTAGCCAGTGAAAAGCAGACGACGCGGACCCAATGCTGTGAGGAGCGGCGTTCGCGCACCGTTTTCATGATCGAAGGCCAGCGCCGCGCATGTCGCGGCCGGGACGCAATGTCCAGGAAGCCCGCAGGCGGTTTCCCGGCCGGAACAGTGTTGCCATTTTCAGGGAGGCTTTCCATGGCATTTTCAGATCAATTCGACCCCGGCCCGCAGATTGCCCAGTGCGGCACCGTCAACCTAGGCACGAAAGACATCGAAAAGTCGCTATTCTTCTTCCGCGACACGCTGGGCATGGAAGAGGTCGAGCGCAAGGGCAACGTGTCCTATCTGCGCTGCTATCAGGAACTCGGGCATCATTCCCTGGTTCTGACCGAACAGGAAGAGGCCGTCGTCAATGCGTTCTCATTCCGCGTCAGACGCCCGCAGGATGTCGCGCTGTTCCATGAAGAACTGACCCGGCAGGGCATCGAGGTTCTCAAGGTTCCGGCCGGCGCCGAAGCCGGACGCGGCGAAGCGATCCGTTTCCTTCTGCCCGGCGGCGGTCATCCGTTCGAACTCTATTACGACATGGAAAAGCCGCTGGCGCCGGAAAGCATGCGCTCGCGCCTGCCGTCCAACAGCTCGAAACGCCGTGGCCTCGGCGTGCGCCGGATCGATCATTTTAACATCCAGACCTCGCCGGACACCATCAATCAGGCTGAAAGCTGGGTGCGCGATACGCTCGGCTTCAAGCGCCGCGAATTTGCGCATCTGCCGAACCGGCCGGGCACCGTGCTGGCCTCTTGGATGTCGGTCACGCCGCAGGTCCACGATCTGGCGATCGTCGCCAACGGCCTCAACAAGACTGCCCAGCTTCATCACATCGCCTTCAACCTGCAGGATTTTTCCGACGTGTTGACGGCGGCAGATACGCTGCGCGATCTCGATGTTTCCTACGGCGTCGGACCGGGCAAGCATGGTATCGGTCAAGCGATGTATCTTTATATTCACGATCCGGGGTCCGACCACCGCGTCGAGCTCTACGCCGGCGGCTACCTGATTTTCGATCCCGATTGGAAGCCCATCGAATGGGAGCAGGAAGCATTTCCCGATGGCATGACATGGTACGGCGACCCCATCGACACCTCGACGGGCAGCCGCGGGCGCCACACCACCGGCTGCGCCGGGCTCTATCGCAACGAACCGGTCCCGGCACCGGCCAAGTAGTCTTCGACCTTGCGCGCCGCTTCCCGAAGCGGCGCGAGATATTTCTCGGATGCCTGCGACAGGCTCATGGCCGAACGCAGCATCACGACATTCAGACATCCGGCCACCTTGTCGCCATGCATGACCGGCACCGCGAGCGCCATGATCTTCTGCTCGCGGGTCCAGTCGCCATTGGCAAATGCGTAACCGTTTTTCCGGTAGTCATCGAGCTGCGCCTCGAAGGCGCTCCGCGCCGATGGCTCCGCCAGAAGCGAACCCGGCTGCCGCGCAAGGCCAGCAAGCAGTTTTTCGCGTTCCTCATCCGGACAGAAGGCGAGATAGGCGCGTCCGAGCGCCGTTGTGGTCAATGGCAGGCGACGGCGCACCGTGACCTTGTGAAACGACAGCGGGCTGAAACGGTGCGTGGTCTCGCGCACCTGCATGGAAAGCCCGTCAAGCGTTGCCAGGTCCGAGGGCCAGACCACCTTTACCAGCAGTTCGCCGAGCACGGCGGAGGCTGCTTCCGAAATCCACTCGTCTTCATTGTAGCCGTCGCTCAGGCCGTAGACCCCGGCCGTCAGCCTGTAGCTGTCGTCAGACGTCGACCGGCGCACCAGCCCCTCGTTCTGAAGCGTTTCCAGAAGCCGGCGCACTGTCGTGCGATGCAGCCCTGTCGCCGCGCTCAACTCCCGCACCGTGGCCCACCCGCCCTCGGCCTGGTTAAGCGACCGCAACAAAGCGAGGCCGCGCGACAGACCCTGCACGGTCTTGTAGGGCGTAGGGCTTGCCTCTTCCATTTGGTCCTCCGGAAACGTGCACTATGTGCACATATCTCTCATGATCATTGTTCACTTGGCAAGCCTGCTGGTAGCTCATCTGCATTGCCGGGGCGCGGAGGAGAACGTCTCCCGGACGATGAGACCGAGGAGCCAGATCATGACAATTCCCGCCAGTTCACATCACGATGCCGGTGCGGCGGCTGCGACTGCGCGCGCGACCCCGATGAAGACGCGGGTGCTGATCGCCGGTGCGGGTCCCGTCGGCCTGACGCTCGCCAATTTTCTCGGCGGCTACGGCGTCGAGACGATCGTGATCGAGGCGCTGCCGGAACTGATCGACTATCCGCGCGCCATCGGTATCGACGATGAGGCGATGCGCACGATGCAGGGCATCGGGCTCGCCGACAAGATCGAGCCGCACACCACGCCGCTGCACTGGATGCGGTTTTTGACCGCGAAGGGCCGCTGCTGGGCTTCTCTCGAGCCGAAAACCGACGAGTTCGGCTGGTCGCGCCGCAATGCCTTCATCCAGCCGCAGGCCGACCGGATTCTTTATGAAGGGCTTTCCCGCTACAGCCACGTGAAGGTTCTGTTCTCGACCGAATTCAAAAGCCTGAAGCAGGACGCCGATGGCGTGGTCGCGACCGTGGAAGGCCCGGACGGGCCCTTCACCATCGAAGCGGATTACCTGGTCGGCGCCGATGGCGGCCGCAGTCCGGTGCGCAGCGCCCTGGGACTTGCCTTCGAAGGCAAGACCGCCGCCAACAAGTGGATGGTCGTCGATGTCGAGAACGATCCCGTCGGCACGCCCAATATCTACTTGGTCTGCGATCCGAAGCGGCCATACGTTTCCGCCGCCCTGCCGCACGGCGTGCGCCGGTTCGAATTCATGGTGATGAAGGACGAGGATGACGCGCATTTCGAGCGCCCCGACGTCATGCGCAGCCTGCTTGCCAAGGTGCTGGAAAAGCCGGAAGAGGCCAAGCTGATCCGCCGCCGGATCTACAATCACAATGCGCGGCTTGCCAATCGCTTCCGCGTCGGGCGGGTCGTGCTTGCCGGAGATGCCGCCCACATCATGCCGGTCTGGCAGGGGCAGGGATATAACAGCGGCATTCGCGACGCCGCCAATCTCGGCTGGAAGCTGGCAATGGTGGTAAACGGCCGCCTGGGCCCGGACCTTCTCGATACCTATGAGAGC